>Ga0070695_100000035_pt1 | contig 51375 bp, 77 predicted proteins | sample KBSK1252metaG_FD_65471 | JGI IMG/M metagenome (GOLD analysis project Ga0070695, IMG submission 65471) | Corn, switchgrass and miscanthus rhizosphere microbial communities from Kellogg Biological Station, Michigan, USA - KBS K1-25-2 metaG | ecosystem: Host-associated > Plants > Roots >...
CGACCGAGGACGGGTTTGCGCTGCTCGACACGCCACAGGGCCTTGTGGGAGACCCCGGCGAGGCGCGCCGCCGCGCGCAACGATAGAGACGCCTTCTCGCGAAGCGCGCGCGAGGCGGCGGCAATTCCATCGAGCGACGAGTCGTTGTTACGCGGGGCTTGCAAGCGTGTTCCTTCTGTGCCACAGATAGAGCATGAACGCAAGCGATAAATGCGAGGGGCTGGACGGGGCTCCTGCGTGCAAGGACGTGGAGTCGGCCCGACGCCTCATCCGTCAGTTCAAATGTGAGGACGGGCGCCACAACAGCGCCCGCGAGGTGAACGCGCAGTCCTCTGCCTACACGGTGCCCGAGGAGGGCGGTCGCGAGGGCTACGGGCGGGCGGAGCGTGAGAGGCTGGAGCGCGAGTGGGTGTCGTGCTCACAGGCGTTCGACCACGCAGGAGAGCTCGTTCGTCGAATGAACCCTCCGGGTGGTTGGTTGCCCAACCCCGCATGGACCGCCGCCGAGGGCTGTCCCGAGGTGTCGAGCCGCGAAGTCGTGGAACTAATGCGAAGGGCTCGAATTGTGGGACTGGTAGCGCGACCAACACTGGGTCGCTTCAAAGACGGATTCGTTCGCGAGCACCTTGAGGACTGCGCCGTCGGCGACGCCATCCCGGAGTCATTCATGGAGCAGTGGCGGGAATTCCGTGAACGGGGTTACACAGGCATCGGCATCGGTCCCACGCGATTTGTGCCGCACATTATCCCCCTCACCCCCGATGGCGGACTCACGTGGCGCGACACTGTGCTCTGGGAACGCACCCATTGAAGTCGTGAATGACGCCGCAACACGCCGCCCCGTCTCCACTCGCATTAACCCGCGCTGGGGGTCTGCCCCCATTGAGCAAGGGTTTGTGTGGAACGCTGCTGGTCCGCCCGCGTGGTGGACGCCACCACAGCACCCGTGGCGCTTCGCCAACGTGGAAGACGCTAACGCATTTCTCCGAGGCGACCTCTCGAAAGCAGTCCCAACATTCATCACCACCTACGACGACGGCACCACCGCCGAGACGTGGTAGACCACAGTCGCAGTCGCAGAAAGCAGTAACGGCAATCACAACGAAGCGGGAAATACGCGAACCGGGGTTCTCACACGCGGGGAGGGAACCCCGCCTCACGCACGGGTCCCTCCCACAACCCCTCCCCGGTGGCACCCGGCCCCCGCACCCGGCCGCAAGGAGACTCCTTAGATGCCGGCGCCGCAGTTGGCGAGCGGATCGGGCGACGTGCTCTGTGTGGGCGTGCTCGCCTCATGCGTAGAGGCGCTATGCATCGCAGTGCCATGCGTAGAGCTGCCGTGCATTGACGTGCCTGGTGTCGCGCCCGTCACCCCGACGGGCACGGCGCCGGCCGTCGCGCCTCGCCGCTCGCGTCCAACGCGACGCACGCCGGGGCGCGGGTGGCCGGTAAGCAACGCCCAGGAGTCGAGCAGACGCGTCTTGGCGCGCGTCAACGCCTCAAACGCTTTCCAGTCGTCGCGCGCTTCGTCGAGCTGGGCGTCCACCGATTCGAGCTGCGCAACGATCCGCGCCAGCATCGGATCAATCGGCACGACCAGGGACGGCGCCTCGACGCGCGCGCCAGGCGAGGCGAGTAGCGCGTCACGCTGCTTGCGGTCGTACTCGGTGCGCAGTGCCACCCAGCCGTCATCGGTGATCCACTCGGTAACGGTTTGCAGCGGCACACCGAAACGCAGTGATAACTCCTTCACGCGCCCTTCACCTTGCACGTACGCGTCACGCACGGCCCGTTTCACTTTGGGGGGCCATGGGGATGACTCGGTGCTTTCCGGGGTGGCGATTGCAGCAAAGTCGGGCGATTCCCGCTCCATTTCAGCGACGACAGGCATGGCGTAGAACAGAGCCTCATGGTGGACACGCTGTCAAGCACTGAGGCAAAAGTGTCCCGGTGTCTTGGACACCCTGCGCGTAGCCGGCCGGTGTCTCAAAGACACGTGTGCGCGCCTGTCGGGCGTTGGTGGGGCTTTACGCGCGGTAAAGTGTCCTGCTGTGTCCAGGAGTGAGGCATGGGCGCCGCGGCATCGGGAGTGCTATGGGGAGAGGCACGTATGACAGCATTCGACTACGACTCACAGACCTGGCTGACGGGAGAGCCGGCTCGGCAGACGTTGCTCAAGCAACTGCGGATGGAGCTTGCGATTCTGCAAGGACCGCGAGCAGCTGACTTTCTGGGCTTCCGTGCTGGGCACGGCCTTGAGCGCGAGTTACCCGCCGCGATTGCACGCTGCAAGGAGTCGATTGAGCGGCTGACGTGGTACGAGGTCGCGTCTACCGCCCCCTAACCCACAACACCACGACGAAACCATATGACCAACCCAACCTGCCAGTGTTCAGACCCCGGTTGCCCGCATTGTCACGGCAAATGCGAGCGTAAGGCCGTCACAGTCGTCAACCGGATCGACATGGAAGATCGCACGGGAACACCCGTCTGCCGCAAGTGCGCGGACGATTGCTTCGATTCCGGTCTGTTCACTGACAAGCCGTGGAACATGCGGTTTCATCGCGTCACCACGTAACCAACACCACGACGAAAGGCACCACGGATGACGACTAATCGACACAAGAGAGGCGAATTCAAGACACTGGTTCGCATTTGCGACTTGGTTGACGACACGCGCTACTATGCAAGCGATGTAAGCGAGTGCCGCGACTCAACGGACAAGTCTGGCTATCTGACAGCGGTCAAGCAGCAGGAAGTGATTACGATGGGCAAAATCGTGTTTGATCCGATTTCGACGCCCAGCGTTTCGGATTTGATGCAATGCGTTGACCAGCTTAACAGCGTAGTAAAGGACGTTCTGCCGCAAATAGGTGGCATCGTTCTACAGGACTACGCCGCGCTAAACGAAGGCATGATTCTGGCAAGACGAATACTTCAACCCCCGGCGCAACCCGCCGCAACGAAAGGATAGAGAATGACCCCTGAGACACCCTACATCGAGCGTGACTGCACGGTGCAGCACGCAGGACAAACGTTCGAGTGTGGCGGCGCAGTCGTGACAGACGGCTATCTTGTGGCCTATCCGGGCAAGGATGGCGTGTTGTGTGACTGGCACGGCAACCGGATCGGCATTTGGCGTGTGGTAAGCTCTTGGCCGGCCGTGTTCTTTGGGCGCCGGTCGTGGATCGGAGAACGCATGTATGCGATGCGGGCCACAGTCAATGGACGGGCGTACGCGCTGCGTGGCTTCGGTGTTGGAATGGTGGCACGTGGCAAGGCGATTCGACACTAACCCCCCGAACCACCCCGCGCCGGGGCACGGTAGAGCGCGGGGACACGAACTATGACGACGACTGACAACGTAAAGCGATGGCGTGAGGCGCATTACAGGGCGCTTCTGTCCCTCTCGAATAAGGCACGACCCAACGCGCCAAGAACCGGCCTGCAAATCTGGCGGGCGCTGAGGCGCGTTGAAGCGATGGCCACGAAGGCGACGACGGCGTACTGCAACGGCGAGATTGACGAGGTCGCTTGTGACGAGGCGTGCCGGTTCGCGGCTGAGGCCGTGGCGCGCATCTTCGGCGGCGTGCCAGCCGGATTCTTCGTGAACCGTGACCCACGGGGCTACGCGCTCAAACTGGACAACGAGGTGACGACGATTCCCGACGGGATGCACAAGGACTGGGGCGGGTACGGGATACTCGCGGCGACGATTGACGACTGACACCGAGACGAACTATGACAACCAACAAGGCAACTGAGGCGACACACACACCGGGACCGTGGCACTATCGCTCACATGATGGTGCAGGGCATCTCTACGGTGTTCGCAGTGCTTCCGGCGCCTTTGTCGCGACGGTCGCAAAAGACTTCTACCCGCAAGCGGTCAACTTTGCCGAAGCGGAAGCCAATGCGCGCCTGATCGCACTGGCCCCGGACATGGCGCACGGTCTGTCAACCATTGTGAACATGTGCGAGCGGTTTCAAAACAACGACGCAGAGGGGCGAGACGCAGAAAGTGAACTTGCCGAAGCTGAGAACGCAATTCGGCTGATTCTGAAACTCGCTGCCAGAATGACGGAGTTAATCGGAGGCGCATCGTGAACAAGACAACCGACGGGCGGGGGACGGTGGGTCCCTATCGGGTGGGCGCTCCAATCCGCAATCCAGACGCAATCGGAATCGTGCGTGACTGGCAAGACGGCGATGAGCAGGGCGAGGAAACCATTGCCGAAGTGCTGCCAACGACACCACCCGAAATAGGAGAAGCAGACGCCCGCCTCCTGTCCGCAAGCTGGGAGATGAGGGAGGCGCTTCGGAATGCCATTCCAAGCCTGATGTTCGCCATTGACGCGCTACAAGCACCGGACAAGTGCGCCATGCGAGAGAACCTTGAGGCGTGCAAGGCCGCTCTCCACAAGGCCGGGCTGGGAGGGGAGCCGTGAGCGCGACCTGCCAACACAACACGATGATTCGCAACGAGGAATCGACAACGCACGTCTGGAAGTGCGCGGATTGCGGTTACGTGTACGGATCGCCAACCCCGACGAAGAAATGCCCCAATTGCTACGGCACTGGCCAGTGGGAAACGGAGTGCTGCAACGGTTCAGGCGGTTGCGATTGTCGCGGTCAACCGGTCCCAATGGGACGCTGTAACGTGTGCGGCGGTTCTGGCGAGATTCCATTCGACGAATCCGGGGTCAACTTCAACGCCAACTGCGATGCGATTCGCGGCCTTGCCTTTATCGGTCGCGGACCAACGCATGGCATTTGGGCGAACATGGGGAAGCGAGGCCAGCCATGACCCCCGCCACCCTGAAGGCGCTCAAGGACGACGACAAGCCGGTTCGCATTCTGCGTGCGCTGATTACAGAGGCACGGCAGAGACATGACGACATTCTCACGGAACCGACGTGGAACCCCGACTACACGCTCGAACTGAGCCTCAAGGTGTCGGAGATACGCGAGCTGGCTGCGTGGCTCAAGTCCACCCCCAAGCGAAAGGCCAGGCGATGAGCTGTGATCGACGCTACCAATTCGGCGTGTGCTGCCCCGAGTGCGGCGACGTTGAGCTAACCGAGGAGGAATATGAGCGTCAGATATGGCGCTTTAACTCGACGTGGATGTGCCCGAAGTGCTACGGCAAAGCACAATGGGACGATACTTGCCGCGAAACTAACCCACCTGATGAGGAGATAGCCCAATGAGCACCACACCGACGGAGGAGGCGTTGAGGGCAGCGAAGGCGCTGGAAACCGAGAACGCACGGCGATTGTGCGCCACACCACGCGAGGAGTTCATGCGACCGCGCGAGATTGCGTCTGTGATCGACACCGCCACCGGCCTGCCTGCCCTCAAGGCGGAGCGAGACGCCCTCGCCGGGCGCGTGGCAGAGCTGGAGGGGGTGTTGCGCGAGATCGTGGAAGGTGAGTTCGACGACGTTGACCCGGATGACGGTCTGCACACGTCCTCAGTGCGCCAACTGGCCCGCCAAGCCCTCGCCAGGGGAGAGAAAGGCGAGTCGTGAGCCAGCACGCTCACCAGGATGCCCCAGAACGCGCCCACGTGCCGTCCACGTGCCACGAGACCCCCTCCGCGCGGACTACGACACCCCAAAACGCGTCCTGCGGGCAACCAGCGCGTTTTAACGTTACTCACCTCGACAGCGCCTACCTCACCAACCCTCGCTGGATCGCCCGCCTCACCGCCCTCCAGGAGGCACGTGCCTTGCGCTGGCTGGAGCACGAAGCTGGCATCCCGAAGGCGTTCTTCGACACACGCCCCGCAATCACCATCACCAACCACCCCGGCGGCAAGACCGCCTGACACCACCTAACCCCATGAAGACCACGCAGTTACTCAAGCAATCCGACACCGCATTCGCCCGCCTCGCCTCCCTCAAACCCCTCCCGCACATCGCGCCCATTGACACGCAGCTCGCCGCGGCGCCCGTCCGGGCCACGCCCTTGACGTCCGCGCCCATCATGTCCATCGACGATGAGCTGGCGCGCCTGCGCGCCCTCAAGGGCGAACTGGACGCCCTCCAAGTGAGCGTGGATCGCCTCGTGGCAGAGCGCGACGACCTCCGTCGTCTGGTCGCCGACCAAAAAAGCACCATCTACCGCCTCCGCAACCAGCTCGCCGTCGCCCGTGGCAGTCTCGACTAAAGGGGGGTCAAGTGAGCGCGCACTCACGCCAACCGCGTTTCATCTCTCCTCTCTCCTCCCTATAGGGATAATGGGGAATCGGACAGGAGAGCTGAATTACAGTGGCTTGGCACGATACAGCAGCTTCTTGTTGAGGCGCTTAACCTCGACCAAACGAGGCTTGATCGAAGTGTCCGAAAACAAATCGCGACCACGGGAATCGGACACTTTGACCGTGGTGCAGAAATCATCGAACGTGAACTCGTGACCCGTTCCCGCGCAGGAGTTTAGGAAGATAAGCGCACGATCTTTAGCGTAAAGGCTTCCGTATTCGGTGTTTAGCTCGGAAACACAGGTCATGGAGTCGTAAATGAGGGGCAACGTCTTGAAGGCGGTACGGTAGTTGTCCTTCTTGGCATGGAGCGTGATGCCGTCCTCGCTGGGCAAGGCTTGGAACGTACACGTGGCTGCCGCCTTGAGCCACACCGGGCCGTAGTAGGGGTCCTCACGCTCCACCTTCGCACCCTCAGCGTAAATGTCCTTTGTCGCATGGTGATTCCACCACACCGAGCATCCGAGTTGACTGGAGAGCCGGCCCGAGAACCGGATGAAGTCCTGCGTGCGATCCTCCTTGCTGAAGCCGCCAGGCACGAAGCAGTAAATCGGGTCCATCACTACAATGTCGGGCGGAGATCCGTCGAAGGCGGTCTTGATGACGCCCAACAGTTCGTTGGCGAACTCCTCGCGGGTCACGTTGGCGATGCCGCTGTAGCCGTCGTCGAGGATGAGGTTGTTCCAGTTGATCGTGATGCGTTTCTGCATCAGGCGGAGGCGTTCCAATGGCTCCTGCACAGTGCGCTCGGCCACGAGGTAGTACGTCTTGAGCGGACGCACACACGGCAGCTGCCCGAACACGAGCGAGCCACTGCTGGCCTGAGCCACGGCACACAGGATAATCGTGCTCTTGCCGATGCCGGGTGCGGCGTAGGTCATCACTGTGGCACCCTCGGAGATCAGACCCTCGATGAGCGGGGGGCGGGCTTCGGCTGCCTTTTGGACGTGATCGTTGAGGGTCTGACCGCGAAGCGAGGGACGAAGGCGGTAGCTCACAGCTCCGACAGCCACTTGGCCTGTTGCTTGGCACGCGCCAGATTGACCTTGCAGTTGTTGAGCAGGTACACGAGACCCGGCCCGAGTTCCTGCGAGTAGTGGTGGCCGTGCTTCTGTTCGTAACCCCAGTTGCACTGCTTGCAAGTAAGGGTGAAATCGTAGGTCTCGCCTACCGTGTGCCCGGGAGCATCGTCAGATTTCCACAAGACGTTGCCTGTGTTTCCGTGGAGTCGCTTGCCACATACGTCGCAAAGCGCGACAAGCCCGGTCTGCCCCCCTTCGTGGAGCATCAATTTGATTGGCATGGAAGCACTGTAAACACAGGCGGGACGCACGTCGAGAAAAAAAGTGTGCGACTCGCGAAAAAAATGTTGACACGTTCGCCACGATTTGCGAAATTGCGCGCATGCCAGATACGATGCTCAAGCCGAGTCGCCGGTTGCGCGACATTGTGAAGGGTTACGGAGCTGTCGGGACGGCGGCCCGTGCTTTCGGACTTCATCAGGTAACGCTCGACCGCTTTATGTCGGGGACGCACGGCCTCTCCGGGGACAGCATCGCCGCCATCCTCAAGGCGACGGAGATGCCGTTTGAGGACTTGTTTGAGCACGTGGAGGAGAGGCGATGAGCACGACACCCCTCAACGACGGCGGTCCGGCGTTTCCAGTGCATTGCGATACCGCGTCGAGTGACGGGGGGATGAGCCTGCGAGACTGGTTCGCGGGGCAGGCGCTCGCTGGCATTTTGGCGGCCGAGAGCGACGACAACGGTTATTCCGCAACCTACATTGACGCCAGCGGCAAGGAAACGTTTCGGCATAGCAGCCCGTTTGTCGGCGCGGACGGCAAGGAGAATTACACCGTGCCTGCGGTTCCAAACAAGATGCTGAGAAGCATAGTGCAGAATCAGGCGCGGGCTGCGTATGCGGTGGCTGATGCCATGCTCGCTGCACGCACCGCGACCCCCAACTCGCCCACCCCATGACCCACTCACGCACCCCCTGGTCGCTCTCCCCGCGCTCACACGACGGCCCGACGGTCGTGCTGGATGCGAGCGGGGTGGCCGTCGCATCGTTCAACGACCCGCGTGACGCCGACTTCGTGGTGGCTGCGAGCAAGATGATGTCGCCCGCTGAGGTGGACGAGATCATTGCGGAGAGAAACGAGGCGCGCGAAGACCGCGATGACGCGCAGAAGGCTGCCACTGCCAACGCCTACAGGCTCGACTGTGTGCGAGCCATCTTGGAAGCGTCCGATGGAGCGCGCATGGTGCTTCAGGGGGGCGACCACGTGGAGGCATGACCATGAGTGCGTTTATTCCTCTCACACGTGGTTTGGTCGCTGAGGTGGACGACCCGGATTTTGCATGGTTGAGCCGCGTTAAGTGGATGGCACAGGTATTCGAGAATTCGTGCTACGCAGTGCGTTTCGTCGGAAACCGACACACGCGAAAGCCGTGTTACACGCATCGCGTTATCCTCGGTGCCCCCGCGCACCTCCAAGTGGATCATATCGACGGTGATGGGTTGAACAACCAACGCAATAACATACGACTTTGCACGAAGTCGCAGAACATGGCGCACTGTGGTTTGCGTCGAAACAATACGCTGGGCGCTAAAGGCGTTGTCCTTACTCTAGATGGACGCGCTCGAAAGCACAGAGCCCGCATTACATGCGGCTTGGATGTGTTTCACTTGGGCAGCTTCCACACGCTGAGAGAGGCAGCAGCCGCTTACAATCGCAAAGCCACTGAACTGTTTGGCCCATTCGCGTTGCTCAATGACCTGGAGGTGTTACCGTGTTAACCCTGACACTAAGCCCGAACTCGCTGGCGATGGCTTTATGCCCTGCGCGTCTGTTCTACTACCGGCTTGCACACGGAGGGCGAAAGTTGTCGGTTGGATCGCCGGGTGCCGATGCGGGGAGTTGCATCCACGAAGCATTCGCTGCGTTGAATCGAGGCGAAAGCGTTATGGCACAGGAGGAGGCACTTCGCAAGACGCGGGAATCGCTTCCCATGCTACAGCGTAGGGATGGCACAGATGATTACGCGACTCTCGCCTATCTCACGGACGCACTCGCCCAACTGCGAGCGGTGTGGGTGCCGTGGCTGGCCAACTGGCGCGTGCTGGAGGTGGAGCGGAGGGCCGTTAGACGACTCGTTGTGATGGAACCGCGTGACACGCACCCCGGTTGGTTCACACACTTGCTGTGCGAGGGCGATACTGACGCCGTGGCCATCCACCTCGAATTCGTCCGCGACGTAGTCCTCCAGCACCGCGAGACGGGCGAAGTGTGGATCGTCGATCTCAAGACAGCCAGTCGCGACGACTCCACCACTCGCGCCACCTACAAGGTGGGCGACCAGGGGAAGGCGTATCTGTGGGCCTGGAACGACGAGCACCCCGACCTCCCCGCTCAAGGGGTCCAGTTCTGGCAGCTCATCATGCGGAAGCCCGTCCTGAAGGCGTCCGCGCGCACCAAGCCCACCTATGAGGTGGTGCCCGGGGAGGCGATCCGCTGGCCCGCCTCATTCATCGACGAGTGGCGGGAGAGCGTGCTGGACCGAGCCCGGGCGATCCTGCGACGCAACCCCGACGACCCCCGCGACTGGCCGCTCTACGGGGTGGCTGCCGGGGCGTGCGCCAACCAGTGGGGGGCGTGCCCCTACCTCAAGGTGTGTGATCTTGAGCCGGGGTCGCGCCTCACCTATCTCGCCACGGACGACTTTGTGCCCTCGGCGCAGGGCAAGCGTGATGCTGAACCCGCAATGACCGCAACTCTCACTACGACTGCACCATGAAAGACGCTACCACTAACGACTGGAAGTCCGTGCGCGAAAGCATCCGGCAACTCAACATGACGCTCGACAAAGTCGAGGAGCAGCTCACTGGGCGTAAGCGACCCGCCGCCCCGCTGCCCAAGGGCTTCGAGGATATGATTGACGCGATGTTCAGCGGAAAGGGGCGGCCATGAAGGACGCCACCTCCCTCACCGAAGCCGACGCCTACCGCATCGTCATCCGCGACTTGCTGTGGCTGCTCGACCATTCCGCCAGCCGTGGTGGATTGGTGCCTTGCACTTGCGCCGTATGCGAACGCCTTCGCTTGACTTACGCTATCGATCCGGCGAACCCATACGACTCGTTTCGCTGCCAGACGTTGCTGCCAGCCGGACACAGGGAAACCGCGCCGTGAAAGACGCCTCAACGTACCAACCCGCCCAGCACTTCGGACTCCTGCTCATCGGGGAGTCGGGCGCAGGGAAAAGCTCGCTATCGCTAGAGTTCCCAGCGGTCTACGTGCTGGACTGCGACCGCAACCTCAGTTCGGCGCTCACGCTCTACGAGAAGCGCCACGGCACCCCCAAGGCGGACTTCTGGTACGACGCCCCCGAGGTCGATGCCAACGGCAAACGCCTGCCCGACGAGGAGGTGTGGGTGAATGGCTGCAAGCACCTGGACGCGGCCTCACAGGACCCTCGCGTCCAGACCCTCGTCGTGGATGGCCTCACCCAGTGGATGACCTACCTCCAACGTTACGTCATCAAGCAGGGCAGTGAGATGGAGCCGCGCAAGCTCATGGTGGGTGGTATGCAAATGATGACGATGTCGTATTACGCGCCCTTTGAAGCGTTGATGCGGAAGTTTGTCGTGGGACTCCGGTCCACAGGCAAGTCGGTGATCGTGACCGCACACATACGCAGTGGCGAGTCGGAGCTGACGGATGCGCCGATGTGGCAACCTTACCTTGTGGGTGGACTGCGCAACACCATCCCGGGCCTGTTCACCGATTACTGGCTCTGCGACACCGAGCAGGTGGTGCCCGGCCCCGGCGTCACAACCGACGTGAAGGACGCCACCGGCAAGGTCACGACCCCGGCCCGCTACCCCACTGGCACACGCTACTTCGTCCGCACGGCCCCCACGGCCAAGGTGAAGCTGAAGAACAGTCGCGGCCTCCCGCCTGTGTTCGAGTTCACGTGGGCGGCGTTTGCGCCGTATCTCAACGGGGCGACGAAACCCGCCACGCCCACACCCCCAACCACAGCCAAGTCATGAACGAACCCGACTACACGTTAAACAGTGATAAACCCGTTGGCATTTGCGCCACACAGAACACGGGCAAACTCGTAATGGACGGCAAACGCCGTGCCGCGCAAGTGCTCATCGAGACGCTAGAACGCGATGAACGTCGTCTCCAAGTGTTCATGTATCACGTTTTGCAAGCGGCTGGACGCGCTGGTGTGGAGGCTGAGTGCTTCACGGATGACGAAGTTGCCGCGAAGTGGGAGGAGATGAGCGCGTCGCCGTACTTCATGCGAAGCGCTCCGCAACTCGTCACACCGTTCAACCCCACGCCGCTACCATGACCCCCGACGAACAACGTGCGATTGAGCCACTGCTGAAGCAAGTGCGAGAACTGCGCTCCCTTGGCAACGACATTTCCATTGTTCGCGCTATTCAGGCGGAAGCTTACGAACGTGGTCGTGCAAATGGCGTGGGAAACCGCGCTGCCATTTACCGGCACGGCATGGAGAACGCCATGCAAATTGCCGAGGACACGCAGCGAAAGCTCTGGCAAGTCGATTCACGCGAAGCTGAGGCCACACGTTGGATAGTGCGAAGCATCAACCAAGCGTTGCAGAACAACCCCTTTGTCGCGGAACCCATCGTGGTGCCCGCGCCAGACCCTGCCGACGGCAACCCGCCGGCTTGAACAAACCCGCCTGCGGGGCACTACGCCTCGTCGGGCAACATCAACAACGAAAGGCAGTTATATGAGTCTATTGGACGCTTGCAACTTCGATGAAGTCGATCTGATGCGCCCCGTCTTCGACAAGCAGGCCGTGCGCGTGAAGCTGGTCGAAGTCTACGAGGAGCAGGACGAGAAGAACCCGGGGCGCACCTCACTCGTGGTGCAGCACGCCCTAGAACAGGAGGCCACGGCCACGAATGGTGTCGTCAAGACACCCGGCTTCGCCTTCACGACGAACATCAACCAGTTGGTCGCCACCAACGGGCAGCCGCTCACTGATGGGCAGCGCACCGCCAACCGCATCAACGCCGAGTTGATGAAGTCGCTCCTGTGCGCGGCACTCGGCCTCCCCAAGGACACCAAGGGCTTGAATGCCACGCTCGCCCAGATGGGCGGCTGGGAGGCGCTGAATGGGCGCTCCGTCATCGCCACGCTCAGTGCGCGTGAGGATCGCCAGAAATCGGGCACGTTCTATCAGGACGTGCGTGGATACGCGCAAGTGCCCGCCTAACCCCAACCGGGCGATGGCGCGGCCCGTGCGGCGCGCCTGCCCACCCCACCCCCTATGAAACAATGAGCGCAAAAGACTACAAGCGGCCATCGCTTTCTCCTGACGCCGTGCTTCGGTGTGGCCTGTGTGGTGAAAGCTACGTGCGCCGTGAACGTCATAAACACCGGCGCAAGCACTTGTCCGAGATACTCGTAACGCGCAAAACCTGTCCTCGGTGTGGCATCAGTGTTTTACCAAAGCCGTGGCAGACGGTGTCACACAACTACGTGTGTCCCGTTTGCTGTCGAAAAGCAGTTAATCAACGGCGGCAACCACCACGACGTACCGCTGCTCAAGTGCAGCGAGAGCGCGAACAGAAACGCGAATATTTTCAACGCCGTTACCGCGATCCCGAAGCGAAGCTGAAAATGCGAAGTCGCATCAAGGCTTTCCACGCTGCTCGTCGCGGTATCATCAAGAAAACACCTTGCACAGTCTGCGGCAGCGATGCCTTCGTGCAAGCGCATCACACGGATTACACGAAGCCTCTCGAAGTCGTGTGGCTCTGCCGTAAGTGTCACGGCGGACTGCACCGGATTGAACCCACAGTGACACTGTCACAGCAACAACTAACCCCATAAAACAGATGCCACGCTCAAAAGATTACCGACGCGCGCTCGACGCCCAGATCACCGAGGCCACGCTCGCAGCCGAGAGGTGCGAGGCGGAGGCGCGGGCACACCGCAACACCGCCGAGGTCCTTCGGGCGGCGAAGGCGGCGGCGGAGAAGGCTGCCCCCCGCACAGCAAAGCAGCGCACCGTGAAGGTGCCCCGCATGGCTGTGTCCGACACCCGTGCCACAGCAGGCGACGGGCTCACCATCAGCACGCCTTCGCCATGAAACTCGAAATGGACGAGAGCAGCGCCTCAACCATCTTGTTTTGCGTCATCGCTATCGTGCTGTGCATTGGCGTCCTCGGTGGATGCCGCATGACGGAGGAAACGCGTCGTCGCGCTATCGCGGCGGGACTGGAAGAGCGCGTACAGCCCGGTTCAACAGCAGTAACGTGGGTCAAGCCCGCCCCGCGCCCATGACCACCACCCACGACACCACCACGTTCAGCACCCGGGTCGAGCTGGACGGGGTGCACTACAGCGTCTCAGGCACGCTCATCCTCACGCTGCGCGACGAGGTCGCGTGTGATCTCGTGGACGTGGCAGTGGACGACTGGGTGGCCACCCCGGAGCCCACCCCGGAGCACGAGGACCGCATCGCCGAGCACCTTGAGGAGCGGCGGTGGAGGCTCGCGGACTAACGCGCCATGCGCCTCGCTCTCATCACCGGCTCGCCCTCACCTGACGACACGGTGTGGCGCACCTGCCCGCAGGGGCACGGGTTCGCCGGCCTCTCGAAGGGACGCACGGTGCGACTGTGCCCGGCGTGCGGTTCCTCGGACTCGGTGCCCACCCCCGCCCCCTTGGCCTCCTGCCGCCTCCTGTGGTGGGTGATGCGGGAGGCGGGGCTGCCCGCGGCGGGTGATTCGCGCCTGCTCGTCGGCGCTCTCACCGAGCCGGACCTCGCCGCCCGCCTCGCCGCCCACGCCCCGAACCTCGTGGTGACGCTGGGGGATGAGGCCCTGCGCGCGTTTCACCCCGACCCCGAGGTGAGCGCGTCGAACTGGCGGGGCAGTTTGTACGAGGGCGCACTCACTTTGGGCGGCACGCATAGCGATCAACCGGCTCCTCCTTCAGACTTGTCTGTCGAGCCGGTCGCGGTGACTGCGTGTTCGCCCTCTCCTGGCCGTGTGGTTGGCTCCACTTTGGATGGTAGCAACGTGGCTGGCGCGGTTACTGTTGACGGTTACGCGCATCAGTCTGGCACTTGCCTCAGCGACACGCCTGCTCATATGTGCGGTGCCTCTGTCGCGCCATCCCCCCTCGCTTCGTGGTCCGGCAAGTGCCTGGCCACCCTCGACCCCACCCGCCTCGCCGGGCAGGGCGACCAGGTGGCTCTTCTCCGCGCCGACCTCCGCCGTGCCGCCACCGAGTCCCTCGATCCGGTGCTCACGCTGCCCGAACGCCACATCGAGTGGCAGCTCACGGCCAAGCAGATCGTGGACCGCCTCCACGCCCTCATGGACCGGGGTGACGCCCCTGTGGGACACGACCTCGAAGGGTTTCCCGGCACCGGCGTCACGGACTTCTCATTCGCCACCTCGCCCACGCACGCCTTCTGGGTGCCGCTGCGCCGGATGAACTGGGCGCGCTGGTGGCCCGCCGACGACGAGGCCCGCATCCTCGAAGCCACCCGCCTCGTGCTGGAGAGCACGCGCGTCCGCAAAGTCTGCCACAACGCCATCTCGGAGATGTTCACGTGGCTCTGGGCGCACGAGATCACGCTGCACGGCCTCGCTGACGACACCATGCTGCGCTTCCACGAGCTGGCCTGCGAGCACGAGAAGAACCTCAGCACGGTCGCCTCGCTGCTCACCCGCCAGCCCTACTGGGGCGAAGCGGACGATGCCACCACCGACGAGGAACGGGCGTACTACAACGCGACTGATAGCCTTGTGACGCTCGCCGTCAACGAGGCCATTAACGCTCTCCGCGAGCCAGACGGCACGCCGGAGTGGACGCCCGGCATGGCCCGACATTACGCTCATCGCCTGTCGCTGCTGCCTGCGGTCCTCCACCAGCAGATGGAGGGCATCCCCTTCGACGTGGAGGCGCGGGACGCCCTGGTGGAACGCCTGGACGCGGACATCCACGCACGCCAGGGCGAACTGGACGTGCTCGCCGGGATCGCGCCCCCCACGCTGGACGAGGTGGCGCGGACCGTGTGCAACGCCAATGCGGTGAGGAAGGGGCTGGTTACGTCGTGGGACAAGGTCGTTGAGCACGCCAATCCATCGTGGAGCAAGCGGTGCAAAGCACTCGCAGTCACGCACGACGACCCCACCACACCCATCGGAAACTCATGAGCATCGCCATCCTCATCCGCCTCGGCTCGTGGAAGCTCTGCTGGACTGACGTGGAGCGCGGTCTCTACGTCTCTCGACGACACAAATCGCGTGGCCCGAAGCGAGGGCACGTAGGCAGTGGAGACAAGTCACTGACAGGTTCGTCTTTGGGTGCGTGGACACAGTGGGATCGCGTGCTCCCACCCACCGGAAAGGGGGCGGTGTGAGCCTTCGCCGTCGCTGGAACAACTTGAAGGCGCTGCCGACGAAGTGGGCTTACCGCACGTTGTGCCGTGCCATGCGCCGTGATCCGTCCTACGCCCACTCATGGTTCTGCAATATCTCCATGCCGATTTACGATGAGGTGAATCGTGGGTGCGCCGAGCCGATACTGTCTGGCAAGCAATCTGGCGCGATTGCCGACAAAATCATGCGTCACTTGTTCGGCGTGGAGAACAGCGAGACGCCAACTGGAAAGGCGGTGCCCCGTGAGTGACGAGACTCAAGCCTGTGACGCTCAGTGCAACGTGCCTTATCGACCGTCGCTCTGGAGACGATTCCGATGGTGGCTGTGGGTGCGCGTCATGTCGTTCTGGAGACGCAGGCTCTACCGGCACGTCATGCGATTCGCTCATCGCTACAACTGGCACTATGCCCCATCACACCCGATGCCAGAAGACAAGCCGTGGGAAAAGCACCACTGGTGTCAGTGGTGCGGGCTTCGCGGTACCACGCTGGACACAGCCAAAGCGCCAACGCCCGGACAGTTTCTAGAGCGTGCTGGACGAAAGAGAGGAACCCCGTGAGTGACGAGAGCCTGCCCATCCCGAAGGCGCTCTACTCGTGTGTCCACTGCCGCGAGGACTACTCGTGGCCCGCCGAGGACCTGCGCTGGTCCACCAAGACGAAGGCGTGGGTGTGCGATCTGTGTTGGGACACGGAGGCGCACGGGAAACCGGGTCCGCGCCTGTCTGACGTGCTGGCCGAGCGAAAGGAGACGAAATGAGTGACGAGAGCCTGTTGCCGGTGGAGCACTGCAACGTGTGTGGACGAGAACTCGTGCGCCGGGACGAGCGAGCCATTGGCATGTGCGCCATCTGCGCGAATGAGGAGGAGCCGGAACCACCCCGCACCCCCGAACAAAGGAAGGAGACGATGAGATGAGCTACGCACACACGAAACGACGCAAGCTGATAGCACGGCTGAAACGCGAGGCACCCACCGAGGGCTGGTATCGCAAGTTCCGCCAGCATGTCCGCGACACGGTGCGACGACGTGAAGGTTCGCCGTTGTTCACCGCCGAGCAAGCCATGCAACTACGCCTGCACACAGGCGGAGGTGGCGAATGACTGACAACGTAACCACTCGCCTCGCCGCCCTGACGGAGAGGGTGACGGAGAGGCCGTGGCGCAAGGACCACGTAATCCTTGACGCTGCGCCTAACGCTCAGACATGGGCAGACGAAGAATATGCGTGGCGTGCCGCCAACAACTTCGAGGCGTTGGTCGTGGCCCTCGATGCAATGATAAAGCCTGCTCGCACCGAGGAGGACTACGAAGCGGCCCGTGCCTCACTTGAGAAAGCGTTGAAGCCGTGAGCCGCCCATTCAAGGTGGTGGTTTGGCGACTGCGCTGCTTCGTGTGGAGCGTTCGTTGTTGGCTGTTCCATGCCCGTTGGAGGCATCGAATTGCCGGCACTACCATGACGCGCCGTTTCTGGAAGTGCGAATACTGCGAGCGCCACTGGTCAACGCATCGTCCGTGGGGAAGCAACTAATGAAAACGCCACTAATCCACCTGCTCATCCCGAAGGAGTTTCGCGTTTGGTGCAGGCCAAACAATCCGATAGGCGATTTCGGTGTCACCAAGTTCCCGAGCAAATGCACCTGTGCCGTGTGCCTGACTGCGATGCGAACGAAAACAACCGGCAGGCGGAAAGGATTCAGAGTCAGTCACGTCGCATCAACCCGTCAGTTGAGGATAGAAACCCCATGACCCCCACCCCCAAACCGTCGTCGGACTACGCTTACACGACACCCGACCCGGGCCACAGCTACGAGTTACCTGCGCTTGACGGCGAGCACTCACAAGAACTCCGCTTCGTGAAACGGTGCGACCCCGCACACCCTGAGCGATTCCCCGGTAATACGAATCGCTATCCCGGAACGACGCTGCAAGTTGTGATTCGCGTCCTGTTGAACCGGCTCGCCTACCTGCAATGGCAGGTGTGGAGCGTCGAGAACGCGATCATCATGCGACTGCTACGTGCATCCCTGTGGTTGCTTGAGTTCAGGGCAGCCCGTCGTCATGGACACGGATACTGGCACGGCCTTCGATTTGCGTCCGAGGCGAGAATGTGCGGACAGTGTGGTCACACTCAATGTGACCACCAAAAGGAAGGAGCGGTGAAGCCGTGAGAATCAAGTTCGAGCCACGCGACTTGTGGATAGGCGTTTATTGGTGCGATGCTGGGCGAAATTCAGCACCCGGCTACATTCGTCGCTACTGGAAGATTTACGTGTGCATCGTGCCGTGCTTCCCGATCATCTTCGAGTTTCATCGAGACACGGAAAGCGACACGCATCCACGAGACATCGGCCCATGACCACCCCACCCAAACCGTCGTCCTTCGATCACAGCCCCGACTGCGCCGTGAACGACGCCAACCCGGACGGCATCAAGAAGCCGTGCAATTGCGGCAAGGCAAGGAAACTGATCGAACCGTTGATACGCGAAGCAAACGAGTTGCGCTGCCAGGTAGTCGAACTGCGACAAGTGCTGTTCCACACACGTTGTGCGCTGGTGCTGTTCGCACTTATCGCAATCGGACTAATTCTCGCACGACTGGGACTATGACCACCCCACCCAAACCGTCGTCGGTCGAGCCGTGCATAACACGCATTGGCGAGAGTGCCGGGAAGGCGTTCGTCGTCTATCTGCGCGACGGCACGAAGATCACGGTTGGCCGCGACAAGACCACCAAAGGTCCATCGTGGCTCGTGGTCGAGCAGCAGGCGAAAATCATAGCGCACCACCAATGAACGAACCATCCAAACCGTCGGAGCTGGCGCGGGAGGCTGCCAACGAAGCACGCATTTGCATCGCTGACATCAACATGACGCGAGCGCAACGCGTGGAGTCGGCAGAACGCGCCGTCCAATCCGCCATCGACAAGAGCGTGGCCGAGGCGTGCGGGCCGTTGGTGGAGGCCATTGACGCGATACGCAAGGAGGACTGTGGTGCGTGGCTTCGCCGGGATGAAGCTGGACACGATGCACGATGCCGCCTGATGAAGCTGCTCGACAAGCTCTATGCAGTTCGTCGCACCACCGCGCCGGGAGGGGAGGCGAAGTGAGCCCCCCTACCACTGTCCGTGTCCTCCCGCGCCACCGGCTCGAAGCGCGTGCCCTGCTCTATCGCTCGCTGCCGGAGGGCGTGCTGTGCGACTTGCCCACGAAACACGCAGAGCGAATGGTGGCTCACCTTGCTGACGTGATTGCACGCGGAGAAGTGGCGTGTGTGCGCCTGAGAGACAATGGGTGGTGCATCACGGGCACCCCCTTATCGCGTGATTCTGACGACCACCCCGCCGCCTGACCCATGACCCCCACGCTCTACCATGACAACGACCCCAAAGTCTGCGCCTGGCTCCGTAACCTCGTCGCTAGCGGACGGCTCCCCGCAGGGCACGTCGAGTGTGGAGACATCCGCACGCTCGACCCCGCCGCCTGCGCCCCCACCACTCACCTGTTCGCCGGCATCGGGGGATGGCCTCTCGCCCTCCGGCTCGCCGGGTGGCCCGGTGACCGTCCCGTGTGGACCGGCTCCTGCCCCTGCCAGCCCTACTCGTCGGCGGGCCAAGGCAAAGGCGACGCCGATCCTCGCAACCTCTGGCCAGCCATGCGGAGGTTCGTCAGCGAGTGCCAGCCTGCAACGGTGTTTGGAGAACAGGTTGCGGGGGCTCTTGGATGGGCGTGGTTTGCCGGAGTGCGGGTTGACTTGGAAACACTTGGCTATGCTGTCGGGGCCTCCGGTCTGTGCGCTTATGCCGTTGGCTCGCCGCACGAGCGGCTCCGCGTATTTTGGGTTGCCCACGCCGCAAGCAATGGACGGGAAGGGTTACAGCGAAGCACTGCGACACAAGTTTCGCAAGACGGGTCACCTCAAGCACTGGACGCATGGCACGGCACTGGCAGTCCATTCGAGCACTGGCAGAAGCTCTTGGCCGAACCCCATGTTATGCGAGTGGATGATGGGATTTCCTCGACTGTGGATATCCGGCCACGATTACACGCCTACGGCAACGCCATCGTCCCGCAAGCGGCAGCCGCCTTCATCCGCGCCTTCCTCGACTGTGAGCGAGATGCCGTCACAGCCTCCAAGTGACCCATGACCACCGCGCAGCACATCGTCGCCCCAACGCAACGTCACGTTGACGACAAGACACACGTATGCCGTGAGTCACGCACGTGTTGCTGCTCGTTGCAGGCACTGGAGCCTGACGAGAGCTGTCCGATACATGGCATCGGTGAGTGGCCACCTCGCTGCGATACGTGCGGGCGATTCCTGCCGTGGCCAAAGGATGAAGCGTGACGACAGTTCAACACATCGTCGCCCTCGCACAGCGTGGGTGGTCCAGTGTAACCGTGCTGTTCGCTGCAGAGGATTCGTGTTACAAGCGACTCGGTTGCGACTGTTACGATGAAGCCAGAGACGCCATGACGTATGCCGGAAGCAATCCGGTAGTCGCGCATCCTCCCTGTCACCTTTGGGGGCGCATGGCGAAAATCAACTATCTGCGCTGGGGAGGCGAGCACAACAAACCAGGTAACGATGGCGGGCGCTTCAAGTTCGCTTTGGATGCCGTGAATCGTTGTGGCGGCGTGCTCGAACACCCCGCTGACACTTACGCATGGTCGGCGCACAACCTGAAGCGCCCGCTTACATTGGGCTGGTCGCGTTGCGGTCAGGGATGGGTCTGCGAAGTGTGGCAATCAGCTTACGGACATCGTGCCAACAAGCGTACGTGGCTCTATTGTGCGTGCATTGACAACCCGCTTTGTCCGAAGTGGGATCGCGTCGTAGGCTCCCATCAAATCGGCTTTCACGATCAACGAGGCAAGGCGCGCAACAAGCCAACGCTATCGAGCAGAGAGGCCAGTGCGACTCCTGTCGATTTCGCGCTGTATTTACTGCAACTGGCAACGATGTGCTACAAGTGACAGCAGTTCAACACATCGTCGCCCTCTGCGAGCGCAACGGCACGCTCACGGACGTCGAGCGGGGCGCTCTAAACGTGCTCCTCGACCGCCACGCGAACACCAAGAGCACCCCCCAGATGGACTGGTTCCTCTACGGTAAGGCGGGCACAGGCGCGGCGGGTGCCTCGGCCTCCACGCGCATCCCGCTCACCTGCGGCTTCCCGGCACGCTTCAAGCGCGAGCACGGCCGCACCACTGACCGCACCACGAAGGACGTGGAGGCCCTCCTGACGCTCTACCGGCAGGAGCAGAGGTGGGTGTGTCCCGCGTGCGGGCACCGCACCGCGCCCGACCGCAAGACGTGCGAGGGGTGCAAGGCCCCGCGAGGTGACACACCGCTCAGCGCGGACCGCCGCATCGAACTGTGCCTGGAGCTGCGCTCCCTCCTCACGCAGCGCTCCCAGGCGTCGTGCCGCATTCACAAGGACGGGCGCATCAGGACCTCCGTGAACTGTGCTGCGACCGAAACTTTCAGGCACGCGACTTATGCCATGCGCCTCAAGGCAGGCGACGAATACGGCTACGCCCTGCACACCACGCCCAAGTCGATGAAGCACCTGCTCGTCGCGAAGCCCGGTCACTGGCTGGGCTCTGTCGATCTCGCCGGGGCCGACTCGTGGACCGTGGCCTGCGAGATGGCGCAGTATGGCGACGACTCGATGCTGCGGGACCTGCGCGACGGGGTGAAGCCCGCGCAGGCTGTCGCGCTCCTCTACCTGCACGGAGCACAGGTGAACCAGTGGACGCCCGCGCAGATACGCGAGGCGCTCTCGTCCATCGACACAGTGAAGTGGCTGTATGCTGCGAGCAAAGCCGCAATTCACTTGACCAGTTATGGCGGGGGGTCGCTGCAAGTGCAGGTGAAGATCATCAAGGAGTCGTTCAAGCGCACGGGGAAACCGCTGTTCGTGGGTGTGCCGAAGTGTGAGCTGCTCCAGAACCTCACGCACCTCCGTTACCGGGGGATAAGGTGGCGCATGGAAGGCATTCGCACCCAGCTACGCACGCGCGGTTACATCGAGACGCCGGCGGGGTGCCGACGCAAGTTCTTCGGGGCACCGGGAGACGGCGGCACGGAGCGGGAGGCCTTCGCGTTCGTGCCGCAGGTTTTAACGACCTACTGCACCGAGCTGGCATGGTCACGCTGTTGGCACGATGCCGAAAATTGGCCGAGCGGCACGGTGGGCGAAGGTGCCCCGGTGGTGTCGCCGCTCCTTCTCGTGCATGATTCGCTCGTCTCGATGTGGCCGCAGGAGCGCACCGACTGGGCACGCGCCAAGTGGGCGCAGTGGCTCGATAACCCGGTCACCATCGCAGGGACCACCGTCACGATACCGTGGTCGGGCAGTTACGGTGTGTCGTGGGGGGACAAGGGGGAGGCGTTGTGAAACCCACCGACTTCGCCGCCATCTGGAACACGAGCGCGTCGCTGCGGGAGGCAGCCACTCGCCTCGGCAAGACACCCCACCAAGCCAGCGTGCGCGCCAGCCAGCACCGGCAGGCGGGGGTGGGATTGCAGTACTTCGGCACGCGTGGCTCTGACAGCAACGCATTCGCGTCCCCACTGCCACCACCACAGTCGTTGCCTCAGCAATTCTACGCCGCTAAATGAGCGCCTCCCTTACACCCCGCGAACTTCAGGTGCTGCGGCTCGCCGCCCGCGACGAGCCGAACAAGCGCATCGCCTCGCGCCTCGGTATCTCGATCAAGACGGTCGAGTGCTACATGAACCGCGTCATGCAGAAGACGGGGGCGCACACACGGTGCAAGCTCGCTCACTACGCGCTGCACTTCGGTTACGTGCGGAACCTGTTTGAGGGGGTGGAGGGGTGAGCGAAGCGATGCTGCCTTTTATTGTTGTCGCCATCGTGTGTGGAATCTGTATGGCAAGTCTCGCGCTCTACTTCCTGCTCTTCGTAGTGATGGAAAGGCGTGAACGCAGGCACCGCCGAAAGGAGCGTGACGAGTGATGCGATTCTACGCCAGCCTAATGTGGTCGTGTGCTGCCATGAATGTGGCGATGGCGAACGCTACAAAAGACGGTGCTATGTGCACGATACTTGCGGGTGTAGCTGCCGGACTTGGCGTTTACTTCTTCATCGACGCCATCAACGACGACGCCAAGAAGCGCGAGAGCCAGCGTGTCGGGCAGAAGGAGGAGCCGTGAGAACTCTAGTCGCCTTGCTGCCCGTAATTATTATGGGTGCGTGTATCGCTTTCGGAGTGAGCATTTTGTTGCGCGATATATGCGACGACATCAGAACACGTCGTGCGTGGAAACGACACGAACGAAAGGACAAATGAAACCCGTTGCTGTTGTATCCCTACGCCTCCTACGCGCTGTCCCGCTCGCTATCCCTGGCTGCATCGTGCTTGCCGTGCTCGTGTGGTGGCAGTGGCCTGAGCACGTTCGCGAGAGCCTGATCCCTGGTGGCGGTCGCATCGAACGCCAGTGGTGGCCGGATGGGACGGTGACTACAACAATTCGCCACACCAACGCCATCTTCATTGACCACATCGGATGGGACCCAGTGGGTGGTGTTCACGGGAAGGGACACAACCCATGAAACCCATCCTCCTAACCATCCTCGCCGTCGCCTTGTGCGGTTGCCGGAAGGAGCCGTTGCCTGACGTGACCGCACTATCGACTGACACGCACGGGAATTACTTATCGACCAATGATGCGGTGTCACTTGGCACGTCGTACGGCTTTGACTACGGACCCAACCCGTACATCACCGTGAGCAATGCCCCTTCAGGCGATGTCTTTTACACCATCCACCCCGGACCTACTAACGCAGGGAAGTGGGTGTGGGTGGAGGAGCCAACCTCTCCGCCCTAAGCCGGGCCACGTAGCGGGCTGATCCGACGCTGAGGAGGCCGCTGGCAGGTGCTACTGCGCCCCCGTGATCTGCAAGTTGGGTGACGTTGGCAGGGGCGGGGTGTTCGTCACGTTGGACGGGGGGCTGTACCCCCACAAGTTGGAGGACTGCACTACGAAGAAGCGCTCACCGGGCGTGATCCGCACGGTCACCTGCGTCACCGTCCCGGCCACGTTGGTCACGACCGGCCAGTTGGTCGAGGGGCCTGTCGCCGTGGGCGAAGAGCGCAGCACATAAAGCACGACATTCGAGGAGGCCTGCGATGGGGTCCACGCCAAGGTCACATCCCCCACCGGGGCCGCCTGCCCCCACGACACGAGCGGCAGCAGGGCCACGAGTGCCATCACAGGCCGTCGAGTGGCGTTACGCAACAGCAGGAGGGCGATCTCGCGCAGGCGGATGGGTCCGGGGCGCGTGCAGGTGAGCTCGGTGTCCAGCATGGCGATGTCTTTCTGGGTGAGTGGGCGTGGGTGAGCGGTGCCCGTGAGGCGCAGGGGCCACCTCATGGCGTGGTGGCGGGTGGGACGGTGGAGGCGCCTGCCTCCTCCGAGCTGACCTTGTCGTCGCGGGCGATGATGGCCGCCCAGGCCACGGCAATGCCAGCCCCGGTGGCGGCCCAGTCGGGGTTGGTGGCGGGGTCGCCGTCCAGCAGGGCCTTGCCGGCGGTGCCGGCGAGTGTGAGGAGCGACACGACGCCCAGAAGGCGTGTGCGCCACGAACCGGAGAAGAAACGTGCGATCATGGGTGGGTGGGGGTTGTGCGTGGGGCGCGTTGTGCGTGGGGCGGTTACTGCTTCCAGTCAACGCCGGGCTTCCCGGCGTCCGTCAGCGAGGTGTCGATGGCGGAGCATAGCAGCTTTGCCACGTGAGCGGGCCACTTCTCGGGGGAGAGCTCGGCCGAGTGGCGCTGCGCGTAGAAGATCGTGTAGAGAGCGACAGCGGCGTTCTTCACGTCGATGACGAGGGGGTCCACCTTTGACTGGAGCGGCTGCGTGACCTTCTCGATCTCGGCGATGAGCTGCTCGGGGGTGAAGCGGCCGGTGATGCTGGCGGCACAGAACACGTTTCCCACTGCCCGGATGTAGGCGGCAATCTCGTCCGAGTGCTGGGGTGACTTGCGGAGGACCCGGAGAAGAGTGCTCTGAACGGGCACTTGGATGGCGGCCACCACCTGCGAGGACTTCACCGGGTCGTAGACACCGGCGGTCTTGCAGCCCAGCGAGGCGATGACGAGAGCGAAGGCGAAGGCTGAGAGGGCGTACCACGTGATGACGAAGCGGGAGGTTTTCATGGGGGTAACGTAGCGCGGGGGGCAGCGGGTGGCAACGGCATTTATGGCCATGCGTAAGCGTCGAGGTTCACGTTGGTTGCGACATTCGCATAGCCAAGCGGATTCCACGTTGGCAGCACTATTCCCCCCACGTTGGTTACGGTGATGGAAGCGTCGTGGCGAGCGGGACGTTCGTGCGCCCACTCAAGCTGCCCGAGGCGCTCGCGCAGGTCCTGCACGTCGTGACGGAGTTCGTTGTGGCCCGCCAACGGGGCGAAGTAGGCTTGGCCCGCGAGGATGACGGCGGCTAGGGACGTGACCCCGGCGGCCTTGGTGCCGTGCTTCTTGGCGGTCTCGGTGGCACGGGTAACGAGGGTGGTATCGTTCATAGGGGGCGGGGGTGGTCGCGCTGGAGCTGCGTCAGGATGCCGCTGAAGAGGGACTCGGCCACCTCGACTACGCGGTCACCGCGGCGGAGACGACGCTTGCCCCCGTAACCCGTGGAGCGGGTGCAATCCGTCAGCGAGGGCACAATCACCGACACCGACAGCTTGGGCGGGGTGGGTCTCATGGGGCGGCGACGTCGGCGGTGCGAACCAGCCTGAACTGGCACCCGTTGGTCGAGATGAGGGTCTGGCCGCGGGTGGGCTTGGACACTGAGCGACCGCACTCCTCCCAGTGGTCGGCTGAGGGGGCGCGGCGCTGCACGAGCCACCCGGTCCACTCGTCCGGGACGTCGAATCGGTGCCTGAAGGCGCCGTCCACGGCCTGCACCTCGTAGGCGTAGAGGATGCCGGTGGACATGGCGGCGGCCTTGGCGTCGTAGCGGGCGGCGGCGAGGAGGCGCTCACGCTCCATGCGAGGCGCGTCCGCGGGATCGGGGATGGCGGGTTGGGCGCCCTTCTGGCGCGGGGCGGCGTGTGGCGCAGGCAAGTCAGCGCCCGGCGGCAGGGGTGGCGTGGACGCCACCATGCGAGTGTGCGCCTTGGGGGGTGTGGGGGATGTCACCGTGGGCGCGAGAGGTGCCGCGCAGCCCGTCAAGATGGCGAGGAGCAGTGCGTATCGCATACGCGTGCCACGTTACGCCGTCATCCGAATGGCGTCCAGCAGGTCCTCCCATCGGGTCGTCTTGAGCAGTATTCCCACGGGGAATCCCTCCTCGACGCAGAACAGGTTGTCCTTCGACCCGGTCCACAGCCAGATGGGGACACGAGGGTGATCGCGCCGCACCTGCCGCGCCAGCTCGTAGCCGTTCATCCCGCCGTGCATTCCAATGTCAATAATCATGAGGCGGTAGGTGACCTTGGCGGTGAGGATGAGCGCGTGCTCGCAGGATTCCACCCAGTCGCACACGTAGCCCGCTCCGGTGATGGTGCGGTGCGCCAGAAAGCCCTCGTCCGGGTCGTCCTCCACGAGGAGGATGGCCACCGGGCGGACGGGCGGGGGTGGTATCTGCGGCGGAGGCTCCTTGCGGCGCAGCTTCAGCCGCTCCAGCAGAAGGATAACGAACTTCGCCCAGGTTGCGTAGTCCATGCATCATATTACCGCGTGTCCGGGGATGGGGTCATTGCAAGCGAATGTTGCCGCCGATGGAGACGCGGCCTGTGATGCGCAGGTTGACGGGCGGAGGGTTGGCGCCCGCCTCGAGGGGGCCCGCAACGCCCGTGTAGCGTCCGTAGGCGGGGTTCCACTGATTAGTCGTCGGAGACCCTCCAGTGAATTTGTCTGAACCAGCGGCAGGCCACGCATTCGTCGATGGCCACCAGTCAGGTTTCGATGAGAGATACATGCTCGACGGCAGGGTGGTGTCAAACGTCGGGAGGTTATACACCGTGTTCGAGGCGAAGTCGTAGTTGGCGTGGATGAACGCGGACTCGGCCACGTAACGGTCGTAGTCGAATGCATTGGCCGTGGGCATTGGGAACGTCCCGCCGCTGTAGTAGGCCACGTAATCGTTGTTGCCCATGTTCGGGTAGCCGAGCTTGTAGATGTAGCTCACTGACGAGCCGCTGAATGAGTCGTTCGTCGGGTTGTAGGTCCACGTCACCACGTTATCGCCCATCACATTTCCGACGATGGTGTTGGTGTAGGACCAGCGGCACAGGGACATGCAGCCTTTGTCAGCCTTGGCAGCATCGACATATCCCTTCACCCAGTTACGGAACACGAACATGTGAGAGGACGAACCGTGGTAGCCGTCATCCTGTGGATAGCCGTAGATGATGTTTCCCTCCATCAGATTTCCCCAGTTGTGGTAGCCGTGGTTCGCACTGTAGGAGAGCCAGTGGACGCTGGAGTCGGTGTTGGCGGCGGCGATGAAGTTGTAACTGAAGACGTTTCCTGAGTTACCGATGGTCGAGAAGTCGAGGCCGTCGCCATACTTCACGCACGGCTCGCCTTTGTAAAAGATGCTGTCGGTTACGAGGCAGGCTGTGTTCGCGTAGAAATACGTGATGCAGTCACCACCACCCGCGCCAGGCGCACGGTCATTCGAGAAGTAGCAGTGCCGGATTTCATCATGGCATGAGCGAGAGAACACCGCACCCCTCGTAGGTGTGTTCGTCACCTGCACGTTCTTGAGCCAGCAGTTCACCGAGTTCTGGAAGTAGAGCACCGCCGTCGTCGAATCGCTGTTCAACGGGATGGTGATATTCATGTCCTCGATGCCAGCCATTGCGAGCGGTGCGGACATCGGCATCACGCGGCAGTTCGTGTTCGTAAAATCCCAAGTTAGCGGCGGCGTAATCGTGATGACATTCCCGGCAATGGCGGAGACGTAATGCGCGGCGGCGACATACGGAATCGTGAGGTCCAGCGGCGAACCTCCTCCTTCACTCCAGGGGACGCCCCACGTCACCTCGTTGGTGCGGAGGAGGAATCGGACGAGTTCTCCAACAGCAATTCCAGTCGTGGCACCGAGCGTGACAGATGTTGAGCCTTTAGTAGCTCCGCTGCTGATCGTCAGCCACGAACCGCTGGAAGCATCGCTGTCGCCCGGCCCGATGTTGATCTCAGCATTGTTTGTGCAAACAAGATGAGTTCCATTAGTTCCACGTAGAACAACTCCAGAGTCGGCAGCCGCGAAGGTCACGTCGCTCGACAGCCGGTAGGTGCCGGCGGGGAAGAAGATGTACTTGTTCGAGGGGCACGCGGTGATGTGCGTCTGCAAAATGGACTGGATGTTCGCGCTGAAGTCGTTCGCCGCGCCCGCTGTGACGATATTCGTGTAGAGCGTCTGGTTCGTGGGGATGCCGCCGATCACGCCTGCGCCGATCCACGAGTTTGTGCGGTAAGCGCCGTCTGGCATGAGGGCGGACCTCGCTGGCAGGGCGAGAAGGCACAAAGCGATGGCGAGGAGGCGTCTCATTTGAAGGCGATGGCGTTGAGGACGTAGTCGTTGGCCGAGGCGAGTGTCGCCGTGGCCGCGCCGGTGAAGGTGGCCGTCGGAGTGCGGCTCCACGCGGCGGAGATGTCCTGCGTCGTGCCGGTGGAATCGTCCGCGCCGCGGATGTTTGCCGCGTTGACGCCATTAATCTGCATCGCTGTCAGGTTGGCGGCGCTGTAGTCGCCGTAGCCGCCCAAGACGAGGCTGTCGTTCGCGGTAGTCGTCAGGTTTCCGCTGGTCAGCGACGTGCCGTTGGCGTTGGTCGCGCTCAGCGCCTCGGTGTCGTAGGCAGCCGAACCTGTCGGATCGAACTCGAACACGATCATGCGCTTGAAGGCGCGCGCCGTGGAGAATGTGGCCGTGTAGGTCACCGTGCCGCTCGCCACGCTGGACAACAGGTAGAACCATTGCCCATGCAGGTCGTTGTTGGTGTGCGAGGTCTTGGTGCGCGCGGTGAAGGATGTGGTTCCGTCGCTCGCTGTGATCGTGACGGCGGTCCCCTCGTGCTTCACCCAGAGGGCGATGAGATTGCCTGCGGTGACCGTGAGGAGCTGCGCCGTGGTCGTCGTATCGCTCGCATCGTCGGTGACACCCGTGGACTTGACGAACGTGAACGGACCACCCGCGCCGCCACCTCCGCCTGCCGCCGCCACCTTGCGCCGCACCGGGATCACGTCCTGACCGCGCAGTATCCGCGACGGCAGGAACAGCCCGACCGTCGCAACATAGGCGAAGTCCTTCAGCGCTTTGCGGCGTGTCAGGCGATGTGACATTTAGTTCGTGGCTGCGGGTGCGCTGGGCTCCGTTGTGGTCTCCGTGTAGAAGAGCTGAGCCGACACGATGCTGACCGTGTTGGTGTTCACGTCGGTCCCGTCCGAGGTGAGCCGCGTCAGCTCCCAGACGATGGGCTTGTTGGCGGCGGGGGTGTTGCCCACGGTGATGGCCGGGGTGACACACTCCACACCCACGTAGGGGCTGCGGTGGATGTGATTCGTGAAGGCGATCTGCGTGCCGAACGTGAGCGAGTCCCACGTGCCTCCGTTGGCCACGCTCGCACCCTTGATGCCATAGACGACGTTCGTCGAGGTGGTCGTGTTGGTGAGCGTGCTCGACATCACGAACTTCCATTGCACGGTGCCAGCGCCCCAGGTGATGGGCAGGCTCACCTGAAGGCGGGCGGTGTTGGTGACGGCGTCCACGAAGCCGAGGGCGTCGCTCGCGTTGGTCCATGAGCCGGGGGTGGCAGGCGAGCTGATGCCGTTGGTGAGCCACGCACCCATCGGCACGTCGATCGAGCGGACGACACCCACACGGGTGCGCATGACATTACCCGCCCCCGTGGTGGCCACGCTGACGAGATTCGTGCTCGCGTCCGTGAGCACCGCCTGCGAAGCCGTGAGCGCCTGCACGCGAAAGTTGCCCGTGCGAATCTCGACGAGGTTGTTGTCGAAGATGATGACGGGGTCGGTGCCGGTGGAGACGTTGTGCGTGTTGGTGATGGCGGCCTGGGAGCCGTCACCCCACGTCACGTTGTTAATCTCGGTCAGGTCGAGGGTCGGCGTGTAGGTGCCTCCCTCGCTGTTCACCGAGCCGTCGATGCCGGTGCCGTCGGCGACCTGCTGGACGTAGTTCCCCGTCGTGTCTGTGGAGAGAGCAACTGAGTCGGCGGCAATCGTGAGCGCCGTGGCGCCGGACGAGTTGAGCGTGCCTGTCACGTCGCCAGTGAACGTGTCGCCAGAGAGGGCGATAGTGCCGCTGCGGTCCGGCCCCGTGTAAGTCCGATTCGCCCCCAGTGCAGCCGCCGATGTGAAAATCCCGATGGACGTGCCGTTGTCGCTGTCCTCCGCGACGGCCCATGCGCCAGGCCCGGTGGCGCCGTTGCTGGCCACGATATTGCCGTCGTCCCGCACCTCGATGGTCGGGCCCACGGCGTCGATGTTGAATGTGAAGGTCCACGACGAGGCGCTGCCGTCGCCCAACGTGGTGCCGCTCTGTAGCTCGGTGCCGTCGAACACCAGGGTGGCGGTGTCGGGCGACACGCCCGCGTTGAACGTGATGTCCACACCCGTGCCGCCGATGACATTGACGCCCGACCCGTCGGTGACTGCCACGCCGTCAATGAGAATCGAGTCGCCGCTCCCGCTTCCTGCCGCCGCCCATGTCAGGACGCCAGCGCCGTCCGTGGTGAGCTGGTCGCCCGAGGTGCCGTCGTCGGGAGGCAGCGTGTAGATCACGTTCGCCGCCAGGGCCGGCACCTGAAACTCGGTGTAGTTCGCACCAGCATCCGAGTCCTCCATGATGCGAAGCACGCCGGAACCTGTAGCACCGTTGTTGAGCGATAGACCCGGTGCGCCGGTCATCGTCCATGTGGCCACGGTCACGGAGTCGGCGATGGTCAGAGCGGTGGCACCGGACGAGCTGATTGTCCCGGTCACCTCGCTGGTGAACGTGTCCCCGGAGAGAGTCACCGTGCCGCTTCGGTCGGGCAGGGTGTAGGTGCGATCCGCTGTGACATCGTCCATCGTGAGCAAGCCCTCCGACGTGTTGGCGGTGGCGCCTTCGAAGATGAAACCGGTCGTGGCGAATCCGATGCCGTTGGCCGCGAGTCCCGGGTTGCCTCCGAGCGTGGCCGTGTTGTCGATGTCCACTGTGACGGCTGCGGTTTCGGAGCCTGAGCCGGACACCGCCACCCGGAAGGTGGTCCCGGCAATTGTTGCAACGTAGTTGCCTGTGGAATCCGTGCCGAGCGCCACGGAGTTGGCGGCGATGGTGAGCGCGGTCGCTCCAGACGACGAGAGTGTGCCGGTCACATCCCCCGTGAAGGTGTCTCCGCTCAGTGAGACCGTGCCGGCGCGATCCGGGAAGGTGATGGTCCGGTCGGCAGTCGGGTCGTCAAAGGCGAGGGTGGTCTCGTTAGCGTCATCCGTGGTGCCCTCGACTACGATGGTTGCGCTGGCCGAGGCCACGTTCTGGAAACCGTTTGTCGCCACGAATATGTTGGCCGAGACGTTCGTGCTGAACTGGAAGCGTGCCTCGGTGGCGTCGAAGCTGAGGGTGTGGTCGCCCGCGGCGTGGTTGAACGTCAGGAGGGTGCCCTGGGTGCCGTCGAACGCCGCGCCGGAGGCCACGTCGCCCACCGAGGTGATGTCTCCCGACCCCGAGGAAGCGGCCCACTGCGGATTGGCTCCCGCGCCCTGCGTCTGGAGGAAGTGGCCGGAGGTGCCCGCGGCAAGGCGCACGTAGTCCGTGCCGTTGTAATACATGATGTCGCCCTGCGCGTCCGAGCCGAGGGCGATGTCAGTGCCGTCCACGGAATTGTCGGCGATGACGGTGGTGGTGGAGCCGTCGTTCTCCATCGTGGCGGTCACGTCCCCTGTGAGGGTGTCGCCCGACAGGATCACGGTGCCGCTGCGATCCGGCAGGGTCCACGTGCGGTCAGCCGTCACGTCATCGGCGGTCACGAGACCCTCGTTGGAGTTCGCCGTCGCGCCCTCGAATATGATGCCCGTGGTGGCGAACCCGATGCCGCTGGCGGCAAGGGCCGGGTTGCCCGCCAGTGTGGCCGTGGCGTCAATGTCGATGGTGGTGGCGGCGGTTTCGCTGCCGGAGCCCGTGATGGCGATGTGGAAGGTGGTGCCGGTCTCAGTGGCGATGTAGTTGCCTGTGGTGTCGGTGCCGAGGGCGACAGCGTTGGCCGCGATGGTCGTGGCGAGTGAGCCACCGGGGGTGGTCACGTCACCGGTCAGCGCCGGGAACCGGGCCGCACCCAGCGTGGCCTCACTCGACAGCACCCCCGAACCGTTGTTGATGATGACGTGATCGGCGCTGCCCGAGGCGATCTTGGTTCGCGCCAGGGCGGCGGACGCATTCACATCCGCATCGACGATGGCACCATCCGTGATCTTGGCCGAGGTGATATTCGTGGCCGCGATGGAGATGGTGTTCGCGTTGCTGAACACCGAGATCGAGCTGTCCGCGTTGGTGAACGAGTTGAACTGAAGCGTGATGCCGCTCTTGGAGGCGTACCAGAAGAGGCCCGTGCCGAGGTTTCCGCCCACGTTGGCCTCGCCGCCACCGCCCGTGGGCAGGTTGGCGAGCGCCACCTTCTTGAGGGTGCCTGCGGAGGCGTCGTAGGTGACGACGAAGTCGTTGGCGGCGTCCGGGGCGGCGTCGGCCGTCAGCCCGGTGATGGCGGCCGTGGAGCTGTTTGTGACCCAGTTGTTCTGGATGACGGCTGCGCGGAGGGGCAGCACCGCAGCGAGCCAGACGAGGACTGTGAACCACGCACGGCACTTAATGCCACGCGCCCGAGTACCAGTTGTATTGCGTTCCATTGGTGGTGTCGAAGTAGACGGCTGCTGATACACCGGGGTCGGCCACAGGAGCGCCTGCCCCGGAAATGACGCTGCCGCTTCCACCACCCCCGGAGCCGCTGTTCCGCATCGCTTGCAGCAGGAGGTAAGGCACCATGCCCGGCGGGATGACGCAGGTGAGGCAGTTGGCCTCGTTTATGAGGGTTTGAGCGTCAGCCACGGTGCCTCCGGCGTTGAGATCGAGTTGAGCGGCGAGGATGGCGTGCCACACGAGTCCCTGCGGAATCTTGCACAGGTCGCAGGAGATGCCCGCAATGAGGGCTTGAGCCTCGGCGATTGTAATGGCTGCCATGTCACGTCAGGAGTAGAAGCTGCCCTCGGTGGCGGGTTCCGGGGCGGGTGGTTCGGGTGGGGTGGGCTCGGTTTCCGCCGTGTCGGGCGTGGGAGGCTCGGGCGTGTCCGCGGGTTCCTCCCCGTCGTCCCGTCCACCGGCCACCTCCACACCCACCTCGTCGTCGTAGACGCGGGTGACACGGAGCGTGATGCGGTCGCCGGGCTTGACGCCTTTGCCGCCCAGAACCGAGCGCGAGAGCATGGTGGGAGCGGAGCCCCCACCGCTCTTCGCCCCCTCGCCGTAGAAGCTGTCGTTGTTGGCCATGTGGAAGGAGGGTGGGTCCCGTGAGAGCGACCCACCACATCAAGGCGATGGTTATGGGCAGGGCGTCGGCGCCGAGCCGTAGATTTGCACCGGATAGCCAACCTGATTGCTGCAAGACGCGATAAACGGCAGGCACAGCGGCTCGCGCACGTAGAAGAACGCCTCCATGAACTCGGTATGTTCGGGACGGACGGCGTGCTCGAAGTCGGCGCGGAACTGACCCTTGTTGCGGTCGGCGTTGTCCACGGCAATGGGGTTGCCGTTCACGTCGGTACCGCACGTCAGGTTGTCCATCACGAAGCGCCACTTGCCGGCCAAGGAGCGGTGCAGGAACGGCATCTCCGGGTTGATGGTGGTCATCTCCGAGACCTTGAGCGTCATCGCGCGCTTGTGCATGATGAAGCCAAGCTCGTAGCGAGCCGTCTGGAAGTCGTCGTTGGGGTCGGAGCCGATACCGGGTTCGCCACCGGCGCCCGCCGCCACGTTGTTCTCGTAGGGCAGGATGACTTGGTAGCGATAGCGGTTGACGCCCACGGCGGCACCGCGATCACCCACGAAGTTGAAGCGCAGGGGCATGGAGTCGGCGCGGATGAGGAAGTTGCCGATCTGGCCAGAGAAGCCGTAGCGCCAGTAGGCGTTGGCGGCGTCGAAGGATGTGAAGCGCCAGTTGCCGGGGATGGAGGGGGTGCCTCCGACGCCGGTTGAGCCGCCCAGCTTGTCGAGCTCCCACGCGGTCTCGATGGACGAGACGAACTCGATCATCGCCACGGTCTCCTTGAACGGATTCTCGCCCGCGTAGCCTTGCAGCATCAGCGGGTGGAAGCGCACCTGGAGGTGCTGAGGGGCGAGCTTGCCCACGGTCGAGGGGTTGATGGACGTGTCGAGGTAGTACTCGTCGGTGCCCACGGCCGTCCACTGGAAGGTGAACTGCGGCATCGTGGCGTTGACCACGAAGCGGTTGTTGGCGTTGTCGAGGGCGGCGCGACGCAGGAAATTCGACATGATGGCCGAGGTGGCCGGGCGCAGCGTCTTGGCGAGGATTTGCGTCCAGTGGTCCTGCGAGTGGGAGACGTGCCGGAGCTGGTCGAAGCAGAGGACGGGAGTCGCCCAGTGCTGATCCACGAGGTGGTAGGTGATGCGCTCGGCGCCCATCCCGATCTGATGGCGGGTGGGATCGCAGGGCGTCCCGAGACAGTGCGTGTAGCGGGTGGTGCTCCACGACTTGGTGGTGTTCGGGAAGACGTGCTTGAAACGGTCGAGAGTGTGCTCGACCCCGGTGTGCGCCTCGAAGACGCCTGTGGCGACGTTGCCAATCCAGGAGTCGGTGACGCGAATGTCGGAGAGGATGTCCTCGTCGAAGTGCGGCTGCTCATCGACAAGGAACTGTGTGAACTTCTCGCAAACGGTGGCCATAGGCTTCTGCTGTAAACACGGACGTTGCTGTCGTTATCACCAGCAGGGGGACGCCACATGGCGACACTGTTGGTGGTGGGTGTTTACAGAGGCCAATGGCCTCAGAAGCCGGGACGCACTTGACCGCCCTCGCGGTTTAAGCCCGTGTCAGGTGGTGTGCCTGACTGGAGGGACGTGTCGCACGCCTTGGCAGGCGCGTCAAGGGGGAATGTGTGGGCGGGGTGGTGAGGTGCGTTACTGCTGCGCGTCCGCCACCATGCGATTGAGGCGCGCGAGGGAGCGCTCGGTGGCGGTGCCTGCGGGGGTGCCGGGGTCGCCGTCGAGGCGGGGGCCACCTGCACCGGGTTGCGTCGCCTTGATGGCGGCGATCTCGGTGTCACGCTGGGCGAGCTGTGCCTTGAGGCGCTTCACTTCGAGCTTCATCATGTCGAAACCGATGGCGCCAGCGCGCATCTTGGCGTGCTTCTTGACGAGGTCGGCGCGCTGGGCGGAGGTGAGCTTGGGGTCGGCAACGTTGGCGGTGAGGGCTGTGTCAACGAACTCGCGGGCGGTGCCGAGGCGCTCGTTCCACTCGTCATCGTCCTCCTTGGGCTGGAGGAAGTCGTGGGTGCGGTCGGCTTCAGAGGTGGCCTCGGTCCAGAGGCGGACTGTCTCCTCGCGAGCGTGGTGGGCGGCGGCCGTGGACTGGGCGTCGTGCTCGGTGGCGGCCTTGCGGGCGTCCTCCAGGGCGCGAGACTGGGCGGCACTGAGTTCGCGGACACGCTCCACGTGGCGGATGGCGCGCTGAGCCGACTTGCCGAACCACGCCTCGGCGGTCTCGTCGATGAGGCCCTCGGGCATCTGGGCGAGGGCGACCAGGTCCTGATCGGTGGCGGGGCGGGTGGTGACGCCATCCTCGCCGATCACCTTGAGCTGGCCAAAGGTGGTGACGGCTTGCGTCCAGGCGTCCTCCAGGGGCTTGCGGTACTTCGTGGCGAACTCCTCGCTTTTGGCGTAGTTGGCGTGGCGGATTTCTGCCTCCAGCTCGGCGGCGCGCTTCTCGGCGGCCTCGATGCGCTTGGAGACAGCGTCCGGGTCGCCCACCTTGGCGAGCTTGGCTTCGAGCTCGGCGGCCCTTATCTCGTGTTGGCGCGACGTCTCCTTGTACTTATTGACGAGGTAGCCGAGGCCCTTCTTGTGCTCGGCGGGTGAGTCGACCGGTGGGGTGGTGGGGTCGCCTGAGGGAGTGGCATCCGCGGGCTTGGAGGAGTCGCCGGGTTTCGCCGCGGGGGTAGCCTTCGTGTCAGGCGTGGCGGGCTTCGCGGGCTCAGCGGGCTTGGGCGGGGTGGCGGGCGTAGCGGGCGGCGTGACAGCAGGCTTGGCGGGCGTGGCACCCTTGGCCGGGGTGGGTATGCCGTCGGCACCCTCGGCGGAGCGAGTGAGGCGGTCGCGTGAGCGCGTCATGGCGTCGGGCTCGCCGGGACGGGGAGCGGTGGGCACCGAGGCTGGGATGACGGGATTGGGGAGGGTGGCGGGTGCAGGGGGCGTTGCGGGTGCAGCGGGGGCGGCGGGAGGTGATTCAGTGGGCATAGGCGTCAGGCGTTAGGGTCGAGGCGTCCGATGGGGGTGCGTGAGGTGGTCTCCAGCGGCACGTCCCCGAGGGTGAACAACGTGCGAATAAACTCACGGGCACCGTCGATCATGTGGGCACGGGTGGCGGCGTCCGTGGCGGGCGGGAGGGCGTGAATGAACTGCAGGAGGGCGGTGTCGCAAGCGGTGCGGAACTCAGGTGCGCCCACAAGGGCTAGATGCGCCTCGACCGCCTTGGGGTGCTTGAGGAAGCGGTCGCGCGGCGAGGTGAGGACAGGCATGGCGTAACTCGTAACACGCCCCATGAGTTACGTCAAGCGGCGGGCTTGTCGGGAGCGGGCTTCTTAGCGGCAGCCTCAGCCTTCTTGCGGTCGGCGTCCAGTTGGAGGGCGGTCTCGGCGGCCTTCGTTTCGAGGGAGAGCGCGGACTCGGCGGCCTGCACCTCAAGGTCGAGGCGGCTGCGCTCGGCCTCGGCGGCCAAGTCCTGCTCGTGCTTCTGACGGGACTGGTCGAGCTGGAGCTCGTGGCTCAGTTGCTTTTGGGCGGTACGAGCGGCATGACTCTCACGCGTGTTCGCCGCCTTCGCCTCGGCGGAGACGTGATCCGACTCTATCTTGGCGAGGGTCTCAGGCGGGATGCGACCGTTGCCGTTCTGAGAGGCGCGCTTGGCCTCGGCCTGCTTGCGGAGGAGGGCGACCTCGTTGGCGAGCTTGCCGGACGCTTGGGCCAGTTCCTTGACGCGGTCGGCGAGGGGCTCGTCCTTGACGGCGTGGGCGATCACGTCGGACACGTGGGCGATCACGTTCTCATAGCCCTCGACCTGCTCCATCGTAGCTTCCCCGTCGCGGAGGGCGGCGGGGATGGCGGTGGCGAGCTCGGCGAGAAGGGTCTCGGCGATCTCCACGCGACTGTGGTGCTCCTTCCAGTCCATGTGGCCACCGGCCATGAGCGAGCCGAAGGCGGCCATGGCGTCGTGGGCGGTGTCGCTGGTGACGGGGGCACGAGGCACGAGGTTCGCTGAGAGAGCGGGGTCGTCGGTAACGGAGAGCGTGGACAGCCTGAGAATCTCCTGCTGGGCGGCGGGGGAGTAGGCGGCGCGCCACTCCATCAGTTGTTGGGCGATGGCCATTTCGAGCGTCTTGTTGCCGCTGCCCATGACGCGCTCGGGCTCGACATCCCAGCGCTCGGCATCGAGCAGCTTCTCGGGAACGCCTTGGGCGAGGACACAGGCGCGGAAGTCACGCACGTCGGGGTCGCAGGAACCGGGGCGCATGAATCGGCGGACGATTTCGCGGTACTGCGACGCCTGATAGCGATACGCCTGCTGGAGGGCGGCTGAGACGAGCGTCATCATGGCGTTAATCTCCGCCATCACCTGGAACTTCGTCTTCTCGACGCGATCACGGCTGAAGTTCTGGTTTTGCACCCAGGAGGCGGAGTTCTCGTTGAGGATGCGGCTGCCCATCGCCATGCCCAGTTCGACCAAGACCGGGTTGGGCGCCCAGCGCTCCTCGGCCCCGAGGAAGTGGACGGTCGAGTCCACGATACCACGCGAGGCCATCGTCACCTTGAGGGCGCGTTCGGCGGCATCGCTGCTGTCCACGCGCATGTACGGCATCAGGGTCTCGAACACCGCCTCCCACGTCTTGCAGTTGAGGCGATTCTGGAGGTGGCAGATGGCGTAGAGCATCCAGCCGAGGGAGCGGACGCCGTGGTAGCGGAAGGGCGCCTTGGCCGAGAGGTCGGCGAACTGAAAGTGGACGATCTGTTCGAGCTTGCGGCCCCAGACGCGGTCTCCACCGTCAAACAGGAACCGCCCCTTGGTGTCGCCTATGAGGTTCTTCGTGGGGCGGGAGCGCGGTTCCGGGGTCTGCCACGCCTTGTAGCCGCCCTCGGCGTCGAAGATGATCTTGCGCCGCCAGCCCTCCTGACCGGCGTCGTCGCTCCAGTGGTAGAAGTCCCAGCAGTCGATGGTGGGGCAGAGGTCGGAGGCGTAGGCGCCGTCGTTGTCCTTGCGGCGCTCTTCGACGCGCTGCGGGGACCAGAACTCGGCGGACTCCGAGGTGCCCAGCATCTTCTGCGTCTCGCTGTCCACCCACTTCAGGGCGGCTGCGACGGCGCGCATGTTCCAGCCGCGGTCACGGGTGTCCTTGCGCGTGAGGCGCATCAGCTTCTGGGCGGAGTAATTGCGGTAGATGGCGATGAACGGGAGGCCGTCGAAGGAGGTGAGGGTGCGTCCGGGAACGAGCACGTCCTCAATGCCGAGGGGGTCCGGGGACCATCGGTCGGAGTCGTTCCAGATGGCGGGACCGATGCCGTGGAGGACGTTGAGCGCGAGCTGGGAGCGCTGGCACTCGAAGTAGGGGTTGCTGCGCTTCAGGCGACGGTTGATGTCGCGGGTGACGGTCTGGCCGCGCTCAGTGCGGCGGCTGACGGGCCCGCTGTCCGTGCGGCACGTGAAGAAGTTGCCCGGCTTGTTGAAACCCTGGTAGAGCTGGAGGCGGGCGTCGTGAGTGAGGCGCGTGTGGGAGAGGTCGTTGACGTTGACCTCGATGTTGTTCAGGCGCTCCTGTTCGGGCGTGTAGGGCGAGTCGCCGTTGCAAAGGGAGTCGATGCGGGCGCGGTTGCGGTTGCGGGGGAAGTCGGCCTGACGCATGGCATATACGATGTCCTCGACAAGTCTTGGGTCGGCGAATTGCACAGTTATCTATTAACCTTGCGCGATAGCGTAGTCAATGCCCGCTCGCCGAGGCGGGGGGCGTGTCCAGCCAGCCGTTTGACTGGGCGATAGCGAGGGGGTCGCCCACGGTGAGGCCACAGCGACGCTCAATGGTGGCGATGAAGTTGCCGGCGTCCAGAAGGGTGTCGTGGGTGCCGGCGTCGAGCCAGGCGTAGCCGCGGCTGAGACGCTCCAGGTGGAGGGGGCCGGCGGAGGCGTAGGCGCGCAGGAGGTCGGTTACTTCGAGCTCGCCGCGAGGGGAGGGAGTGAGGGCGGCGGCGATGGGAACGGCGAGTTGGTCCACGAAGTAGAGGCCGGGAATGGCCCAGTTGGAGCGCGGGGTGGCGGGCTTTTCCTCGATGGAGGTGACGAGGCCGGTGGCGGGGTCTACTGTGGCGACACCGTAGCTGCGCGGGTCGGCGACGTGGTAGCCGAAGCAGGTGGCGCCCCGGGCGCGGGCGGAGGCTGTCATGAGGACCTCGCGGAGACCGGCGCCGTAGAGCAGGTTGTCGCCGAGGGCGAGACAGGACGGGGCGTTGTCGAGCCAGTCGGCAGCGATGAGCCATGCTTGGGCGATGCCTGCGGGCTCGGGCTGGGTGGCGTAGGAGAGCGAGATACCCCACTGGGTGCCGTCGCCGAGGAGGCGCTGGAAGGCCGGGGCGTCGTGCGGGGTCGTGATGACGAGGATGGAGCGGAGACCGGCGAGCATCAGCGTGGAGAGCGGGTAGTACACCATCGGTTTGTTTGCGACCGGGAGAAGTGACTTGGGCACGGCGCGTGTGAGGGGGTGAAGGCGGGTGCCGGAACCGCCGCACAACAAAATGCCGCGTCGTGTCATGGGGTGAGGGCGTCCTGCACGAGAGAGCGGAGTCCCTCTTCGAGGATGCGGGTGGTGCGCCAGCCGAGGTCGAGGCGGAGGCGCGTGGAGTCAACGGCGTAGCGACGGTCGTGGCCGGGACGGTCGGTGACGTGAGTGATGAGTGAGGCGTGGCTGTGGCCGGGCCACGGTCGGAGTTCGTCGAACAGACGGCAGATGAGCGTGGTGATGGACTCGTTGGTGCGCTCGTCGGAGCCGCCCACGAGGTAGGTGGAGCCCGGGGTGGCACGGGTGGCGGCGAGCCAGATGGCCTCGGCGTGGTTGTCCACGTGAAGCCAGTCGCGCACGTTGAGACCGTCGCCGTAGAGCGGGATGGGGGCGCGGGTTAGGCAGGCGCGAATCACCGTGGGGATGAATTTCTCGGCGTGCTGGCGCGGGCCGTAGGTGTTGGAACCGTTGGTCAGGGTGGTGGCGAGGCCGTAGGTCGAGTGGTAGGCGCGGACGAGGTGGTCGGAGGCCGCCTTGCTGGCGCTGTAGGGCGAGTGCGGGTCGTAGGGGGAGGCTTCCGTGAAGAGCGCGGGGGCGGCGATGCTGCCGAAGACTTCGTCGGTGGAGACGTGGTGGAAGCGGACGCCGGAGGTGAGGCGGGCGGCCTCCAGCAGGTGAAAGGTGCCCATCACGTTGGTCGAGAGGAAGGCATCGGGGTCGGAGATGCTGCGGTCAACGTGGCTCTCGGCGGCGAGGTGGAGGATGTGCGTGGGGGAGGTGAAATCGACGAGCGAGGCGACGGCCTTGCGGTTGCGGAGGTCGGTGCGGGACCAGCGGTAGCGGGGGTCCGAGGCGATGGCGGCGACATTCGACTCGCTGCCTGCGTAGGTGAGACAGTCCACGTTCAGGAGGGACTCAACCGAGGGGTCGGCGAGGATGCGGCGGGCGAGGGCCGAGCCGATGAAACCGAGGCCTCCGGTGATGATGACACGCAGACTCATAGGATGCGGGGTTCGGGCACCGGGAGGATGAAGCGGCCGCCGCGCTCGCGGTAGGTGGATTCGCGGGCCACTATCTCCTCGGCGTACGTGTAGGCCATCAGCAGGGCGTAGTCGGGCTGAGCGGTGAGCAGGGCGTCAGGCGAGACCACCGGGATGTCGGTGCCCGGCAGGGTGCAACCCGCCTTGGAGGGCGTGGTGTCGGTGCAGAAGACGAGGTCGGACTGCGTGAAGCCGCAGGCGGCGGCAATGACCGTGGCCTTGGCCGGGGCGCCGTAGGCGGCGATGGTGGCGCCGCCCGAGCGGAGGTTGCGGATGAGGTCGCGGAGGTGTGTGATGGCGGTGTGGGTGCGGGTGGCGAGGGAGCGCCACTCGGGGAGGGCGTTTAGGCGTGGCGCCGGGCTGGCATCCTCACCGCGCCTCAACATGAAGACCGAGCTGCCGCCGTGGATGGGCGAGTGGAGCGTGGTGGCGAGGTGCCAGTCGCGGCCCCGGAGGAGGGCGCGCAAGCTGTCTGCGGAGACGTAACTGAGGTGCTCGTGGTAGATGGTGGGCCAGTGGTTGCCGGCGAGAAGGGCGGAGGCGTCGGGCACCTCAAGGACGGCGAGGCCGTCGGGGGCGGTGATGGCGGACAGGGCGGTGATGAAGCCGGGCCAGTCGTTCAGGTGGGCGAAGACGTGGCGGCCCACCACGAGGTCAAAGGGACCGCAGGCGTTTCGCAGGGCGGTGGCTGACTCGGTGTCGAAGCGCTCGCGAAGCGCGGGCTCCAAGCCCGTGGCCGAGGGGTCGATGCCCATGCGGCGGGTGAAGCCCGAGCGGCGCAGCTCGGCTAGAAAGGAGCCGTCGTTGCTGCCGACTTCGAGGGCGGAGGTGGCGCGGGGGAGTTCGGCGCGGATGGCTGACAGGAGAGTGGCGACGTGCGCTTTGAACGAGGCGGTGCGCGATTGCTGCGTGTAGGCGTAGGAGGCGTGATAGAGAACCGAGGGGTCCACGACGACGCTCAACTGGGCGAGAGAGCAGCGTTCGCACAGGAGGACGGAGAGCGGAGCGTGGGGAGCCGGGGTGCCGTCGCGGACAAAGGCGTTTGCGAGAGGCTGTTCGGCGAGGTCGAGCACCGGGGTCAGGGTGGGGTGGCTGCAGGCTCGGCAGGTGGTGTGAGCGCGGTAAATCACGGGGTCCAGCGGGTGAGGGCGTCGTCGAGGGCCTCTGAGGCGCTACGGATGGTGATGCCTGTGGCGAGGGCCTTCTCGACTGAGAGGCGACAGGCACCGAGGCCCTTCTCGATGAAGCGCGGTTCGTGCGGGAAGATACCGCGCTCCTTCATGCGTGTGACCACGTCACGCGCGGAGAGCGAACCGGGGTTCACGAGGTGGTAGGTGCCCCAGGGGGCGCGGGCTTCAACGAGGTCAAGGGCGGCGCGGGCGAAGTCGGCGCGGTGGGTGGCTGAGTTCACCTGCTCCCACACGTCCTGGAAGGCGGCGAGCTTCGAGAGGTAGTTGCGGGGACCGGCGAACTCGTCGAACGGGAGGCGGACGCGCCAGATGTAGTGCTGGGAGTGGGTGGTGCGCACGGCGTCCTCGGCCAATATCTTCACACCGACGTAGGTGCCGCAGTGGCCACCGAAGCCGCGCTGCGGGGGCGAGTCCTCGTCATGCTCCTGTCCGTCGGTCCAGAGGCAGCCGGTGGAGATGTGGGCGAGGGGGACGTCATGGCGGGCACACAAGTGGGCGAGGTGTAGCGGCAGCAGCAGGTTGCCCTGGATGGTGGCGGCGGGTTGGGTGTCGCAGGCGATCACTGAGGGCTTGGGGATGTAGGCGGCGGCGTTGATGACGAGAGTGGTGGAGGGTGGGATGACGGGAGTGCGCCAGTCACCGCGCTGCCATGCGAGGCCGCGACGGTCAAGTTCGCGAGCGAGGGCGATGCCCATGAATCCGGCGGAGCCAAATAGTTGTATCACTGAACACTCCTTGCGCGAGGTTGAAGCGGTCGCATAATGGCCTCCTCCACCGTCCATCCATGGCGGAGTCGGGAAAGAACCAGCCGTGGAATCTGCAACGACAAGCAACTCCACTCACGCGCCGTCAACTTCAATCCTCTCACCTCACTGGACTCCCATATAAGCGTGTTACTCCGGTTGAGAACGCTGCGTAAAGGCGTAACCCAATGGCAATTCTCCTTGGTGTAGTTTCCATTGTTGTCACGCCTATCAAATACGAGTCCGTCACGCCAGCCATCACCCACGTCTTCGCAAAACGCCCTGAAGCTCAGCCACCGTTCGCAGACCGCGATTCCGCGACCGCCATAATAGGGGTACTCTGGGAGCGTTGGCCTATTACAGCGAGCGAGCATGTTCTCTCAGACGTGATACAGCTGCGTGCCGGTCTTACCGTGATAAGTTACAGCGTGTTGCTTAGCACCACAGGTCGTCGTGTGATTCAGTGTGAGGTTGTTGCCGGCCACCACAGTTTCAACTCCGCACTCGCATCGACACAGCCACATGCGGCGAGTGCCACCACTGGGATAGCGCTTGGTGCCATGTAGTCCCAGCACGGTGAGCCTGCCATAGACGTTGCCGGTAAGATCAGTTGTCATCATGGAGACTCCCACTTCTCTCGATCTACGAGGTGATAGTACATGTTGTTGCGGTACTTGAGGCATTGCTTACAAATGGCGTGGTCAGTCCTCTGTTCTATCATCTCGTCCGGCGTGGTGTTGAGGTAATCCCCGACTGTAATGCGCCTATCAGCCACACAGGCGCACATGGATGTCTTGCCGTCGTGTCGGACGAATGTGAACATTGATCCGGCTCCAACCGGGCAGACACGGTTCATCGGGTGATGTGCATACATCGCTCTCGCCTCTGTCGGTGGAATCCGAAGACGCTTCATGGCTTCGATGTAGGTCTGTGACACTGGGGGCAGAACCTTGTTCCAATCGGGACGACCCTCCTGCACCTCGAACGGGGTCGCTTCCGGGTCAAGGTGACGTTCGTACTGAATGGTCGATTCCATCGAAATGGCTCTCGCCCACGATGTGAAGAAACCCAGCCCAAGGTTGGTCGCGTACTCCCGCATCGGCTCAATCTCGTGACCGTTATCAAGGTACACGTGAAAATTTACCAGTATCTTAACACGCTTCTCCAGTGGGCGAGCATTGTTTGCCTCTGCAAGAATCCGCATATTCGCTTTGACCTTGTCGATGCGGCCACCGGCATGACCTTTCTCGTACACCTCTTGAGTCCAGCCACTCAGCGAGATAATGATGAGGTCCGGCCCTGCCTCTAGTGTCTCCTCAACTCGTTGAACGTAGTTGAGGTTGCTGGAGAGTTGCGGGGACAAACCACGCTTCTTGACTGCGGCGACACACTCAGGAAGCCGCGGGTGGAGCCAGATTTCGGAATTACCGTAGCAATAGACGAGCGCCTGCGGATTTTCCCGTGCCATCTTGTCGAGAATACGCTCCATCAGGTCCATGTCCATGATGCCGGTCTGGTGATCGTACTTTAAACCGTCCACCGCAGCTTGGTTCCCTTTGGTGCACGTTGGGCAGCGCAGGTTGCACGCAGAGCAAATTTCGAGGAAATACCGCCACGACTTCATTTTGGTTTCCGCAAGGCTTATCGCGCCACCAATAAACGGAACTGCGGCGGCATCATATTCGGCTTGGAGGTCGGGCGGAAGGCTCACGCTGAATTATATCACAAGAGTATCCCGCATGGGGAAATTTAGTCGAGCGAACTCACCGAAGTAATTTTGTGCGGCGACATCGTAAGCAACCGCAGCACTTGCCTCTGAATCGAAACGCGACGCTAGCACACGCTTACCCTTAAAACGCAAATAAGCTTCCCACTTCCCTCGCTCCGCCGACCAGCTAACTCCTTTGAATCCGCTCGTTCGCCCTGCTTGCTTGCGCTTGTTGGCGTTGTTTTGTGTTTGGTTGCAAGGACGCAAGTTATCGCGTTGATTGTTTAAACCGTTACCGTCTCTGTGATCGAATCCAGTAAGTGATGAGTGTTCTGCAAGCTGCATTACAACACGATGCATGTACACCGTGGTTTTATCGCCGCTCGCGTTTCGATCTGTTCGCACGGCATACCACACAGTGTCCATTCTCACTCTAGGTATCGGCATTGCCCGCCACTTGTAGCGAGAAACGTAGCCGTAGTCCACGTCGTCAACCAGCGCGTGTTTGCCGTGCGTGAGCGGAATGCTTTTCATATGCAGGAATCAATGAATCCGGGGTGCCACGACGGCCCATGATAATCCTTGATACGTGGAAGTCGAGGCCCATTACCGATCCACGTTTCAGCCTCGTATCGACTGTCCAACGCGCCCAAGCCCGACAGTTTCACGCGAGCCGTGGACCGGATAGACGGAAGCGTGGCGAGAAAGGAAGCTTTCGCGAACCACCAATTTCCCGCAAATATGTGTTGGTTACCTGGCGTAAGCGGAGGCCGCATAAAGTGACAGCCCACGACCTCGTGCCCGGCGTCCAAGTCGGTGACACAACGGCGCCAGTTCTTGATGAGGTGGCGGGTCATGCAGTTGCGCCAGATGGTGCCTTTGCGTTCACCGGGGGTGTGAGTGGCGCCCTTGGCGTGGTGGTAGAGGACGTGGTAGTGACGGTGGCGCGGGAGCCAGTCTTCGAGAGCGGCGAGGGTGGAGTTCTCGTTGCGACTTTCGAGACCGTGGTAGATGAGGCGGGCCTGCGGGGGGAGGAGGGCGGAGGCGAGGCAGCGGCTTTCAGAGCCGCCGTTTATGCCGCACACCACGACCGAAGCGAAGTCGAGGATGCCGGAGCGGCGGAGGGCGTCCATCTGGGAGGCAATGATGGCGGGGGCGGCGGGCCAGAGGGAGCCGTCGGGGGCGCAGAACACGGAGTGGTGGAAGATGGCGATGGGGGCGGACATGGGCGGCGCGCTACACGCAGTGGTGAAAGGGTGGGGCCGACATGCGATCCCCCACGAGGAGATTCGACTGCGTCCCGCTGTGATACCCCTCGTGCGAGTCCCACTCCTCCCAGCGGTGCTCGCCCGCCCAAGAGACGACAAGCGGGGTGAGGCCCTGCGAGGTGATCCACGAGGTGAGGCAGGTGTGGCCGTGCTCGAAGGCGTAGCGCTGGTCGGCTCGGGTGATGCGAAGCGGGTAGGCGTTGAAGAGGGCGGGGGAGAGCCAGAAGGCGGTGGTGCGGATGTGGGGGGCGGGGCCGTTGGGGACACCGCGGTGGCCCATGGCCCCCATGAGGGTGTCGCCGTGCTTGTGCCATGCGTCCACCATGCGGGCGAGCCAGCCTGAGCGGCGGAAGTAGGTCGAGGCGCCGAAGAACACCATGAGGTCGGAGGCGTGGGAGTGGGTGCGGGAGGCGAACTGGTAGGCGCCGATGTCGTGGCCCTCGTTGGTGTGGGTGGCGTATTCGGGCGTGATGCCAGCGTCGGCGAGCGGGGCGAAGAGGCGGCGGGTGACGGGCTGGGCGCGGTTGCCGTTGCAGACGACGAGGAGGCGATGCGGGTGGCCGGGCGGATGGGCGAGGAAGGTGGAGACGAAACGGGCGGCGGGCTCCTGAAAGGATTCGAGCGTCATCGGGTGGACGTAGACGAGGGTGACGCGAGGAGGGGGCGGCGGCTTCAGGAACCAGCACCCGGCTGGTGGCGAGGACGAGGCGCTCATGTGACGGGAGCGTAGGCCGGGGTGGTGGGTTGACGCAAGTAGTCGAAGTTGCCCGGGACACGGCAGCGGTTCCAGGCGAGGTAGTCGCCCCACTTGGCGTGGAAGCAGGCGGCGGAGGGGCGGATGAGGGCGCTCAGGTCACCGACGAGGCGCATGGACTGGTGACCGACGTGCCAGCCCTTGGCGTGGGGGGTGTAAAGGATTTTCCACCCGGCCTGGCGCACACGCATCGAGAGGTCGTTGTCCTCGCAGTATGCGAAGAAGGATTCGTCGTAGCCGTGCACCCGGCGCCACACGTCGTGGCGGATGAGCCACGAGGCGCCGCAGGCGTTTTCCACCTCCTGCACGGTGTGCATGGTGGGCTGGGGGGCGAGGTGATCGACGTGGCTGAAGTCGTAGTCGCCGGGACGACGGGCGCAGACTGTGGAGAAGATGCGGCCGTCCTGGTAGCGCAGGAGGTGGACCACGATGCCAGTGTCTGGGCGGGCGGTCTCCAGCATGCGGGCGACAGCGTCGTCGTTGAGAAACACGTCGTCGTTCAGGATGAGGAGCCAGTCGGTGGACTGGGGGGCGTGGGTGGCACCCTGGTTCACGTTGGCGCCGAAGCCGATGCCGCAGCGCGGGGTGTGGGCGACTGAGATGCGGGGGTCCGTGGGGATGCCGTGCGGGAGGATGCTGCGGCCTTCGGTGGCGAGGATGACGGCATCAACCTGCGGGGTAACACAGGCGAGACAGCGCGTGAGGATGGCCGGGTCGGGCTGGTAGACCGGGATGATGGCGGTTACGCGGGGCATGGGGTGGGGGCGTCGTGGGTGACGGGCGTGGCGAGTGTGACGGGTGGTGCGGGCACGGCTGGCACCTCCACCTCCCCGAGCCACGACTCCACGATGTGGAGGAGTTCGACGAGGCGAGCGGGGGTGTCGCTGTAGCGGCATGTCCAGACGGTGTTGCCGCGCGGGGTGGAGCCGCGCCAGCCGTTGGCCGTGAAGGCGGCCACCGGGATGCGGGAGGCGGGAGCGAGGTGCAGGGTGGCGGTGTCCACGGTGATGAGGCCGTGAGCGATGTCGTATAAACCGAGGAGGTCGTGGAGGCGGTGGGCGCGAATCGAGTGCAGGTCGATGGCGAGGACACGGGACTTGAAGCGGTCGAGGGCGTTCATCACTTCGGGCAGCCAGACGAAGGGGGACGAGGGGCCGTGCAGGTTCAGGAGGAGGACGGGGCGCTTGTTGCCTGCGAGGGGCTTCAGAAGGGCGCTCTCACGCTCCGGGGAGCGGCGGTCGAGGATGAGCGGGAGGGTGAGCATGTCGGTGCGGGTGAGTCCTAGGCGGCGCCACATGCAGGTCGAGTAGTCCGGGTCGAGCGCGGGGTCATAACGGAAGAGGCGACCATTGATGGCGAGGGTAGAGGGGCCGTGACCGGGGTTGGCGGAGAGCCACGCCTGCGGGATGAGGGCGTGCGGGTGGAGGGTGGCGAGCTCCGGGACGCCCTTGATCCAGTCGTGAGGGACGATGACGGGGTCCACGTAGGAGGCGCCTTCGAGCGTGGGGGCGAAGGGTTCGGAGACGATGACGCGGACGGGGTGGGCGGAGCGGGTGGCGAGGGTGTGGAGAGCGGGCAGCACGTTGAGGAGATCGCCATGCCGACCGGTCAGGAGCACCTCGACGGGTTCGCTCATTTGTATTCAGCCGCGTAGCAGCCTGTAGCTCTCATGCGATCCCCCTTGCGAGTATTGCACCTCCCACATGAACGCCGCAAATTCTCTGGCACGTGAAGCCCGCCCTTGGCAATCGCAAGCACGTGGTCAACAGTCATCTTCGCAGTGGGTAACACACGCAGGCAGTAAGCGCACGTAAAAACAGCCTCGCGACGCCACTTGCGAATTAGGGTATTAGCCGCTTTACCCGCCAATCCGGCACCTCGCTGAGCCGCTATCCTTCGGCTCTGACACGCTTTTTGATGGGCCTTGTACTTCTCTGGGTGATTAGCCTTGTAATTCAAATAGCATCGCCGACGAACTTCAGGATGTGTTTGAGCGTAGCGCTTTGTTGCAGCTAGAATGCTATCTCGACGCAGATGATAGGTTCGTTTGTGATAGACTCGACGCCGCGCTGCTATCCTCTCCTTATTGCGAGACTGCCAACGCTTGGCAGTTGCTCTAACAGAATCCTTGTGGATTCGGTAATAGCGTCGGTGCCAGACTGCAATCTTAGCCTTATTGCGCTTATTCCATTCACGCTTGTATATCCTGCGCTTTTCTAAGTTGTCTTGACTCCACTGGCGAAACTTCGCTCTGTGGTATTCCTTGTGACTCAGCCACCACTTGCGAGCGTACTTCCACCTTTTCCCGTGTCCGCGTGCGGCCCGTTTCGGAGAGCATCCAGCAGGAAGGGTCGAGGCTATTCCAGACACGCTCGTCAGTGTGTGCCTCTATGCGAGAAACGTCAATAAAAACTTTAGCACGCATCGGGCAGAGACATGCACGGCACACACCGAGACGGTCGTCGTGCGGTGTGGTGAGTTGCTTCTCCTTGAGGAGGGTGAAGAGCGAGCCGAGGGCGGAGGCGATGGCGGACACGAAGATGTTGAAGAGCGAGGTGGTCGTGTCGTTCTGAGGGCAGGAGGCGCAGATGGAGGCGCGGTGAGTGGCGAGTGCGGAGTCCACAGTGCGACCGTCGGGGCCGAAGAGCTCGCGCCACATGGCGGCGCCGGCGCTAAGCCTGTCCGCAGCACTTGCGGGCGAGGGTGTTTTTTTTTGAGCGTCCCAGTAGGCGGAGTCGTAGAAGGCGGGGTCGTTGCTCGCGTTCTCCTCGACGAAGGTGGTGTAGCCGAGGGCGATCAGGCGGGCGGCGTTGTGCGCGTCCACCCAGTCAGCGAGGGCGTCCCAGTCGGTGTGCGCGGGCCAGCCGTGCTTCTCGGCCTGCGAGGGGTTGGACTGGATCAGGCGGCTGAAGGCGAGGACGACTTCGTTGAAGGCGCCCTTCACGGGGGTCTTCATGCCGATTTCGGGCAGGAGGAGGACGAAGCCGCCGGGCGGGTGCTTCTGACGACTCTTGAGGCGGGCCATGCGTGGGACGGTAATGCGTGTCGGGGCGGGGTGCAAGCGTCACGTGGGAGACGCCTGTCAACCCGGGGTGAGCGTGTAACTCTTGCGGAGAGCGAGGGCGCGGTCGCGGAGGTCGCGCTTCCAGCGGTCGTCGGGGCGGGAGGTGCCGGCCTTGTCGGTGGACTCCATGCGGGCGATGAGGAAACCGCGCTGACGGGCGCCTTCGACGGCAATGGCGGCCCAGTCGCCAAGGTCGGGGCTGCGTCCGAGACGCTCCTTGGTCTCGTCCTTGGATTCCACCTCGACCTTGTTGCCGCGAACCTGGTTCCACTCGCGGATGCAGAGTTCGTCCTTTACGTCGTTGGTGAGGCCGCGCATCTGGCCGCCCTCGATGGTGTAGCGCACGGAGAAGTGAAGCTCGCTGACCTTCTTGGAGTAGTGCTCGTCGCAGCGCTTGAGGCGGCGCTGGCGCAGCTTCTCGTCGTAGATGTAGAGGTCGGCCATCACGGGGCGGGGGGAGGGGTTGCCGCCGAACTCAACTGGGTTGGTGTCAGGACGCCAGACACGTGCGAAGGCGGTGCCGAGGGAGCCGCGGCCGGTGGAGTCGTGAAAGACGTTGGCGGCGGGGATACCGAGGCGCTCGCAGTCGGCTTTCACGAACATGGCGATCTGGTCCTCGGCGAGGATGCGCTCGGCCTCGGGCGTGGTCTTGGGGTACATGCGCACGGGGATGAGGCGCGGGTTGCCCATGAGGAGGATGATGCGACCGTTGATGTCGGCGCCGAAGGTGGCCTCGCCTCCGATGCAGCGGTCTCCGCCGTAGGCGGCATCGACGGCGTAGACCTGGGTGGGAGGGTGGTCGCCGCGCCAGGTGACCTCGCCTTGGGCGTTAAACTTGCGAACCATGTCCTGGGAGACGACGCGGCGTTCGTTGATGCCGGGACGACGGACACCGAGGCCCTGGTTCCACCACTTGCTGGATTCGCGCCCCCAGTAGCCTTCGATGTAGTCGAGGTCGGACTGCTCGATGAGGTAGCGGAAGTGCCCGGGATGGCGGATGGCGGGAGAGTCGCTGCCGAGGAGCTGGATGGTGACACCGCCCATCTTGTTGCGCCACGTGGTGGTCGAAGTAATTTCGGGGAGGTTGTCCCAGCCGTCGGAGGGCTCGGCGAGCTTGTCCAGCGGGTCGTTCTCACCGATGGGGTTGCCGACGAAGACGCCCTTGAAGTCGCTGCCCTGCTTGTTGATGTTGGAGAGCGTGTCGATGAACGGGAGGGCGTAGAACTGGGTTTCGTCGCTCAGGATGCGGCGGCGTTGCTGTTTTACGCCGACCCACTTCTGGATGCCCTTCCACTGGTTTTCGCTGTCGAGGACGGGGATGCAGATGAGGCCGCGGCGGATGTCACGGGCCTGGTCCTCGTCGGCGATGTCGTCGGTGAAGATGCCGTGGCGGGAGTCGAGGGCGTAGCCGGGGCAGCCGGACCATGATTCGCGGGCGAGGTTGTAGAGCTCTTTTATCTCGCCCCATACGCGGAGTTCGAGGCCGCGGATGTCGGTGCTCGACATGAGGATCAGCGTCTCCTTGGGGAAGCAGAAGTAGTCGCAGAGGGCGTAGCGCGACATGACGTGGGTCTTGCCGCTGTCGTGGGGGCCTTGGATCGTGGTGATGCGATTGTCGAGGATGGTGCGGAGAATGAGATCGCTCCAGTCGTGGTGCTCGCAGCGGCTTCCCCAGAGGAGGGTTTGCATGCGGCGGTAGAGGTCGAAGAGGGGGGCGCCGACCGGTTTGCCGGTGCCGGGGTCGGTCCATTGGCCGCCCATGCGGATGCAGTAGACGATGACTTCGAGGGCCAGGGTGCCCGGAGTCCAGTCGAGGCCGTATTCGGGGACGGTGAGGGTGGTGGGCGGGGAGGGGGTCATCGCTGGCGGT
>Ga0070695_100000037_pt1 | contig 50884 bp, 42 predicted proteins | sample KBSK1252metaG_FD_65471 | JGI IMG/M metagenome (GOLD analysis project Ga0070695, IMG submission 65471) | Corn, switchgrass and miscanthus rhizosphere microbial communities from Kellogg Biological Station, Michigan, USA - KBS K1-25-2 metaG | ecosystem: Host-associated > Plants > Roots >...
CATCGCGTCGGCGCTCGTGATCGTCCCGCAGTTGACGCTTCTCGCCTGGACGTGGCGGGAATGGGGAACCCTGGGCGGAGCCTTGACCACGGCCGGCCTGCCGTTCTCGGTACAGGCGGCGGCGACTGGATTGATCGGGCTGTGGGCAGACCGCCAGTCGGGACTCCTCGCGTATGCGCCCGTGTACTGGATGGTCCCTGCGTGCTGGTGCCTCACGTGGAGGTCGACCTGGCCATTTGTCCTGCCCGCCGCGCTGCTCTACCTGCCCGCCGCATCGTTCACGATCGGGTGGTGGGCGGGGTTTTCACCCGCGGCTCGATACCTGGTCCCGCTGGTACCGTTTTTCGTGGTCATCATCGCGCAGGCTCTCCGTTATCGACCAATCCGCTTGTTCGCCTGGGCGCTTCTGGCATCTCAAGTCGTGATCGATGCCGTGGTCTGGCAGCACCCGCGAACGCTCTGGCCATCGCCGCAGGGAAACCTGGCGCTGCAGGCACTCGGTGGGATCGGACGTCTCTACGAAATGGCGTTGCCCGCTGCGCAAACCGCCCTGAGACCCTCGTTCGCGATCGCGTTCGGACTCTTCGTGCTGACACTCTCGACAGTTCTTGTCGGGGTGTCGGTCGCAGCGGCGCCGGACGAGCGCCTCGCTCGCGAGCGATAGCGCCGCGACAGACTCCTCAGCCCCAGAACACCACGTGCCCTCGTCTCTTCAGCGCCTCGGCGACCGCCTGCTCGGCGCGCTCGGCCTCCTTCCGCGTCGCGTACGGTCCGATGCCGTGCATCAGGTCCAGCCGCAGCCTGACGCCGAACTTGTGCGGCTTGCTGGCCGCGAGCTTTCCACCTGCCCTGTGCTGATCGAATCGCTCCTCGGGCGTGTGGGCTGTTTGCCCGACGTAGAGCGGCGCCAGGGCGCACGACTTCTTCGTGCAGGCGCGTGAGAGTTCGATGATGTACACGGAGTACATTCGCGGCACCCCGCGGGATCGTTTTTTCATGGCACTCAACCGCGGCGCGGCTCGTCGCGCGGAAGTTCGGCGGCGGGCGCCGCAGCCGTGATGAGCTGACGCCGGGCTCCGAAAACCCTGAGGTACACCTCAGGAGAATACGACGGGTGCGGAAATTGCCATCACGAACAAGCGTGTCCGACGAGCGCCGCGATTACGCCCGCAGGAGCGCCGCGCAATGCCGCGTGGTGGAATGGGTCTGCCATCACCCGGAAGGGGCGACGTGCGACGAAGCGGCCGCGGCAGCCAGCATTTCCGGCCCTGGAGCGCACCGCGTCCTGCGGCGGCTGGCGTCGAAACACCTGGTGCGTTGTGATGGGGACGCGCGGTGGAAGCCGGACGCGGTATTGATGTCACCGCCTGCCCTGTGTCGTGTGGAACCCACGTACGCGGACGGCGGCCCGAACCAGTGCAGCGCTGCGGAATAGCAGCGCTGCACGTCATGGGACCCGGGGTGACCGCACCTCGTGACTAGCGGTCCGACCCACGGCCCGACTCGCGGCCGCCCTGACCACGGCCGTTCCCCTGGTTTCCGCGGCGGTCTTCGCCTTCATCCCTGCCTCGACCGCGGTTGGCATCCTCACCCGCCGCTGGTGGAGGCGCAGGATTGTTGACGCCCCCGGTGGGCCCGCCCTGAGGAATCCCGCCGCCAACCGTCCCGTCCCGAGGAACCCCAAGCGGCTTGAGGGTGGCGACAACGCTCGCGCTCGAGAGCGCGATGTCGCCGGTCGGTCCTGCGACCAGGGAGACCGTGATCGAAACCGGGACACTGGCCGGTTGAAGTGCTGTGAGATCGACCACGCCGGACACGGTCGGGTTGCCGGCGTACTCACCGATGATGGCTGGAAAACCGGCGACGGTCCATTGGCTGTTGCCGAACTGCACCGCGGTGCGCGACGTGTTTGCGGTGCCCTGCTGTGAATACGCGAGACTCGCGACATAAAAGCCCGCCGGCGCCGTGACGACGAAGCTGATCGTGTCGTCGGCCATCCGGCTGAAGCCCGGAAGCGTCGATGCCCTGAACTCGTTGGATATGAACGTGAACGCGTCGAACCCGGTGTTGAGCCCGATGTTCAGCTGATTCGCGTTGGCCGCCGACGGCGCGGAGGTGGTCGCGTCGAAAGACTTCCCCGCCGCCGCGTCATGCAGCTCGCTGAAGGTGGCGACCTGCGCCTGCGCGCCGGTCACGCCGGCGAGCAGGAGAGCCGGCACGGCAATGATGTAGCTCGTGAGTGTTCGAAATCGGATCATCAAAAATCCTCCAGAGGCAGTTCGCTACCCGGTGAGGTCGACGTGGCGCCGGGGGGAACGAGCATCTGATCTGATGTGAACGGAAACAGTGCCCCGCACCTCGCGAGTGGCGTACAGGGACACGCGGGCGCAGCGATGGCGGTGACGATGGGGGGAGCAGGGCTCGGCGGCATGATGACGAGTAGATCGGTCCGCGGCGCGGCCGGGTCGTCGGCATCGAACGATGCAACGATGAAGCCGCTCCTTGTGCGGAGAAGCATCTCGAGTACTTCGTGTTCTGCGCGATTTTGCAAAGCGAGCGTGACGAAGTCTTTCGGAATCATGTCGGTCTTTACGATCTTCGTGCGCAGGACGTCATTCACTCCGCCGCGACATCCGCGGCGGAGTGAAGACGTGATTTCCAGGGTAGGCGCCAACGCTCAGGGGGAAAGGGAGATCAGGGAGCGGTAGGTGGCCCCGGCATCGTGATTACGCCCGGCTGACCAGAGCCCATGACCGGTGGTGCCGCAACACCTTGTGGGAGGACCATGGCACCAACGCTCATCGAGGGTGGCAGCCGGAAGTTCCGGGGATCGACGGTCTCCGTCATCGTTCGCGCGTTTGTCTTGAACGACGGGATCGTCTCCGACTGAAACGACGACTCCATCACCATCGACGGCGGCTGGTCGTCGGGCCGCTCCCTTGGGTCGTCGGCGGCGACTTGTACAGGTTCCGGCAATGGCTCCGCCACGGGCGCGGCCGGCCGCCGCGGGTTCTGCGGCGCCGCGCTTGCGTTCTGGGGAGGAGGCGGCGCCGTGCTCGGCGGCATGATGACGAGGCGGTCGAAGCGCGATGCGTTCGGGTCGTCCTCCGCGCGCAGCGCGACGATGAAGCCGCTCGCCGAGCGTAGCACGATGTCGAGCGCCTGGCGCTCGTTGACGTTCTGCAGTTCGAGGGTCACGACGTCCCTCGGAATCTTGTCGGCGTTGACGATCTTGATCCGGCCGACCTTCGCCCACTCCGCGATGATGTCCGCGATCGTCGCGTCGTTCGCGATGAGCACGACGCGGCCGTCGTGGATCGAGAGCGTGATTTCGGCACGCGCCGCGGGGACGGCCAGCCAGGCCATCGCCGCGGCGACGAGCACGAACGGCGTCTTGCGTACGGTCACGGTTCCACTCACCGCTGCTGCCGCGCCTGCGCCAGCGTCTGCGAGTGCGCCTGGGTCTGTACGTCGACGACGCGCGCGGGCGCGGTGCTGAAGTCCTTGACCTCGACGAGGCCGGTCTTCGGGTTGAACGCGATGTCCGCCGCCGACGCGACCTTGGCCACGCCTTTCCCATCGGGCCCGAACCGGATGTCGAGCACGTTGAACTCCGGCGTCTGCTTGCGCGCCTCGATCGGCGGCTCGCCGAGACCCAGGTGTTCGTCGGCGATGACGATGATCTGGCGGCCCGTGGCCGTCTTGACGTCACGGGCGAAAAGAATGTTCCGCGGCGTCGGCGTACGGGCCCGTACCCCGTGCGCCTGGACGCCCGGCATCAGCACGACGCCGATGCGCGGATGCTGGTCGTGGAGCATCTGGAGCAGCGTCTCGGCGTCCGCTTTCTGGAGCGGCTCGCTCAGGCGCTTGATCTCGTCGTCGCTCGACCACTTCGCGATGATGATCTGGATGCGGCCGGCGCGCTCGGCGTCGGTGACGGCGAGCTGCTCGCCTACGAACGTTTCCGCGATGTTGGTCCCCTGCGCCGCTGTGGTCGCGTGATCGGCTCCCTTGATGCTCGGCATGAGCGCCATGCACAGGGCCAGGCCGATGAGCGGCGAGATGATGCGGTGGTAATCCGAAACCGTCGAGTTGTGAGTAGCCATGACCATTTACCCTTCATATGCGCTGTGGAACGGGGCGTCCCCCGCCCCACAGCACACTGAATAGGAATCCCTGTTCATCCGACTGCAGGGTGCGGCGTCCCGCACCCTGCAGCTGTTGACCAGGTCCCTACGGTGCGAGAGCGAAGTCCTGAACGGTCACGGTTGCGGCCGCGATGCCCAGGATGCGGATCGTGTCGGTCGTCCCGGTGAAGCTGATCAGCGTGTCGATCGTGCCGTCAGCGTTGGTCACCGAGCCGATGGTCACGCGCGTGCTGAAGTTAGCGGCCGTGATGCCACGGGCGCTGACGTCGAGGCGATCCTGCCCGCCCGCGGGTGCGGCGTCGAACACCTGGATGATGTCCTGACCAGACCCGAGGCCGAACGCGTAGACGTTTCCGGTCACGTTGGTGCCGAGCACGTCGTGCGCGCCGGCGCTCATCGTGTCGTTGCCAGCGCCGCCGGTGATGGTGTCGTTGCCGTTGTTCCCGTTGATGATGTCGTTGCCGTCACCACCATCGAGCGTATCGGCCCCGTTGTTGCCGGTCAGCACGTCGTCACCCGCGCCGCCGCGGATGGTGTCGTTGCCCGCGCCGCCGGTGACCGAGTCGTCGCCGCCGTCGGAGTCGATGGCAGCGATACCGGTCAGCGTCATCGCCGAGAAGTTCCAGGAGTCGCCGACCGCGCTGCCCTGGATCGTCACGTTGGCGAAGCCGTTCGCGTTGATGATTTCGACCTGCGTGAACGTCGTCAGCCCGATCACGGTGTTCGCGGACAGCGCCCGGATCTCGTCCGTGCCCGTGCCACCGATGATGTCGTCGAAGCCGTTGTCCGCGCCGCTATACAGGAACAGGTCGTTGTCGGCGCCGCCGTTGAGGCTGTCGTTGCCAGCGCCGCCCGTGATCTGATCCGCGCCCGCCCCGCCGCTGATGGCGTCGTTGCCATCGCCGCCGTCGGCGATGTCGTTGCCGCCGTTCATGGTGAGGCTGTCGTCGCCGCCGAGGCCGAAGGCGGTATCGGCGGCATTGGTGCCGACGAAGTTGTCGCCGGCAGGCGTGCCGATGAACGTCGCCCCTCCCAGCGCTGTCGGCGCCGAGACGACCGCTTCACCGGTGCCATGGTTGTCGATGTAGGACACCCGCACGCGCAGCGTCCTGCTGCCCTGATCGGCGCCCGGCGTGAACACCTGCGAGGTGGCGCCCGCGATGTTCGTGAACGTGGCGCCACCGCCGATGGCCGACTGCTGCCACTGGAAGCCGAAGGCCACGCCGACGAGGCCATCCGCGTCCGAAATGGCCGCGGTGTTCGCCGTGATCGGCACCCCGTTCGTGTTCGTCGCGGGGCTCAACGTCGGCACGCCCACCGGCGGGTCGTTGACGTTGATGACCGGCGCGCTCGGGGCGGACCTCACCACCTCGGCAGACCCGCCGAAGTCGGTGAACTGCGCGGAGACGCGCAGCCTGTTGTTGACCTGCGGATTGCCCGGCGTGAACGACGCGCCCGTCCCCACGGTCGTGAAGATGCCCGGGCTCGTCTCCATCTCCCACACGAACGTGATGCTCGCCGGGTCGAAGCCGTTCGCGTCGGTGATGTCCGTGGTGACCGTCAGCGCCGACTTCTCGACCGGGGTCGGGTTGCTGAGCGTCACCGTGCCGGTCGCGGGCGAGTTGAGTCCGAACGTTGTCAGGTCGACGATCGTCCCGTCATTGAACATCGCACGCTCGATGTTGCGCAGCGTGTCGGTGCCCAGCGTGTTGGCTAACGCACCGCCCGCCGGCAACGCCGGAGTGTTCGTCACCGAGATGGTGCCGTTCGGGTTGAGCGCGAAGCTGAAGTCCGTGACAGGGCCGTTGAAGAACGCCGTGTCGCAGTTGAGCGGCGTTGCCGCTTCGCAGTCCGCCGGCGGAACTGTCTGGCGTTCCGCCCGGCCCGCACCGGTCGGAAGCGTGGCGTCGACGATCGTCCTGATGATCGAGATGTTGCCGGGGTTCAGCAGCTGTGGATCCGCCAGCACGTCATCGACCAGAAGGAGCGGGTTGTCGACGAGCCGAACGGTTCCGTTGTTGTACACCGCCTTGAGCTGCACCTTCAGCCACGCATCGCCGTCGATCAGGTCGTCGCCCGCCTTGCCTTCGAGCAGGTCGCTGCCCTGGCCGCCGAGGATGATGTCGCCGCCCATGAAGCCGACGGCCTTGATGTCCGGGATGGCCGGCGCGTTGAGATCCGCGTCGAAGCCGTCGGGACCCATCAGGTCGACGAGGCCGGCGATTTTCGCCGCACCCGATCCGCCAGAGACGTTCGTCCTATTGGCACCAGCGGGCACGCCCGGCGACGGTACCGCCGTCGGTGCCGTTCCGCGCACCAGCTCCATCCCGATTTGCAAGCACTCTGCGACTTCGGCGGCCGCCGGATCGCACAGCACGTTGCTGGTGCCGGTGATGTGGTCGTTGAGGTTCCAGCCCGACGCTCCGTCAACGAACCGGTACACGTTCCGGAGGTCGTTGAAGTTGACCGGCGCGTTCGGGAATCCCAGCAGGCCGAGCTCGATGAACTCCGGCGCGTTCCACCCGTAGAGGGTGACCCAGTCGAACCCGTAGTCGCCGAAGAACTTGTTGCTGCCCTCCGACATCAGCATGATGTCGTCGCCGCCCTCGCCCCAGTGGTTGTCCTGGCCGGGACCGCCGCCGAGGACGTCGTCGCCGCCGATCGCGCTCAGGCCGGCCAGCAGGTCGAAGACGTTGCCTTCGTCGCCGAACATGCCGCCGTCGTGGCCTTCACCGTCGTAGATCCAGTCGTCGCCCTCGCCGGCGAACATGCCTTCGGCGCGCATCGACCCGTCGACGATGATGTCGTTGCCGGGCCCGGCGAAGTATTCCTCGCCGTCGTTGCCGCCGACCATGAAGTCGTTCCCCTCGCCGCCCATCTCGAGGTCGCCGCCGAAGCCCGGTCCCGACTCCATCGCGTCGTTGCCCGGCCCGCCCTTCAGGACGTCGTCGCCGTTGCCACCGAGCAGGATGTCGTCCCCGTCGCCGCCGAGGATCGTGTCGTTGCCTTCGCCACCCTCCAGGCGATCGTTGCCGCCGTTGCCGAACATCGAGTCGTCGCCGACGTCGGCGCGCCACTTGTCGTCGCCGGCGCCGCCGTTGACGACGATGTTCTTGCCGGCGTGGAGCGGATCGAAGAAGACCTTCATGCCGTCGACGAGCGTGAAGATCGTCGTGCCGTCGCCGGTGTCAACCGGATCGGTGCCCGTGAAGTCCGCCTGGTTGAACGTGAAGTCGGCCGTGTTGAACACGACGTCCATCGACGCGCCCATGTTCGTGTTGCGGCGGATCAGCTCGGCGAACGAGTTGCCCTCGAGCTGCTGGTGCAGGTTGATGCCGTCGACGCGCTGCAGGTAGTAGAAGCGGTCGCCGTCCTGCAGGTGCTCGAGCTGCAGCTCGAACACGTAGTTGAACGTCGAGCCGAGGAGGCCACCGAACACGTTCGGCTTCTCGGCCATGCCGCCGATCCAGAGGTCGACGTTCTCGAGGCCGGTCGTCGTGGTGCTCACGCCGTTCACGATCACGTTCGCCCACGGGGTCGTTCCCGTCAGGAAGGCGACCCGGTCGGCCGGCGCGCCCACGCCGCCGTTGACGATCAGTCGCGCCGCGTTGCGCTTGCCGACGACCGTGCTCTGGCCGGTGATGCTCGGGTGCTTGCCGTACGCGGCGACGAAGTTGACGAACGACTCGTCGTGCCGCAGCCCGAACCGGAACTCGAACCAGTTCTTGTACGGCGCGAGCGTCGGGTCCTTGGTCGCGAGGTTGAGCTGCCGGCGCACCTCGTTGAGCGGCGGAATGCCCTCGCTGCGGCCGCGAGCGATGTTGATCGCGGGCAGGTCGAGCGGGAGGCCGACCAGCGTGTTGCGGACAGAGGCGGTGACGAACTCGTCGAGCTCGTTGCCGACCTGGCCCGACAGACCCTTGATCAGCGCGCCGGCCGCCTTGTCTGCCGTGAGTGTCCCAGGGACGCACACGCCGGTCGTGGGGCTGCACGACGAGGCAGGTCCGCCGTTATTGAACTCGGTCGGATTGAGGAAGGCGGTGAGCAGCCTGATCTCGTTGTGCGATCCGTCTTCGTTGATCCGATCGAGGCGCTCCGGCAGCATCGAGTGGCCGAGGCGATAGACCGTGTGCGCGAACTCGGCGCTGATCGCCCCGTCGATGCTCGTCAGGCCGCCGAGGAAGGGGTTGATGAGCGGCTGAATCGTGCGCGCGAACTCCTCGAACACGAGGTGCTGGTACTGCATCTCCGTGGCGAACCGCGCCGCCTGGAACAGGCGCTCGCCGTAGTCCCAGCCGGAGGCCGGGTCCGCCGCCTTCCAGGCCGCGATTTCGGCGGCCGGCAGCAGCGCGTTGATCTGCCGATCGATGTAGTTCCGCAGCCGGTTGTGCTCGGCGTGGAAGACGAAGTGCATGGTCGTCAGGCCGATGTTCTCGTTGCCGCGGCCGTCACCCGTGATGTAGTGCGCGTTCAGCAACTCGTCGTCGTACGTGCCGGCCGGCTGGCAACCCACGTGAGTGACCGGGTCTACGAACCGGAAATCACAAATGGTGTTGTCGGCGTCGGCCCCGAGGCCCGGCCCCGGCACGGCGTTGTGCGCGATGTCGTTCAGGAACGCGTGTCCCGTCCGGAACGCATCGTCCGGAATGAGCACGCCCTGGCCGCCGTTGGCGTTCGGGTTGCCCTCGACGAGGACGTTGCCGGGCCGGATCATCTGGGGGAAGCCGTTCGGGCCGGGCTTGAAGTGGCCGTACGGGTCCGTCAGGACGAGCGGCACGTTCAGCACGTCCGCATCGACGAGCTGAATGCCGAGGGTGTGCGCCGACTGGAACTTGACCTGCGCCCAGTTGGCGATGTTGCAGACCTGCTCGCCGGGGCTGCCGCCGTTGCGCGGCGCGCAGTGGTCGCCGTCGAGGACGAGGCCCGTCTGCGCCGGCCGGCCGTTGACCGTCGTGTACTCGCGCAGGAATACCTGGTGCGACGGGTGCGACGTGTAGGTCTGGTTCTGGTCTACCCACGGCGTCGTCTCGTTGACCGTCTCCTGGATGTCGTCGGCCGTGCCGATGACGTTGTCCGGGCCGGGCTGGTTGAGGCCGCGCGGCATCACCATGAAGTTGGTCTGGCTGCCCGGCACGAACAGCGGATCGTCCGGCTGCAGCGGCATGACCACGTTGCCGCCGCCCTTGGTGACGAGGTCGAGGCCGTGGTCGAAGAACTGGCCGAAGAACGCGAACATCAGGTTGAACGGGGCGGAGAGGCCGAAATCGGGCGTGATGTTCGGGATGAACAGCGCGCCGGATGCCGCGTCACGAACCGTGAACAGCGGGTCGTTCAGGTGCGCCGGGTCGGGGTCCGGCGGCGAGCAGACGAAGCCGCCCGAGCCGCAGGGGTTGGTCGCAACGGCGACGGCGGCGGGGTTGGCGTCCGACTGGTCGGCGATCAGGTTCGTGATGATGCGCGGCTGCGAGTCCATCACGACGTTGTTCAGCTGTTTCTGCGCGTAGCTCGTGCCCTGCTCCGCGGGACGGAAGGAGGGCGTCACCTGGCGCGGGAACAGCCGATCGGACTTGCCGAAGTTGTGCTGATCCGGAACGGGGACGAGGTTGTTGCACGAGCCGTCAACCGTTCGAAGACCTACGGGGAGCTGCGGGTCGCCGTTCGGGCTGCTGATGCCGTTCACCTGGAGCGGTCCGGGCCCGATGAGCGTGTCGCACGGGTGACCCTGCGTGAACGTGATGGCGTGCTGCCGGCCGACTTCCACCTGGTGGAAGATGAAGCGCAGATCCTCTCGGTTGAGGACGAAGCCGGACCCGACAGGCGCACTCTGCGTCTGGGCCTGCACCGCGACCTGCGGCGCCAAGAATGGAATACCTGTGGGCGAAACGATCATGGTCAGGACTGTGATAAACGCCCAGTACCTGGACCGCGCCCGGCGCATCAACCGGAAACCTCGTGACGAAGTCATAATGCCTCTCCTCATTCGCTGCGTCGGGGGATTCGACGCAGGTCAGCGCGCGGGCTTATCCGCCCGTGCTTGTGACCGCTCTCCTGCTGAACGTGCTGCTGCTCCTGAAACGGCTGGCTGGCTGACCGTCGGTAACTCGGTCACGAACCGGCCACAGTCCGACATCGTTTGCCCGTAGTACGGGTTCTGAATCGTCTCGCCCCGCTGGAGCCAGTACTTGCGCGCCATCGGGCAGTAGGCCACCTTCACGCCGGCCCCGAGCGTCGCGTGGCGATCCTTCGCGTACGAGATGAGTGCGTCGCCAAGCGTGCCGAACGCGGTTCGGACGGCCGCGATCGCCAGCGGGCGATCGAGCGCCGTCGCGGCCAGGCGAATGGCCTCGGCATCAGTTCCGAGCGCCTTCGCCCTGGTCGCGATTTCGCGAGCGTGCTCGCGAATTCCGTCCACCTTGCCGAGATTCAGCGCCTGCTGCATCCGTAGGTACGGATCCATCAGCGCTGAAAGGTCGGCCGCCGGCGTCGCGGCCGCGCCGGCGCTCCTGTCCGCGGCGGCGGGACGCACCGCGTCGGATTGCGTTTTGATGTAGCCGAGAATCCCCGCGACGTCGTCCGGGGCAATGCCCAGCCGCGGCATCAACGCGGGCGTGTACTTCGCCGCCAGCGCCTTTGCCGTAGGGTCGCCGGAGGCGCGCATCGCGTCGGGCGCCGAGATGAACCTGGTGAGCCACGCGCTGTCGCGGCGCGCGGTGACCCCCGCCAGGTCCGGGCCGATGCGGTCGCCGGCGCCAATCGAGTGGCACGCGGCGCAGTGCTTGCCGAAGGCGTACTCGCCCGGCGCGAACTCGAGCTTCGGGGCGTCGGCGTACGAGCGCGTCGGCGCCGCCGCCGTCCGCCAGCTGTTCAACCACGTGCCGATGGTCGTCGCCAGGAACCGCGGGTCGTCCACGCCGGAGTTCCGGATCCACTGCCCCGTCACCTCGTTGCCGACCAGGAGGTGCGGGGTGTGGCCGTCGGGGTTGTTGGGATTGGGCTCCGAGTAGAGGCCGGTCTTCCTGCTGATCAGGTCGATGTCCGCCTGGCTGCCGGTGAGGAACAGCCAGCCCGGACCCGCGTCGAACTTCGCCGCGTATTCCTTCAGGACCGCCGGGGTGTCGAACGCCGGGTCGATCGTGATCGAATAGAAGAAGACATCCTTCCCCATGCGGTCGCCGAGGAGCCGCTGCACCTGGGCGAGCCGCGCGGTCTCGAGGGGGCAGGCGTACTTGCAGCTGGTGTAGATCAGATTGACGGCGACGATCTTTCCCTTGATGAGATCGTCGTAGAAGCGCACCTTCCGGTTGTCCTGCGTCGTCAGCGTGACGTTCGGAAAGTAGTTCGCGCCCCATTGGGCGTTCTGCGCCTCCGCGGGCGAGGCGTCGACCGCCATCAACGCCGCCCCCGCGCACATCGCCAGCAGCACCAGTTTCCGCAAGACCCTGCCCCTCGACTTCATGGCTCTCCCCTCGACGCGCTACGTGTAGCGCGGGTCGTGGAACGTGACCCCCTGCGGCGTGGGAACCGGCGTGGGCAGCGGAGCCAGATACGGATCGCCGCCCCCGTTGATCTCCCAGCGCAGGAGCATCGCGTTGTCCTCGTGCATCGTGTTGTGGCAGTGCTCCATGAACATGCCGCCCCAGTCGCGGAACTGCATCGTGATGGACAGCCGCCCGCCGGGCCGCAGCCGGTAGACGTCCTTGCGTCCACGCTCCCAGGCCGGCACGTTCGCGAAGCTGCCGTTGCGCGAGAGGATCTGCCCTTCCTCGAAGTGGATGTGGATCGGGTGGTCCCAGCCGCCGCCGCCGTTCACCAGATGCCAGATCTCCCGCGTCCCGTACTGCGGCGCGGCGGAGATGCGGCCGTAGTCCGCGTTGAGGTTCGCGCCCCCGTCCGTTCGGATGCCCCACTTGCCCGCGAACGACGTGTCGGCATCGAAGCTCGTGTTGATGCCGTTCTCGTCGAACACGAACGTCCGCTCGCGCGAGACCGGGATGAGCGACAGGTTCGGATTGGGAATCATCTGCAGCGGCAGGCGGCTGATGTCGGGCTGCGCCGGATTGCGCGCGATGCGGAACTCGAGGAACCGGCCCACGCACGGGTCCTTCGACGCCCCGCCGAGCGCCTCCGCGAGCGAGACGTCGCGCACCACCTTCTGGCCCGTCAACTCGTTCTGGTCCTTGTCGAAGTGGTCGGCGAGGTTGACGAAGTGCAGCTTCTCGCCGATCTGGTAGCGGGAGAAATCGATGATGATGTCGTAGCGCTCGGCGATGCCCATCTCATCGAGGGCATACACGAGGACCGGCGACGGCAGGAGGTTGCCATCGTTGCCGATCTGGTACATCGGCAGCGCGGTGCCCGTGGAGTTGGCGAGCGCGATCTTGAAGAAGCGCGACACGCTCGCGTTGAGGATGCGGAAGCGGTACTTCCGGCGCTCGACCTCGAAATACGGCTTGTAGGCGAGGTTGACCGTCATCACGTCGCCGACAAAGCCGTTGAACTCGAAGATGTCGAACGTGAGCTGCCCGGCCGAGTCGAATGCCTTGTCGGCGAGCATCAGATTCACGTCGTAATCGAGGTTCCCCCAGGCCTTGCCGCTGACCGACGCCCGCCCGCTCGGCAGCTGCAGGTTGACGCCGTCGACGATGTCTTCGGCGCCGCGATCGAGCCCGCTGTAGATGTTCATCATCGCGGCGTTGCCCTTGTAGACGTTCTGCGCCGTGAAGCTGAACATGTGGTCGTGGAACCAGTGCGTGCTCATCGTCTCGTGCCAGTCGCCCGGCACGTTCATCAGCCCGCCCGCATCGGTCGGCGAGGACGCCTTCGGATCGATCGCGCCCGTGTTCATCGTGGTGCAGCCCGCGAGCACCACCGGCCAGTGGTAGTCGTAGTACTGGTTCGGGAAGAAGAACGCGCCGGTGAAGCCGTCGTTCTCCGCGCCGTGATGGCCGTTGTGCTCGTGGGTCGAGATCGTGTGGCGGCCGAACCCGCCGTTCTGCGTCACGTCCACCGGCAGCCCGTTGTAATGCCGGAAGAGGACCGGCTCGCCGTAGCGCGACTGCACCAGCTTCGGCGGAATGGTCCCGTTGAACGTCCAGACGGCGTTTTGGTCCTGCACGGGCAGCGACGGGTGGAACTTGAGCGGCATGGCCGCCGCGGGGTTGATGCCGGAATTCATCGAGCTCGGCACGCCCGGGTTGTAGGACACGTTGCTCTGCGCGCCGCGCTGGGTCACCTCGTAGGCCACCGCCGGGGGGTACGCGCTAAACGCCTGGTGCGCCCACACGTCACCGGGCGGCCGTCCCTCGACGGGCCCCGTGCCGCCGCCCAGCATCGGGTCGACGGGCTGCTGGGTCTGGTTCGAGTAGGCCGTCGGCAGCGGATTGAGCGACGCGGGATCCTTCCGTTGCAGCACGTCGAAGCGCGGCATCGGCGCCGTGAACGCGCCCACGCCGAACAGCGGGCTGGGCGGCAGGCCCGTGGGGCCGACAGCGGCCGACGCCTGGCTCACGAACGGGTTGAGGCCGCCGATCGGCGCGAGCAGGCCGGCGCTGGTGAACAGCCCCCACTTGAAGAGATCGCGGCGCGAGACGCGCCCCCAGGAGAGTTCGCGGACGATCTCCTGGCGATTGCGGCGCGCGCGCTCCGCGTCGCGCAGCCGCGCCTTCGACGCATTCGCGGGCAAATAAATAGGATTTCTACGCATATCAGTCTCCGTCGAATTCGAAGTGTCCACGCCACGCCTCGACCACCGGGCCGCGGCCGAAGAGACGTGTTGTCAGTTGTGTATGGGCCGACCGGACGATACGCGCGCGGTCCGGCGCTCACAAGATTGCGAATCCCTGTAGTGCCACCGGGAATTCACAGGGAGCGCGGCGGGAATGTGACGAGGGGGTATATCAGAGGGCGACGAACCCGCGACGGATCGCGTAGCGCACCAGCCCCGCGGTGTCGTGGATATCGAGCTTGGCCATCAGGCGCGAGCGGTACAACTTCGCGGTGTTCTGGCTGACGCCCAGGATGCCGGCGATCTGCCGCGTGCTCGTCCCCTCGCCGATCAGCCGCAGCGTTTCGCGCAGGCGCGGCGTCAGCGCCTCGGGCATCATGTCGCCCGAGGCGCAGAGGCTCGCCAGCACGTGCGACATCTTCGTGCCCATGTAAATCGAGCCCGCACTCACCTGCCGGATCGCCTCGACCAGCTCGGTGGCGGCCTGCGTCTTCACGACGTAGCCGCGCACGCCGGCGCGCATCGCCGCCACCACCTGGTGCTCGTCGGGGAACACGGTGAGCAGCACGACGAGGACCTTCGGCTGCATCGCGATCAGCTCGCGCGCGCACTCGATGCCGCCGAGGCCCGGCATCACGAGATCGAGCACCGCGACGTCGGGACGATGGATCTGCGCGAGGTGGACGGCGGCGCATCCGTCTTCCGCTTCGGCCGCGACCTCGAAGCCGGCGCGCTCGAGCAGCGTACGTACGCCCTCGCGCACGATGCGATGATCGTCGGCCAGCAGAATGCGCATGGGGACCGTGTGACGGTACGCGCTCGGCGCGCGTGCGCCAAGATGGCGAACGCGGTTACGCGGCAGGAAATTCCCTCACGCGCTGCACAACAATCGCGGTGGCGCGCGGAGGTTTTCCCGCTACGCGCGTCGGTTCTTCTCCTACGCGGTGTCCCGGCCGCGTGCGCGCGACGCGGCGTTAGTGACTTTCCCTCTGCGCGCTACGGGGAAATCACTGTGAAGGTCACCCGAATTTGGGTTAACAAAAGTCTTGACTTTGGAAGACTTATTGATCTTGACGCACTGCAAAATGATGTGTTTACTTAACCCCGTTCTCACACTCCCCACATATGAGACTCAGACACGACGGGCGCGACGATGCAAGTCCGCGTTGGTTGGGCGCCGAGGCGCAGCGAGGACGCGCGGCACACGGCGCCGTCCCTCGATCGTTCTGCGAGGTGTGCGGTCACACACTGACGGAGGCCGAGTACCGCAGCGTGCACCATCATCTCGAGCGGCAGGCGCAGTCGATCGCGCAGGCGCTGCACGACGAGTCGGGGCAGCTGCTCACGGCCGCGCACCTCGCGCTCTGCGACATCAGCCCCGACGTGTCCGACGCCGCGCGCAAGCGCCTCGACGAGGTGCGCAAATATCTCGACTCCATCGAAGAGCAGCTGCGCCGCATCGCGCACGAAATACGCCCGCGGCTGCTCGAGGAGATCGGCCTCGTGGCGGCACTCGAGTTCCTCGGCGCGAGCGTCGAGAAGCGGCGCGGCATCGTCGTCACCGTCGATGCCGGTCCGCTGCGCAAGCTCGCGCCGACGATCGAGACGACGATCTATCGCGTCGTGCAGGAAGCGCTGAACAACGTCACGCGGCATGCCCAGGCGGCGCGCGCGACCATACAGATACGGCGGATGACCAACGCGCTGCACTGCCTCATCCAGGACAACGGCGTCGGCTTCGACGTCGATGCGGTCCTGGCCAGGCGGGGCGATACGGGGATGGGACTGATCGGCATGCGTGAACGCCTCGGGATCCTGGGAGGGTGGGTGGACGTGCGCTCCGCTCCGGGGCGGGGCACGGATGTCGAGGTCGTGATCCCCTTGGAGGACTGAGGATGCCGCTGCGGATCCTGCTTGCCGACGACCATCAGATCGTACGACAGGGCGTGAGAGCGTTGCTCGAGAAGCACGGCATGCAGGTCGTGGCCGAATGTTGCGACGGGCGCGAGGCGGTGCAGCTCGCCGCCAGGCACAATCCCGACGTGGCGGTGCTCGACGTGACGATGCCCGGCCTCAACGGCGTCGACGCCGCGCGCCAGATCCTCGAGCAGCGCCCCTCGATTGGCGTCGTCCTCCTGACGTTCCAGACCAGCGAGCCGCAGGTCGCGGCCGCGCTGCGCGCCGGCATTCGCGGCTACGTCCTCAAGACGCAGACGAGCGACGACCTGGTGCGGGCGCTGCGCGAAGTCGCCGCGCGCGGCACGTACCTGAGCCCGGGCATCTCCCACATCGTGGTCACCGCCTACTTGAACGGCAGCGAGCCGGCCGAGGATCCGCTCACCGCGCGCGAACGCGAGGTGCTGCAGCTGGTCGCCGAAGGCAGGACCACGAAAGAGATCGCCGCCGAGCTCGGCCTCAGCGCCAAGACTGCGGAGTCGTACCGCGGACGCCTGATGCAGAAGCTCGAAATCCACGAGACGGCCGGCCTGGTCCGCTACGCCATCCGCCAGGGCTTGATCCAGGCGGTGATCATGTGCCTCTGCGTCGGCAATTTCGTCTTCGACCCGGCGTTCACGGACTTGCTCGGCGACGCCCTCGACTTGATCGTGTAGCCCGCGGATCGGGAAATCCTCAGGCTCCTCGCCGGAGTTTCCCGCCTTGCCACGGTGGACCGAAGCACTTAGGGTGCGGCAGTGGACAAAACGCCGCTGCGCGTGATTCTCGCCGACGATCATCAAATCGTGCGACAGGGCATTCGCACGCTGGTTGAGCGACAAGGCATACAGGTCGTGGCCGAAGCGGGCGACGGCCTGACGCTGATCGAGCAGGTGCGTCAGCATCTTCCCGACCTGGCCATCGTCGACGTCTCGATGCCGGGGCTGAACGGCATCGACGCGACGCGCCAGATGCTGGCGTCGGTGCCCACCCTGGCGGTGGTGCTGCTGACGATGCACGACGAGGAGCTGCACGTGTCGGCGGCGCTGCGCGCCGGCGTGCGCGGCTACGTGCTGAAGACGCAGGCGGCCGACGAGCTGATGGACGCCATCCGCACCGTCTCGACGGGCGGCACGTACCTCAGTCCGAAGGTGTCGCGCATGGTCGTCAGCGCCTACGTGTCGGGCGCCGACACCGCGGCCGATCCGCTCACCGCCCGCGAGCGCATCGTGCTGCAGCTCGTCGCGGAAGGCAGGACGACGAAGGACATCGCCGCGACGCTGAACCTGACGGTGAAGACGGCGGAATCGTACCGCGCGCGGCTGATGGAGAAGCTCGATATTCACGACACCGCGGGGCTCGTGCGCTACGCGATCCGCCGCGGCGTCATCACCCCGTAAGGGCAGGCATCATGATGAAACGCGTCATTCCCTGGACGATCTTCGCGCTGTTCCTGGCCGCGGTCGCCACGTCGGCGCTCGGCTGGCGCGCGACCTCGCGCGACGGGTTCGACCTCGGCGCCTTCGGCCGGCTCCCGGTCTCGTTCGGCGGCCGCGTCCGGCCGATGGAATCCATCGGCCGGATGGGGCTGCTGCAGGTCCGCGGCACCCTCGACGTCCCGCTCGGCCAGGGCGACGGCAGGTGGGCCATCGGCGGCACGAGGTTGAGCTCGACGGAGTGGCTGCTCGAGGTGCTGGTCAAGCCCGAAGTCGCCGATACGCGCCGTGTGTTTCCGGTCCGCGACGCCACGCTCGTCTCGAAGCTTCAACTCACGCCGGCGGCCGATGCCGGGGGGTACTTCACCTTCAAGGAGTTGTCACCGCGTGACGCGGAGATCTCGAAGGAGGCCAACCGCATCGGCAAGGTCCTGCCGGCAAAGCGCGCAGCATGGGAGCGGGAGATGGTCGAGCTGCGGCTGCGGCTCGCCTCCTACGAACGGCTGAAGAACAGCCTGCAGGCCAACAGCCTGCTGCAGCAGGAAGCGAAGGGCGCGCCGCTGCAGTACGACATGATGGCGCAGCTCACGACGTATCGCGCGAACCTCGCCGAGGCCGCCCGGGTGGCCGCCCGGCGGAAGAGCGGAGGCAAGGAGACGCTCGACACGAAGAAAGCGGCGGACCTGACGACGTTCGTCCGGCCGTTCGCCGTCGTCTCGCGCATCGGCGTGATCGACATGATTCCGCCGCCGCGCCCGGGCGATTCACGCACCGGCTGGAAGAACATGGGCGAGACGATCGTGGAGAGCGCGCGCACGGCGAGGCTGCCCGCGCCCGTGACGCAGCTGACCGCCATCTCGTCGGCGTTTGCGCAGGGCAGCCCGGCGACGTTCAACCGCCTCGTGGACGCGTACCGGCGATGGCTGTCGTCGAACGGGCTGGCGCCGGCGCTCAGGAGAGCTCGTTACGAATCGATCTACAACGTCCTGCAGCCGTACGCGAAGGCGATCGCCCTCTACCTGGTCGCGCTGCTCTTCCTCTGCGGCGCGTGGGCTGGCCGTTCCGCGACGCTCTATCGATCGGGCCTGCTGGTCGCAGCGCTGGCGATCGCGCTGCACAGTGCGGGACTGCTCCTCGACATGATGCTGACCGGCCGGCTGCCCGTGTTCACGCCGCTGGCATTGATGGCGCTCGTCAGCTGGGTGGTCGCGCTCGGCGCCCTCACGTTCGAGCGGTCGTCGTGGTCCTCCGGCCGCGGCCGCGCGCTGGCGATCGGCGCCGCCGTGGCGCTGCTCACGCTCGTGGCTGCGCACGCGCTGACGACGGCCGGCCTGACGCTGGTGGTGGCGGAGGTGCTCAGCGCGCCGTTGGCGGTGGCGATGCTGCTGGCGCTGATCGTGCTGCCGCTCGCGCGCGAGCGGGCAATCGCCGCACCCGCTGGCGCGGCGCCCGTTCCGGCCTAGCGCGGATTTTCGGTTCGCTGCTGGCGGGGGCGAGCCTGGCCAAGGCTCGCCCCACGGCAATTACCTACCGCGTGGCACGTGGCGGCGTCGAGCCGCCGTACGCCATCTTCCCGCCGACGAACGTCATGACCGGCTTGATGTCCTTGATCTGATCCGCCGGTATCGTCAGGTAATCCCTGTCCATGACGACGAGATCGGCGAGCTTGCCCGGCGCAATCGAGCCGAGGTCGTCCTCGCGCATGAGGAAGAACGAGTTGCTCCGCGTGTGCGCGATGAGCGCCTCCTCGCGCGTGATGGTCTGGTGGTTGACGACCTTGCCGCCGACCATCTTCCCGGTCACCGCGAACCAGAGCGTGTAGAACGGGTTGTACTGGTTCACCTCGCTCGTGTCGGTGTGGAAGCCCCACAGGATGCCGCTGTCCTGGATCATCCGCAGCGGCGGCATCTCGTACGCGCGGTCGCCGTGCGCGCGGTGAAACGCTCCGCCCATCACCGGCGGGATGGCGCGCACCGCCGCCCACATGCCCAGCTTCTTCATCCGCGCCAGATCGTTGGCCGAGACCTGATCCATATGGCAGAACGCCCAGCGCAGGTTATGGATCGGGTACTCCTTGTCGATCGCTTCGATCTGATCCAGGAAGAACGGAAACGACTCGGAGATCGTCGCGTGCTGCTGCAGCGGCATGCCCTTTCTGGCGACTTCGGTCGCCAATGCCTTCCAGTTGGAGGCTTGCTGCGGCGTATAGCTGACGTGCGGCGCCACCATGTTGTCGCTGTAGGCGAGCGTCTCGCCGACCGTCACGTCATCAATGTAGTAGTCGCCTTGGAACAACTTCACGCGGCCGAGCGACGCCACCATCTCCTGGAGATTGTTTTCGGGAGTGCCGGCTGACGGACCGACCATGCACATCACGCGCAGGTTCAGCTCGCCCTTCCGCTGCATCTCGAGGTAGGCCTCTCTCTGCTCCGCCGGGCAGCCGACCATGTTGACCGCGGTGAGACCGACGCGGTTCAGGTCCTTCAGCATCGCCATCGCGCTGACGGGATACGGATCCTTCGCCTTGTCCCGCGCAGGAATCTTCGAGGCGACCTGGGCAAGCCCCGGATCGTTGATGCGTCCTGTCGGGTTGCCCGCGGCATCGCGCTCGACCCACGGCTCCTTGATGGCGTCCACGCCGAGCTGAGCGATCGCCTTGCTGTTCATGAAGGCGCAGCAGCGCGAGAACTGCAGGTAGACCGGGTTGTTCGGCGCCGCGGTGTCGAGCTCTGCCCTCGTCAGCGGCGTCGGGTTGTCGGCGAACTGATCGTAGGACCAGCCGCCAAGGTTGTAGACGAACTTGCCGGCGCCGAGCTCAGCGGCCTTGGCGCGCACGATATCGAGCGCCTGCTTGCGCGACGCGATGTCGTCGAAGCGGGCCTCCGTCGTCCACGTCTCGGCGCCGCGCGTCAGGTGGGCGTGCGCGTCGATGAGGCCGGGGATCACCGCCTTACCGCCGAGATCGATGCGCCGCGTGCCTGGACCCGCGAGTTTGTTGATGTCGGCGTTCGAGCCGACCGCCACCAACCGATCGCCGCGGACGGCGACCGCCTGCGCGATCGTGAACTTGTTGTCGACGGTGATGATCTTGCCGCTGGTGAGCACGAGGTCGGCGGGGGCCGCCTGCTGGCCGTGGACCACGGCCGCCGCGCCCGCGACCGCGGCAATGACACCGAGCAGCAGCGGCTTGAGAATCAGGCGTCTCATGAAAACCTTCCCCGGCGCGAACGCGCCGCAATCGAAATACGGCCGAGCAGATCGAAGAGTGCGGCGGGATTATCGCTCGGATCGGGTGCGCGTCAAACCGTGGCCTTCCGAGCGCGTCCCGAGTTCAACCGTTCGTGCGAATACGGAGACGCGGCACGCACATAACGCCGAGCCACGCCTCGTTATTGATCACCTCTCTGCACGTTACTCGCGCGTGCGAACGCCCCGTGGAGCACGGCTGATCGATTAACGACTGTTGATCGTCGACGGCTGATCGATATCGCGGATCAGGAAAAGGCAGAGCACTCTCTGGAATATCGATTGCTCCCGACTTGCGCGCGGGATACCGATGGCCTCGGATCCCCCAGGGGATGCAACGATGAATCGTATCGCTCGGATTTGTCTTCTTCTTGCCGCCGCGGCCGTCCTTCATCCGTCTTCGAGCGGCGCGCAGACGCGCGTCGAACAGAACGACCCGGCGATCGTCTACAGCGGCAACTGGTACACGAACGACGGCGCGGCCAACACCGGCGGTCACGCGGTGTTGACGAACACGAAGGGCGCGCGCGCGGCGATCACCTTCGACGGCACCGGCATCAGCTGGATTGGCGTCGCCGACGCGTATGCGGGCCTCGCGACGGTGTACCTCGATGGCACGATGCAGGTGATCAACACCTACAACCCGATCTCGCAGTATCAGAAGGTGCTCTTCCGCGCCAACGGCCTTGCGCCCGGGGTGCACACCTTCTCGATCGAGATCACGCACGAGCGCGGGCCAGGCACCGACGGCTCGTGGGTGTGGATCGATGCGTTCGACATCCAGGGGACGCCCATCGCGGGCGGCGTCACCGCCGGCAGGGGTCGCATCGAGCACAACAACCCGGCGATGAAGTACGAAGGGCACTGGTACGCGAACAACAACCCGGGGCTGAGCGGCGGCGCCGCCGCCCTCGCGACCGACCCCAACGCGCGCGCGACCCTCAGTTTCGACGGCTCGGGTGTGGCGTGGGTCACGTACCAGGACCAGTGGTCGGGCGTCGCGCGCGTCTACGTCGACGGCCAGCTCAAGACGACGATCGACAACTACGCGTCGTCGTCGCGCATGGGCGTCGCCGCCTACAGCATCAGCGGGCTCGGCGCGGGCTCTCACACCATCACGATCGAGGCGACCGGGAGTCATAACTCCAGCTCGCAGGGATCGTGGGTGTGGATCGACGCGTTCGACGTCGTTCCCTGAGGCGGGTCCGCGATGTGATGGCACCGGTCACGTCGCGGGACCCGCCCCACGTACGTAGGCCGGGTGCCGCGGCGAGCAACACTCGCGCGAGCCGCGGACCCGGCAGTCCTGCCTACTGCCTGCTGCCCGCTGCCCGCGGCCCGCTGACCCGGATCTCGAACAGCTTCGGCCACAGCTTGCCCGTGACGAACAGCCGCCGGCCGGCGGCGTCGTAGGCAATGCCGTTCAGCACGTCCGCCCCCTGCTGTTGATCCTCGCGCGGCAGCAGCCCCGTCAGATCGATCCACCCCATGACGCGGCCGGTCGCCGGCGAGATGCGCGCGATGAAATTCGTCTGCCAGACGTTGGCATAGATTTCCCCGTTCACCCACTCCAGCTCGTTCAGATCGCGGATGACGATGCCGGCGTCGGTGACGAGGAGGCGGCGCGTCTCGGTGAGCGTCTTCGGATCGAGGAAACGGAGCGACGCGCTGCCGTCGCTCATGATGAGCGCCTCCGCGTTGTGGGTCAGTCCCCAGCCCTCACCCGTGTACTTGAAGGTGCGGAGCTGCTTGAACGTGTTCCGGTCGTAGACGAAGCCGAGCTGCGACTGCCAGGTGAGCTGGAGGACCGTCTCGCCCCACGTCGTAATGCCCTCGCCGAAGTATTCCGGCGATACCGCGACCTGCTGCAACACCTTTCCCGTCGCGAGGTCCACCTTGCGCAGCGTGGACTGGCCGTTGAGGCCCGTTCCCTCGTAGAGGGCGCCGTTTTGGTACTCGATCCCCTGCGTGAACGCGCGCGGATCGTGCGGGTAGACCCGCGCGACCGCGTAGCTCGACACGGGAGCACGGGAACCAACGGGAGGAAGACGCTGCACCTGATGCGACTGGGCGCCGGCGGATGCGAGCGACGCGGCAGTCAACCCGAACACGATCAAGGCGTGCCGCGCGCGCACGGATTAATCGTATCCTCAAAGTGACATGTCGCCGTCATCCGAGGACCTCGTTGCCAGTCGCGACGCGCTGGCGCCCGAAATCGCGCGCCGCCGGACCTTCGCCATCATCTCCCACCCCGACGCCGGCAAGACGACGCTCACCGAGAAGCTGCTGCTGTACGCGGGCGCGATCGAGCTCGCGGGCGCCGTGCGCGGCAGCAAGACGCAGCGCCACGCGGTGTCCGACTGGATGGAGCTCGAACAGCAGCGCGGCATCTCCATCAGCGCCGCGGCGCTCGAGTTCGAGCTCGAGGGGCATCACGTCACGCTGCTCGACACGCCGGGCCACCAGGACTTCAGCGAGGACACGTATCGGACGCTGCTCGCCGTCGACAGCGTGGTCATGGTGCTCGACGCGGCCAAGGGCGTCGAGCCGCAGACGCTGAAGCTGTTCGAGGTTTGCCGCTCGCGCGGCCTGCCGGTCCTCACCTTCATCAACAAGCTCGATCTGCCGGCGCGCGATCCCTTCGAGCTGCTCGATCAGATCGAGCGCGTGCTCGGCATCTCGGCGGCGCCGATGAACTGGCCGCTCGGCGACGGCGCCGACTTCCGCGGCGTATTCGATCTCGAGGCCAACGCCGTGCTGCTCTACGAGCGGCAGGCACGCGGCCGCAGGAACGCGCCCGTCGTCGTCGCCAGCGCGGATGCGCCCGAGGTGACCGAGCTGGTCGGCGAACGGCGGCAGCAGGAGCTGATCGACGCCATCGCGATCATCACCGGCGCGGGCACCCGCTTCGACCGCGACGCCTACCGCGACGCGAAGCAGACGCCGGTCTTCTTCGGCAGCGCGCTGAACGACTTCGGGGTCGAGCCGTTTCTCCACGCGCTGCTCTCGCTGGCGCCGAGCCCCGGGCCGCGCGAGTCGGACGCGGGGGCGATCGAGCCGGCCGATCCGAACTTCTCCGGCTTCATCTTCAAGATCCAGGCGAACATGAACCCGCGGCATCGCGACCGCGTGGCGTTCCTGCGCATCTGCTCGGGCCGGCTCGCCAAGGACATGACCGTCGTCAACGCGCGGCTTGACACGCCGCTGCGCATGTCGCGTGTCTACCGTTTCTTCGGCCGCGACCGCGAGACCGTGCCCGAGGCTTTTCCCGGCGATGTCGTCGGCGTGGTGAATCCGGGCCGCATCGCCATCGGCGACACGCTCTACGCCACCAGGCGCGTCCAGTTCCCGCCGATTCCACAGTTTCCTTCCGAACAGTTCGCGATGCTGCGCCCGGTGGACGTGCGCCACAAGCGGTTCGACGAGGCCATCGAGCAGCTCGCGGAGGAGGGACTCATCCAGCTCTTCATGCCGATTTCCGGCGTCCGCAACCCCATCATCGGCGTCATCGGCTCGCTGCAGCTCGACGTCGTCGAGGCGCGCATGTCGTCGGAGTACGGCATCGCGTGCACGCTCGATCGGCTGCCGCACGTGGCCGCGCGCTGGCCGATCAAGCCGCCGGGCGTAGAGCTCGTCCTCCCGACATCAGGCGTGATGCAGGCGGTCGACCGGCTCGGCCGCGAGGTGCTGGTGTTCGAGTCGGACTGGGTGATGCGGTACACCTTCGACAAGAACCCGAAGATCGAGTTCAAGCAAACGATGTAGGTCCGGCTTTGCCAGGCCGGGCACGACCGATGCTTCTCTGACGACATGCCTCGATATAGACGTGCTCGCCTTGTCGGGCTCGCGCTCGTCATCGGTGCGGCCAGCGCCTGTGCCGGCCTCGGCAATCTTCAGCAGATCATCCAGCCGCCGCGATTCGAGCAGGCGGCCGGTCAACCCGCGGAAATTCGCCTCGTGGGTCCGAGTGCCAACTCGCCCCTTGGCGGCGCGGGCGTCCGCATCTGGCTGGCGGTGACCAATCCGAATCCGTTCGGTTTCACGCTGAGCACCGTCGACGCGACGCTGATGCTCGAAGGGAATCGTGCAGCGGCCGGCGATTTTCCGCTCGGCCTGCCGCTGACCGCGGGGCAGCAGACGGTGGTGCCGCTCGACCTGTCGATCAGCTTCGCCGACGTGCCGGGGCTCAGCCGGACGCTCGGACGTCTTGCCGTCGGCGGCACGGCGCCGTTTCAACTGGACGGGACTGTAGGCATCAACGCCGGACGCTTCGGCAACCCCACCTTCGGTCCATTGACCCTCGCCACCGGCGACCTGCAGGTGCGCTGACGCCGGGCTGGATGGTGGGAGCTATCCACTATCCAGACCCGGCGAAGCTTGATTCCCGGCGAAACATCGATCCCGGCTAAGATCCCGCTTCATGAGCCAAGTTACTTTCAAACGTCCCGATGGAAAAGAGTGTTCCGGTCATTACGTCGAAGGCGCCGGCGGCAAGACAGCGCCCGGTCTCGTTGTCATCCAGGAATGGTGGGGCGTCAACGATCACATCAAGAGCGTGGCGGACCGCTATGCGAAACACGGCTTCCGCGTGCTCATCCCGGATCTTTATCGCGGCAAGGTCGGCCTCGATGCCAAGGAGGCCGAGCACCTGATGACCGGCCTGAACTTCGGCGACGCCGCCGGCCAGGATGTTCGCGGCGCGGTGCAGTATCTCGAACAATCGAGCCCGAAGGTCGGCGTCACCGGCTACTGCATGGGCGGCGCGCTGGCGATCCTCGCCTCCGTGTTCGTGCCCGAGGTCGACGCCACGGTCGCGTGGTATGGATTTCCCCCGCTCGAATACGTCGACGCGTCGAAGATCAAGGCGCCGCTGATGGGGCATTTCGCCATTCACGACGGCTTCTTCAAGATCGAACAGGTCGATCAGCTCGAGCAGAAGCTGAAAGCGGCGGGCGTCAAGTACACCTTCTATCGCTACGACGCGGGCCACGCCTTTGCCAGCGACGATCCGATCATCCACACGGTGGGCCTGAAAAAGGATGCGACCGCCGCCGCCCAGGCGTGGGATCGGACGCTCGACTTCTTCGGCCAGCATCTCGGTGCGGCACAGCCTGCCTGAACCGATCTCCTTCGTGCGCGCGTCCGCGGCCTTTTCCGCCGGCCGCGGCACGCCGCGCGCGTTCCTCGAGCAGTGCCTCGCCGCCGTCAAGCGGCACGACAAGTCGATCGAGGCATTCGTGACGCTCGACGAACGCGGCGCGCGCAAGGCCGCCGACGCGGCGACGCGCCGCTACAAGGCGGGTCGGCCGCTCTCGCCTGTCGACGGCTGTCCCGTCGCGGTGAAGGACATCATCGCGACCGCCGACATGCCGACGCAGATGAACTCGCCGATTTACAAGGGATGGCGCGCGAAGTCCGATGCGGCCGCCGTGGCCGCCCTGCGCCAGGCGGGCGCCGTCATCGTCGGCAAGACGGTGACGACCGAGTTCGCGATCGGACGCTCGGGACCGACGAAGAACCCGTGGGATACGGCGCGCACGCCGGGCGGATCCTCGAGCGGGTCGGCCGCCGCCGTCGCCTGCGGCATGGTGCCCGCCGCGCTCGGCACCCAGACGGTGGGCTCGGTGCTGCGCCCTGCCGCCTACTGCGGGGTCGTCGGCTTCAAGCCGACGCATGGCGCGCTGCATACCGGCGGCATCCACCTGCTCTCGTCGACGTCGGATCATCTCGGCGTCATCGCGGCCACCGTGGAGGATGCCTGGCAGGTCGCGGCGCAGATCTCGATCGGGACCGCCAGCCCCGGCGTCGGCTTTCTCGCCGGCGCCACCGAGACGCCCCCGGTCGCGCACCAGCCGCGAAAACTGATCCGCCTCTTCACGCGCGGATGGACGGAAACCGATGCCGACACGCGCGCGGCGTTCGATGCGTTCATCGACCGCGTGAAGTCGCGCGGCATCGACGTCACCTCGCGCGAGGAGGATGCGGAGGCCGCCGACCTCGAGGCGCATTTCGAGAAGGAGCTCGACGGCCACCTCGACCTGGTCGCCTACGAGATGCGGTGGCCGTTCGAGGACTACCTGGCGCGCTACGGCCCGAAGATGGTCGGACCGCGCATCCGCGAGCTGCTCGAGCGGGCGCGGGCGCTGACTCCCCGTGACTATGAAGCGCGGCTCGCGACCCGCCACCGGATGCAGCGCGCGGCCGCCGCGGTGCTCGCGCGCTGCGACGGCTTCATCACGCTCGCCTGCTCCGGCCCGGCCCCGCGCGGCCGCGCGCAAACCGGCAGCCGCACCTTTCCGTCGTACGCTTCGTGGCTCGGGCTGCCGGCGTTCTCGCTGCCGTTGCTCGAGGTCAACCGCCTGCCCGTCGGCGTCCAGCTGATCGGCCGCGCCGGCGCCGACTCGACGCTGTGCGCGACCGCGCAGTGGATGACGACCCAAGCCTGCCTCGCCGACGCGTAGCGAAGGCGGGCGCGCTTCGCCACCACATAGTGGAGTTGAGTGTCGCCGAAGCCCGGCTCAGTCCGCGATGGTTCCCGCCCGGCGAAGGCGGATAGAATGGAAATCACGGAACGGAGGTACGGGATGAAGATAGTCGCCACGTTCGTTGCGGTGTTCGCGATGTCGGCGCTGCCCGCGTTCGCGCATCACGGCTGGGGCGGCAACGAAGACAAGCTGACCGACGTCACCGGCACGGTGACGAACACCGTCAGCCTCTCGGGCCCGCACGGGACGATGAAGATCAAGGACGCCGAAGGGCACGTCTGGGACGTCACGATGGCGCCGCCCAACCGGACGCAGCAGGCTGGCGTGACGGAGAAGCTGATGCCAGTCGGCTCCACCGTGACGGTGCACGGCCACCGCAACAAGAACCAGAAGACCTACGAGATCAAGGTCACGAAGCTGACCTTCAACGGCAAGCTGTACGACGTCTATCCGGGAATGGATTGATGTGGCGGGTCCGCAAGGACCCGCCCTCCACTACGTGATTGCGCGACGTCCTGCTGTGGATTGAGCAGACCGGGCTCGGCCAGTTGATGCGCCAGTCCGGTCCGTGGACCTACGCGCTCGTCAACACCGTACACATCCTCGGCGTCTCCGCGCTCTTCGGATCGGTCCTCGCCCTCGACCTGCGGCTGCTCGGCCTCTGGAAGCGCGTCCGCCTCGGCGAGCTCTCATCGGTCATCACGCCGGTCGGGATGACCGGGTTTGCGATCGCCGCCGTCACCGGCGCGGCGATGCTCGCGACGAAGGCGACCGCCTACGTCGACAACCCGTTCCTGCTCGTCAAGTTCCCCGCCATCGCCCTCGGCCTGCTCAACGTCGGCCTGCTGAACCTGACGCCGGCCTGGAAAGCGCGCGGTACACGCGAGCTGTCGCGCACGGAGCGGCGTCAGCTCGCGGTCTTCGGCGGCGTGTCGCTCGCCTCCTGGCTGACCGCGATCACGTGCGGACGCATGATCGCCTTCTGGTGAATCGCGTCGCCGCTCATGCCGCCAGCCTAGCGGCGATCCTCGCAGAAGTCTTCCTGCAGCTCGGTGCTGGACCGCTGGTAGTAGCGCGTGTAGGTGTACGGCTTCGCGAGCGACTTCGAGTCGTCTGCGGTCACCTGGTATTCCAGGTAGCGGCCTCCCGCGATCGGCCTGAACCGCTCGACCAGGTGCAGGACGTCGCTGTGCGGCGCACCCGCGTCGTTGAGCCACGTGGCCTCGTTGAAGCGCGTCGTGTCGACGACGAGCGTGTCGCCGTCCAGGCGGCCGATCGAATCGCCAAGATAGGTCGGGTCGCCTTTCGTCGTGTGCTCACGCCGCCCCAGGTAGATCTCGCGCTTGTTGCCGAGCGCGATGCGCTCGAACATCAGCGTCACGCGGTTGCCGTCGGCCAGCATCTCGAAGCGGTTGTCGTCGCGCGCCATCATGCGGAACGGGCCGACCACCATGCAGTGCTTCGCGGGATCGAACTGGAGGTTGCGGGACCTCGCCGTGTCCTGCGCCGCCGGGAGCAGGGCAAGATCGGCCAGCGTCCCGCTCGGCTTCAACCCACCCGGCAGCGCGACGCCAGCCGGCGCGGGCTCGTAGATCCCGGCGAGCGTCCGCAGCCGTGCCTGGAGCGGCGCGGAGCCGCCTTCGTCCCTGCGGGGCTCCGGCGCGGCAGGCGCGCTCGACGCATTCGCCGATCGACCGGGCAGCGTCTCGTTGGCGTACTTCGCCATGAACGTGGCGAACCGCGCCTCGTGCTCGTCGAGCAGCTTGTCGCGCCGCTGCGCCCAGAGGTCGTCTTCGGGCGCGTTCTCGTTGCAGACCGCCTCGCCCCCTTCGGTCGGCTCGGCAACCTTCCGGTAATAGCGCGTGTAGGTGTACGGCTCCTTCAGCGCCAGGCGATCGTCGACGAACACGCGCACCTGGATGAACTGGCCGTTGCCGTACAGGCGGTAGCGCTCCACGACGTGCAGCTCCTCGGAGTGGACCCAGCGGTCCGAGTTGAGCCACGACTTCGTGTTGAAGCCGACGACGTCCACGATGAACGTGTCGTCGCCCTCGAAGCGCCCGCGCGCGTCGCCGTTGAACGTCAACGGCACGTTGCGGGGATGCGGCGAGTTCAGGTAGATGCGCACGAGGCCGTGTTCGTCGATGGAGGACCACACCTGATACAGCTTGCCGCCCGGAGCCTCGACGAGGCGGAAGTTGCCCGCGCCGGTGCCGTGGCCCTGGCGGAAGATGCCATCGAGCTTGCAGACCTGGCCCGTGTCGTCGGTGTTCCACTCGGTCGCGTCGTGCTGGGCGAGCGCCCACGGCTGCACGAAGTCGGCGAGCTTCTTGTCGATGACTTCGTACGGCAGCTCCGTCGGCGGCGCGCCGAGCGGCGGCGCTCCCGGGTTGAGGCCGAGGCTTTGCCAGGTGCCGATGAAGGCCGCGGGAACCGATGCCGTAGGAGCCGCCTTCAGGCGGTCCGTCTGCGCGTTGGCGACGAGCGGCAGCAGGAGTACCGCGACCGCCGCCAAGGTCCGGCTGAAGCCGGACCCTACCGAAGCATGCTGGCCGGACACAGGCTTATTCCGGTTTGAAGGAAAAGGTCTTGCCGTCGGCGAGCGTCACGCTGAGCAGCAGCAGCTCCGGCTGACCATCGCGGCGCGGACGCCCTTCGAACGTCAGCTTGTCGCCGGGCTTCGAGACCGCGCGTCCCCACCCCTTGCTCTCGAGCTGCCGCGGCGACGGGCCCTCGACCGTCCACTCCTGCGGCGCGTCGCTGCTGCCGGCCTTCTTCCCCTGCAGCACGAACAGCGTATGCGGGTTGGCCCAGCTGCCCTTGGTCAGCGTCCCCTCGATCGAGATCGTGGTCTCGGGTTCGAACTGCGACTGCGAGTGGTGGGCGCGCAGGCTCGCCGTCCCGAGCGCCGCACCGAACGCCACCACCGCCGCGAACACCAGCCGCTGCACGCGAATTGACTTCATGGCCGCGTCCCTTCCCTCTCGAGCCTAGAACAGATACTTGACCGCGAACTGCATGATGCGGGGGTCGGCCGCGGTCGTGATCTTGCCGAACAGCGTGTTGGTGAACACGGTGTTGGGATTGCCGACCGAGCCGAAGCCGTTGATCTGCTGCGTCGTGCCGGGCCCGACGTGGTTGAACAGGTTGAACGCCTCGATGCGCGCCTCGAACTGCCGGCCGCCGCCGACCGCGAAGCGGCGCGTCAGCGCCGTGTCCAGCCGCCACGTCCCCGGCCCTCTCAAGGCATTACGCTTCAGGTTGCCATACGTTCCCGGCGTCGGCAGCGAGAAGACCGACGTGTCGAAATACCGGTCGTTGGTCGGGTTCGACAGCGTCCAGTCGCCGTTGACGTTCGGCCGCTGGTTCTGCGCGCCGGTCAGCGCCTGGTCGCGCCCGATGGTGACGTTGAGCGGCCCGCCGCTGAGCGCCTGGAACAGCGCCGACGCCTGCCAGCCGCCCGCCCACACGTTCATCGCGCGCGACGAGAACTCCGGCGTGTTGACGACGAGGGTCGTGTTCAGCACGTGACGGCGGTCGCCGGCGCACGGCCCCCAGTCGGCGTGGGGATCGCCGGGATGTGAATAGAGCGGGTCGAGGAACTGCTGCGGGTCGCCGTCGTTCAGGCACTTCGACAGCGTGTAGTTCGAGTTGACGCTGTAGTTGTTGCTGATGCGCTTCTGCACCCCGAGCAGCAGGCCGTCGTAGCGCGCGCGGCCGTCCTGGTTGAGCTGCGTCACCGACGCGAAGTACTTGCCCTGATCCGGGTTCTGCAGGAACAGCACGCGGCGCTGGTTCAGGTTTCCCGCCGTCGCATCGGGCGTGAGGACACCCGGGTTGATTTCGATGCCGTTCCACAGGTGTGACGTGCGGTTGCCGAAATAGCTCGCCGTCAGCGACCAGTTCTCGCCGTACTGCTTCTGGAAGCTGACGTTGTAGTGCTGCGTCATCGGCGGCGTCGCCTCCAGCGTCTGCGTCCAGTAGGTGCCGGCGAGCGGGAACGCCGCGTTTTTGTCCACCGGCAGCGGGAACGGGTTGCCGCCCGGATAAGTGGCAAACGGATCGGAGAGCGCCACGTTGTTCAGCGTGATGAGCGACCCCCACGGCGGCACGCTCGCGCTGCGGATGTGATGGAACATCGCCGGCTGGTCGTAGACGACGGAGTAGCCGACGCGCACCACCTCGCGTCCGGCGCCGCGCGGATCGTAGACGGCGCCGAGGCGCGGACCGATCCCCGCCATGCTGCCCCGGCTCGACGCGTGGCCGGGGAATCCCTGGTCGCCGGGGAAGATGAGCCCCGCGGGCGCGTTCACGTACACCGTACTGCGCTGGTTCGCGGCAAAGCGCGCCGGATCGAAGATCAGCACCTGGTTGTCGTCGTTGGTCAGCGGGAAGTACGGCTCCCAGCGCAGCCCGTAGTTGAGCGTCAGCTTCGAGCTCGCCTTCCACGCGTCCTGCACGTAGGTGGCCAGGTACGGCGCGCGCTCGTTCAGGTGCACGTCGGCGCCCTGCTGCACCTGGCCGACGCGGCCGACGAGGAAGTCCGCGAGCGAGAGGCCGGTCACGCTGCCGTCGAACGTGAACTGCCCGTTCGAATACTGCGTGTTGAAGACGTGCATGACCTGGTGCAGGTAGTTCACGCCGAAGGTGATCTGGTGCGCGCCGCGCACCATATCGAAGTCGTCCGCGACCTCGTACACCGTGTAGTCGTATTTCGCGTTGTTGTTGCCGCCGCCGCCCATGCTGAAGGCGTTGCTGACGCTCAGGTTCGTGAACGCCCCCGCCAGCGGCGTCGTGTAGACCCTGGCGCCGAAGTCGGCCGGCGACTTGAAGATCGACGGCGTGCGGACGTTGATCGAGCGGACGTTGGTGAAGCGGAACGAGTTGATGACCGAGTTGCTGAGCGAGTAGGTGTCGCCGAACACCGACGAAATGCCGTGGTTGTCCACGCCGACGCTCGGCGTCGTCAGCGCGTTGATGCCGTCGAAGTAGTTCGGCAGCTTGTAGCGGATGTCCATGTAGCGGCCGTACATCGAGTGCCGCGCGCTCTTCTGGTAGTCCACGCGCCCGACGTACTGGTTGTCCGTGCTCGGCGTCGGGTAGCCGTACTGGTAGCGGCCGCACGGGTCGGTCGAGACCGGGATGTACTGCAGGTACTTCAACGCCACCGGATCGAACTGGGAAGGGGCCACCTGGTTGTTCACGAACGGCGCCCGCAGCGCAATCTGGCGCCCGGCGTTGCAGGCGGGCGACGCGAGCGCGGTGAAGTCGCCGCCGAGCATCGCGGCCGTCGGCACGAACGCCTGCAGCGTGCTCGGCTGCGTGTGGATGACCGTTCCCTGGTAGCCGCCGAAGAAGAACAGCTTGCTCCTCGCAATCGGCCCACCCATCGCGCCGCCGACCTGGTTGCGCATCAGGCCGTCGTCCTTGGGCTTGTTGGTGGCGGGGTCGATGGCGGCAAAGGCGTTGGTCGCGTTGAAGCGGTGGTCGCGGAAGAAATCGAAGACGCTCCCGTGATAGTCGTTCGTGCCCGACTTGGTCACGACGTTGACGATGGCCGACGCGTGATGGCCGTAGCGGGCCTGCAGCGCGCTCGTCTCGATGCGGAATTCCTGCAGCGCGTCCGGGAACGGGACCGGAAGGTTGAAGTTCGTGCCCGGGTCGTTGTGCGTCGCGCCATCCATGACGTACACCGTGCTGCCGGGCGAACCGCCGGCGACCGAGATCGGCACCGTCGGGTAGTTGCGGCTCGAGGCAAACCCGCCCGCGGTATTCACCGTGACGCCCGGCGAGAGCAGCAGCAGGTCGGTGACCTGCCGTCCGTTGAGCGGCAGCTCGAGGACGCGCTGGTTTTCAATCAGCTGGCCGACGCCGGTGCTCCGCGTCTCGACCATCGCCGCGTTGGCCTGCACGGAAATCTGTTCCGAGACCGCGCCGAGCGCCAGCACCACGTTGACGGTGGGGGTCGCGTTGACGGTGAGCACGATGCCGGTCTGGACGTAGGAGCGGAACCCCTGCAGCGTGGCCTCGAGCCGGTACGGCCCGACCGGAAGGTTCGGCAGCACGTAGCCGCCGGTCTCGTCGGAGACCGCGGTGCGCGTGAAGCTGGTGGCGGTCTGCGTGACGGTGATGGTCACGCCCGGCAGCACGCCGCCCGTGTCGTCTTTGACCGTGCCGGCGATCTGCGCGGTGGATCCGGCCTGAGCGAAGGCCAGCGTCGGGATGAGAATCGGCATGAGAAGGAGGAGGAGACAAACTGACAGTGGGGCACTGGCATTGCGCTTCATCGTGCGGTCCTTGGCCGCCGTCCGGTCTACATCGAACGGCTGTTATGGATGTGGTTCCCCAGTATGGCCTCGCCCCTGGGGAACCGCAACCCGGCCGGTCGGAAACGCACTGAAGTGTCGGCGATGGGTACTACCCTCGATGGCCGGGCCCTTCGTCCGCGATGTCCGACTCGTCGTCGAATTCCTCCAGCTCACCGAAGTCGGGCGGCACGTCATCGTTGCTGTAGCCGCGTTCCTCGGAGCTTTCCGTCTGGGGGGGCGTGCGGGCCGGATCCTCGTCGGTATCGAGCGGGAATCTCATGCGGTGCACCTCTGGAGGTGAGACAAGCAAGCGGCAGACCCCATCGGGCACGGCGCCCTCGAGCTTGAACCAATCGTTTCTGGTGTACCGTCACGAGATGGCTCGCGGATGGGAAAGCAAGGCTGTCGAGGCACAGCAGGATGCTGCCCTCGAACGGGCAGCGAGCGCGCCGAAAGTCAGTATTGCCGACAGCGCACGGCTCGCGGAACGGGCGACGCTCTCGCTCGCGCGCACGCGAGCGCTGGCCGATCTCCAGGTGGCGTGCGCGGCGGCGCATCGTGCGATGCTGCAGCAGGCGATCGCCGATCTCGACAAGCGGCTCGCGGCGCTCGAAAATCCGAAAACCCAGGCGACCTAGTCGTCGCGTCGGCGCTCGACGCCCCGCGGCGCGCTGCGCCGATCGAGCCCGCTGCGCCGATCGGTGAACTGTTCGAGCGTGTACCCGTCGGCCACGAGCTGGCGCTCGAGTTCCGCTTCCATGTGCGTGCAGGTCACGCCGTCCTGGAACTCGTGGGTGGCCTGCCTGTTGCCGGGGCCGTAGACGAGGAGGCGCGCCCGCCCCTCGGGTGTCGACGCGCGGATTACGCGAACCGATTCCGCGTCACGGACGAACAGCCAGATCGTCTCGACCAGTCCGGTCATGAGTTCAGGCCTGAAAACCGCAAGGAAAGCGCCCGCGAGTGTACCCGAGGGGCGGCGAAGGGGCAATGCGCCCGGCCTTGACTCGACCGGCCAGAGGCGTATCCTCCCAGCAGGACTCAAAGGAGGCGGGTATGAGGCACGGTCTGGTTTCCTTCGATGGGGCGGCGCTGCTCTGGATTACCGCCATCCTGCTGGTTCCGGCGATCTTCGGCGTGATGTTCCTGCCGACGCTGCTCCGCGCCGTCGTGCTCAGCGTGATGGTCGCGCTCGTCCTGACCTACTTCATCCTCTACTCGTGGTCGCGGCTGCACCCGGCGAGCGCCGGCGCTCACCTGCTCGACGTGCTGCACATCGGCCCGCCCCGCACCACCCGAGTGTAGGGTTGGCGGCGGCGATGCGTTAGAGTAGCGCTCCAAAGGAGCCCGCTCATGCGTGTTGCCGCCGCCGCGCTCGTCGCGCTGGCACTGTCCGCGCCCGCCTTCGCGCAATCCCGCTATCCGGCGCTCGACCAGGAGCCCGCGTGCCAGACGCTGATGCCCGCGGCCGCCGGAGGTCCGCTCCCGCGCAACCCCGACGTCATCGTCCTGCGATTCCTCGGCGTGTCGAACTACGAGCTGGCCTACCGCGACACCGTCGTCCTGCTCGACGCGGGCATCGACAAGCTCGCGTGGTGGGCGCCCAATAACATCACGCCCGAAGAGATGACGAAGCACGTCAACGCCATCCTCATCGGCCATGCGCACGGCGAACACCTGTGGGATGCGCCGTTTGTTGCCGAGAAGACGGGCGCGCTCGTCGTCGCGGATCCGATCGCGATGCGGTGGATTCGCGGCACCGGCCGCGTTGCCGAGAAGAAGATGGCCACCGTCAAAGGGCTGGGCGCCGAAAACGAGATCTTCAAGTTCAATGGCTTCACCGTCGAGGCCGTGCAGGGCCACCACAATATCGTCCCCGACGACTACATGCGCAAGGATCGCGCGGCCGCGGAGGCCGTCGGCGCGCTGCAGGGCAAGCTGACGCCCGAACAGCAAGCGCACGACCGCCGGCTCGGCGGCATGGTGCCCCTCGACGCCCAGGAGCGCGAGAAGCTGATCACCGAGGGGACGGTCGCGTACTTCTTCACCTTCGACAACGGGTTCAAGGCGTTCTACACCGACAGCGCCGGCCCGACGACGGAAGCGGAGAAGAAGATCATGCAGGGCAAGACGGGTATCGATCTCGGCATCATCCCGTATTACGGCGGCGAGCTCGCGATTCCGATCACGATGGAATACATACGGCTGTTCAAGCCGGCGGTGATGCTGCCGACGCATCACGACGGCCATCGCAACCGGATGCTCGACATGCCGATGGGACCGCTCAACCTCGCGATTCGCGACGAGCTGCCGAAGTCGAAGGCGATCGCGCCGCTGCTGCGAACGCCGGTGTGCATCAACACCGCGACAAAAGAGCTGTATCTGGGGAATTGAGATGCACAACTCCCAACTTCCAACGTCCAACTCCCAAGGTGATCGCGTCGTCGCGCTTGGCGTGGTGGCACTCCTCCTTGCCTCACTGGGGGTGTCTTTACTGGACGCGCAGGGTGCAAAGGCGGCGATGCAGCAGGACCCCGCGTGTCAGAGCCTGACACCGGTGTCCGCCGGCGGGCCCGCACCGAAGGGTCCCGACACCGTCGTCGTTCGCTGGCTCGGCTGGACCAACTACGAGATCGCCTACCGCGGCGAGGTGTTCCTGCTCGACGCGTACTTCGACCGTGGTCCGCGGATGCACGCCGTCGGCGTCGCGCCGGCCGACATCAGGAAGGCCACCGCGATCTTCATCGGCCACGCGCACTTCGATCACATGTCGGATGCGGCGGCGGTCGCGAAGCAGACCGGCGCGACCGTGATCGGCGCATCGTTCGCGGGCGACGTGCTGGCCAGCGGCGGCGTGCCCGCCAGGCAGTTCAAGGCCGTCAAGGGCGGCGAGGTGATGCCATACCCTGGCGTCACGGTCGAAGCGGCGCTCGGTCACCACAACGTGATTGCGACGACGGTGCCGCAGGGGTTTCTCGAGAAGCAGGCCGCGGCGCTCGACGCCGCCTCGCTGCAGCAGCCGCCAACCGACGCCGAGAAGGCTCAGCTCGACGCGATTCGCGCGCGCGGGAGCCGCGACCCGAAGATCGCGACCGACGGGGTCATCAACTATCTCTTCACGTTCGGCAACGGCTTCCACGTGCTGTTCGCGGACAGCCCCGGCCCCATCACCGCCGACCAGCGCATGCTTGCGCAGAGGGCGCCGACCGTCGACGTCGCCATGTTTCCCTACTTCTCGTTCGAGGCGGGCATCCCTCCGCTCGTCGAGCTCGTGAAGACGTTCAGGCCGTCGACGGTCTTCCTCGGCCACCACGACGCCGAGGGGACGATGAAATGGGCGTCGAACTATCCGCCGGCGCTCGCCATCCGCGACGCGAGCCCGAAGACGCGGACGATGGACGTGATTTACCGCACGCCGGTCTGCTTCAACACCCAGTCGAAGGAAATGCTGATCGGCTGGTAGCCGAACGCCTCAGCCGCGCAGGCGGAAGCGCTCCTTGAGCACCCACGCTTTCGCCGCGAGGAACAGCGCGACCATCTGCTCGTGGTCGCCGGGATCGACGACGATGACGAGCGAGTCGCTGTCGGTGCCGCGCGTGTGGCGGACCGCTTCCTTCGAGCGCATCCGCGAGTTCAGCGGCTTCAGCCAGTAGGGAAGCTTCTTCTTCTCGTCGACGCGCGCAATCAGCCGGGTACGCTCGCCAGCGGGATCGGCGAGCGCCACCTTGCAATAGCAGTCGCCGGCGTTGCGTCCGCGCCGGACCTGCTCGAACATCATCGCGCGGCGGTCGAGGCCGTTCCACGCCTTGACGGGCGGTACCGATGACGGCCGGACCTCGATCGAGCTCCCCTTCTTCTTCGGGACCCGCACGAGAAATTCCCAGCGGTTGCGCTGCGCGTAGTTGCCGTCGACGACCTCGTAGACGTATTCCGTGCCGCGCACGACCGGCTCTTCGCGAACCTTCCAGCGGGCCGTGCGATCCGTCTTCAGCTCGATGTTGACGCGCGCGAGTCGATATCGTCCCTGCGGCATGTGAGCCCCCGAAGGACGTATCGAACCGGACCGACGCCGGGATTATTCAGCCGTGCAACTATGTGTCGAACCGCCCGTCGAAGTGCTGGTCCATCGATGGCCTGACAAGCTGGTAAATGGCGAGGCGCTGGCCGCCTGGATCCCGCAAGACGAGGCAGGGGCCCTGCGGAATCTCGAACAACTCGCCGTCCGCCGCCCAGCCCCGATCGATGAGCGCGCGCCGTGCAGCCGGCAGGTTCTTGACCCGGTAAATCAACAGCCCGTGTCCGGGTTCGAGGTGGTTGGCGAGGAGCAGCGGCGGGCCAGCCTCGGCGAGGCGGACCGCGGCCACCCACGTCGACCCATCGCGCACCCGCCAGAGCAGCTTGCCGCCAAGCGTCTCGGTGTAGAACGTGATCGACACTTCGATGTCGGGTGCCGGCAGGTAGAGATAGTCGAGCGATTCGAGCAGCAAGAGTGGTGTCGCTAGCTGACGGCGTCGACACCCGCCTTCGCGCACTGGCCGTCCTGCGCGCTCGTCCCGCCCGACAGCCCGACGCCGCCGACGACCTTGCCGCCCATCGTGATCGGCAGGCCGCCGTCGACCGGCACCGCGCCCTTGATCCCGAACACGCGGAGACCCTCGCCGCCCTGCGTCACCATGTCCTGGAACGCCTTGGTCGGCCGCTTGAACCGCGCCGCCGAGCGGGCCTTCTCCTGGCAGACGACCGTGCTGCCGATGGGCGTGTCGTCCATCTTCTCGAAGTAGACGAGATCGCCGTTGGCATCCACCACCGCCACCGCCATCGTCCAGCCGTTCTTGCGCACTTCGCCCAGCGCCGCGGCGGCCACCTTCTTCGCGTTCTCCAGGCTGATTGAGGGTCCGTACGACATTCTCACGCTCCCTTGATGGACCGATCGAGGAGCTCGATCGGATGAAGGATGGTCCAGTCGTGCCCGAGCCGCCGGCCGGCGGCGGCAATCTGCAGGATGCACCCGGGGTTGCCGGTCGCGATGATGTCGGGCGCCAGCGCCGCGATGTTGCGCGCCTTGCGCTCGCCGAGCTGTGCGGCCGGCTCCGGCTGGACCAGATTGTAGATGCCGGCGCTGCCGCAGCAGATCTCGGCCTCCGCGGGCGAGAGGAGCTCGATGCCGGGAATCGCGGCGAGCAGCGCGCGCGGCTGCGCGCGCACGCCCTGAGCGTGCGCGAGGTGGCAGGCGTCGTGGTAGACGACGCGCGCGGCGATCGGATGACGCCTGGCGCGCGGCTCTCCGAGCTCCACGAGCGCCTCCGACACGTCGCGCACCTTCTCGCTGAACGCGCGCGCGCGCTCGGCCCAGGCGGCGTCCTCGTGCAACAGCTCGCCGTACTCCTTCATCGAGGAGCCGCACCCGGCCGCGTTGACGACGATGCGATCGACCCCGGCACGCTCGAAGACCTCGATATTGTGTTTCGCGAGCGCGCGCGCCTGGTCGATGTTGCCGGCGTGCAGCGCGAGCGCGCCGCAGCATCCCTGCGCGGCGGGCGCTTCGACCGTGCACCCCTCGGCGGCGAGTACGTCGATGGTGGCCCGGTTCACGCCGGCAAAGGCGAGGCGCTGGACGCACCCGGTGAGCACTCCTGCCTTGAGCCGCGACGTACCTACGGCGGGCGTGTGTTCCGGCGCCCTCGACGTCAGTGAGGCGAACGACAACTGCGGCGCGACGGCGATGAGCGACCGCACGCGGCGCGGCAGCACGCCGAGCACCCCGCTTCGCTCGAGCGCGCGAAGCAGGGGCCCGAGGAGCACGAGCGGCGCCATCGCGAGCCGCAACCGCGACGGATACGGCAGCACCGCGAACAGCAGCGAGCGGAACACCCGCTCGCCGAACGGCCGCTCGAAGTGGCGCTCGATCTGCGCGCGGGTGCGCTCGATGAGCGGACCGTACTGCACACCGGAGGGACAGGCCGTGACGCACGCCATGCAGCCGAGACACGCGTCGAAGTGGCTGACGAAGGTCGGCGTCATCGCCGCGCGCCCCTCGAGCCCTGCTTTCATGAGGTAAACGCGGCCGCGCGGCGTGTCCATCTCTTCGTTCCAGAGCAGATAGGTGGGACACGAGGGGAGGCAGAAGCCGCAGTGAACACACGCATCGATGAGGGCCATGGATGGCTGGTCTGGCCCTCGGAATGCGCGGCCGGATGCGGGAGTCGGGCCGGGATCCGGGATCCGGGATCCGGGATCCGCGCTCATACAGGTCCCCGGCCGGCGTTCAGGATCCCCTGCGGATCGAGGGCGTGTTTCACCGACGCGCCGAGGGCGCCCGCATCCCCGAGCGGTCCCCACACGTCGAGCTGCTGCTTGACGGCTGTGTCAGCACGCAGCACGACGACATGGCGGAAGACGTCGGTGCGCGAGCGCAGGCGCTCGACGACGTTCCGCTGCACGCGCGGGTCGGCGTCCACGCGCAGCAGGCCGGAGCCGATCGCGGCGCGGCCGGAGAGCTCGATCCCGGTGACGCTGGCGCGCACGTCCTCGACGAGCGCCAGCACCGCGCCGAGCGAGGCGGGCATCCACGCGAACTTGACGATCATCCCCGGCGACTGCCACGGACGCCGCATGTGGGCGCGCCACAGGTCGGTCTCGGACTGCCCGGCAACCTCCTCGCACATCGCGCCGGCGGCGAGCGCGCGCGCCTGCCGGACGTGCGCCTGGAGCGCGCCGGGCGTCGATTCGAATTTGAGCAGTAGACGGGAGGGCCGGCTAAAGCCGGCCCCTACGTACTCGTGGGCCGGCGGCCCGCCCGCTACGTGAGAGACGTGGGGGCCGGCTTCAGCCGGCCCCGGCCCGGCGTGAACATCAATCGCCGCGGCCTCGAGCTGGCTGCTGGTGATCGCCGCGAGCGCGGCCGTCAGCGCATCGGCGCCATCGAAGCTCGCCACGAGCGTGCTGGACGCGCCGGGCTGCGGCGACAGCTTGAACGTCGCGCTCACGATCGCCGCCAGGCTGCCGTGCGATCCGCTGATCAACTTTCCGAGGTCGTAGCCGGCGACGTTTTTCACGACGTTGCCGCCGGCCTTGATCAACCTGCCGTCGGTCAGCGCGACGCGGATGCCGATGAGCAGGTCGCGCGGCGTCCCGTAGCGATGACGGAGCGGGCCGCTGTCGTTGGTCGCAATGGCCCCGCCGATCGTCGCCTCGTCGAACGCCGACTCGATCGGGAGCCACTGCCCGTGCCGTCCCAGCGCACGATTCACGTCGTCGAGACGCGCGCCCGCCTGGACGGTGGCTGTCAGGTCTGCGTGCTCGTGCGCGACGAGCGCATTGAGACGCTTCGTGCTCAGGACGAGGTCGACCGACGCCGGTGTCCGTCCCCAGCCCATCTTGGTGCCGCCGCCACGAATGACGACGGAGGCGCGCTGCTTTGACGCGGATGCAAGCGCCGCGGCGACAGCGTCCGCGGAGGGAGGCTCGATGGTCTCGCGCGGCACCACGCCGTCGATGCCAGGCGGACCGGAAAGTCCGCCTCTACGATCCTCGACGGGCATGGCCATCCTCAGAATCGCTCGCCGAGTCCTGCCTTCTCGATCGGGTGCGCGTGGTACGGCCCGGGCACTTCGCCGCAGAGACGCGGCGTCGGAAAGACCTTGCCCGGGTTGCAGAGTCCCTTGGGATCGAACGCGCGGCGGACGGCCAGCATGACGTCGAGGTCGTCGTCGGTGAACATCTTCGGCATGTACTCGGCCTTGTCGGCGCCGATGCCGTGCTCGCCGGTCAGCGAGCCGCCCGCGTCGATGCAGTACTGCAGGATTTCGCCGCCGACCTGCGCGGCCAGGTCGGACTGGCCGGGAATCTTCTCGTCGTAGCAGATGAGCGGGTGCAGGTTGCCGTCGCCGGCGTGGAACACGTTGCCGATGCGCAGGCCGCAGCGCGCCTCGAGCTGCCGGATGCGATCGAGCACCTCGGGCAGCTTCGTCCGCGGCACCACGCCGTCCTGCACGTAGTAGTTGGGCGTCACGCGTCCCATCGACGCGAAGGCCCCCTTGCGGCCCTTCCAGATGCGCGCGCGATGTTCCTCGCTCTGCGCGACCTCGACGGTCGTCGCGCCCGCCCGATGGCAGATCTTCTCGACCTCGGCGAACTGCTCGCGCACCTCCGCGACGGGTCCGTCGAGCTCGACGATCAAAATGGCCTCCGCGGGCGGGAAATGCGGATGCACGGCCGCTTCGATCGCGACGAGCGACACGCCGTCCATGATCTCGACGGCCGCCGGGATGATCCCCGCCGCGATGATCTCCGAGACCGCCGTGCCGGCCGCCGGAATGTTGTCGTAGGCCGCCAGCAGCGTCTGCACCGCTTCGGGCTTCCGCAGGATTTTGACGGTCACTTTCGTGACGATCGCGAGCGTGCCCTCCGATCCGATCAGCACGCCGAGCAGATCCGGTCCAGGCGCGTCGGCGATGGCGCTATCGAGCTGCACGAGGTCGCCGTTGGACAGCACCGCCTCCACGCCGAGCACGTGATGGACGGTGAAGCCGTACTTCAGGCAGTGCGCGCCGCCGGAGTTTTCCGCGACGTTGCCCCCGATCGAGCACACCTGCTGGCTCGACGGATCGGGTGCGTAGTAGAAGCCGTGCGGCGCCACGCGGCGCGTGATCTCGAGGTTCGTCACGCCGGGTTCCACCGTGACGCGCCGGTTCGGGATATCGACGTCGAGCACGCGATTGAGCCGGGCGAGACCGATGACGAGGCCGCCGGGAATCGGCAGCGCCCCGCCCGACAGGCCGCTGCCGTGGCCACGCGCCACGAACGGCACGTCCCGCCGATGGCAGAGCCGCACGGCCGCCTGCACGCCTTCAGCGGACGAGGGCAGGACGACGACGGGAGGTGTGTGACGGAGGTGCGGCAGGCCGTCGCATTCGTACGTCAGCAGCTCCAGCGGCTCGGTGACGACCGCATCGTCGCCACAGAGCCGCCGCAACTCGCTGACAAACGATGCGTCAATCCCTCGACTGCGCTCGGGACTCGTCCCTCCGCCCCGCTCGGGACTCGTCAAGCGGCGACGCCCTCGATTGCTTCGAAGACGTCGTAGACGTAATCGTGCGCGCGCAGCGCACGCTGGGCCAGGTCGCGGCTCTTCGCGTCGCCCGCCTGCTGCACGCGGGCGAGCAGCTGTTCGCGCGCGTCCTTGAAGATCGCGTCGAGGATGACCTCGCGGTCCGCGGGGCTCTGCTCGATGAGCGACAGCAGCACGCGCGAGCCGTACTTGATCCAGCGCTGCTGCGGCACGAGCGTGCCGCCGGTGTCGTCGACGACCTGGCGCTTGAGAACCTGCAGCACCAGCTCCGCGTCGGTGTCCTCGTACGTGGTGTTGAGCGTCTTGAACAGCGCCTTCACCGTGTCGCGGCGCTCGTCGATCAGCTGGACGAACAGCTGCGGCGTCACGCGGTCGCCCTTCTTCGAGTAGCGTCCGTCATCGGTGAGCTCGGCGCCGTGGAAGACGGTGAGATAGAGGAAGTGCCAGAAGATCTCGTAGGTGGCGAGATCGTTCATGAACCGCAGGCCGGTGTTCGGGTCGTCGATCGCGGCGGCGTTGTTGCCGTGCAGCTGCTGGTACATGAACTCCGTCGCCATGTACATGGCGTAGCGCATGCCGTCCTCGGTCGTCGGCCCCTGCGGGCGCGACAGCAGCTGCGTGCGCGCCTGCTGCGACCAGAGCTTGTCGACCGTCAGATCGGCCTCGGCGATCTCCAGCGGCGCGATCTTCCCGTTCTTGATCAGGCCGAGCGACTCGAGCCGCGTCTTCTCGTCGGCCGTCGTCTGATCGACGACGCGCTGCAGGTCCTTGAAGTCGGTGACGAGCGGCTCCCGCCCGGCGGCAACGTAGTCCTGGGCGACCGTCGCCACCCAGCTCTGACGGTAGGTGTCGTGCAGCGTGCCGTTGATCAGGAAGAGACCCGTCAGGCGCTCGCGCAGCTTGTCGAACCAGATGTCGCGCAGCGCCTTGCTGTCGTGCTGCGGCGCGCGCGGGTTCTGCATCTGCGCGGCCATGCCGCCAATCGGCATCGCGCCCGCCAGCAGCGCCAGCAACGCGTTGCGGCGCGTGTAGTACGACATCGACGGCTCGGTCATCGTCACCGCCGAGGGGTTGGGGAAGACCATCGACGAGTCGTGATGGAACATGTCCTCGCGGCTGTTGATGTAGTCCCAGCGGCCGACGTTGGGGCCGATCAGGTTCTCGCGCAGCACCCACTCGATGACTTCCTGCTGCAGCGCGAACTCGGCGCGCTCGTTCAGCGTCTTGACCTTGATGGTGCCGCGCGGCACGCCCATCGCCTCCTCGAGCGTCTTCAGGAGCGTCCCCACCAGCTTCGCTTCCTGCCACGACTCGAGCTTCGGGATGTAGTAGTAGATGCCCGAGCCGTTCTTCTTCTGCGACTCGTAGTTGTTCAGGGCATGGATGACGAGGCCCGGGATGATGGCGGGCGTCTCCTGGCCGTCGACGAACACCTGCCGGTTGCGGAGGTGCAGCCCCGCGACGCGGTGGAAGATCGTCGGCCACTGTTCCTTCTTCGCCTCGATGCGGTAGGTGCGGTTCTTCTTCGGATGCTCGTACGGCTTGCCGTCCCACTCGTGCGCGAGGATCTTCTTCAGGTTCGTCCATGCCTCGTACAGCTGCGCCTTGTAGTCGCCGCCGGCGTCCTCCCAATCCCACATCCACTGCGAGGCGCCGCTGTTGAGCGCGCCGAACGCCATGCCGAGATCGATCGAGGGACCCGTGCCCTCGAGTCCCGGCTTCATCGTGTCGGCCGGGATGGGGACGCTCGCGGCGACGCGCCACGCCTTCGGCGTCTTGCGGCCGAAGAAGCCGTCGAGCATCCCCTGCCGGATGTCGCCGACCGTCGCGCGGTTGCCGTCCGGATCGGAGACCTGCGTAGCGGCGTCGAGGAAGTCGTACTGACCCTGCCGGCGCGCGACGCGGTCGTGCAGGTGGTGCCGCGCCTGCATGAGCGCCGCGAACTCGTCGCGGGTCGCGCGCGTCAGGCGCGCGATCAACGCCTCGACGTTCGCCTGGCGGCCGCCAATCGTCTTTGTGCCGAACAAATCTGGATATTTTTGAAGAATATCCGCGCGGACCGTTGCGGACGGGGACTCAGACACCTCAACCCTCCTGCCTGGGAAACGGAAACGCCGAATTATATGCGACCAGGTCGGTGATGGCGTGCACGACGCGCGCGGCCTGGTAGCCGAGCTCGTCGGCCGGCTCCGCCGCCGCACGCTGGATCCAGAACGCGGTGAGCCCCGCGGATGCCGCGCCGGCGACGTCCCACCCGTTGGACGACACGAACCCGATCTCGCCCGGCGGCACGCCCAGGCGCGCCGGCGCCAGCGCGTAGACGCGCGGGCTCGGCTTGAACACCTTGATGTCGTCGACGCTGATGACCGCGTCGAGCAGGCCGTCGATGCCCGCGCTGCGCGTCGCGGATGCCAGCATCGGTGGCGCGCCGTTGGACAGGATCGCCAGGCTCAACCCCTTCGACTTGAGCTGCGCGAGCCCGGGCTTGACGTCGGGAAAGGCGTGCAGCGTCCGATACGCGTCCATCAGCTGCACGCGTTTTTCGGCGGTCAGGTCGAGTTGCAGCGCTCGCGTCGAATAGACGAGCGCGTCCTGCGTGACCTGCCAGAAGTCGGCGTAGCGGTCCATCATGCTGCGCAGCAGCGAATACTGCAGCTGCTTGCTGCGCCACATGACCGCGAGCGCGGTGCCGCTGCCGGGAAACAGGAGCTCGCACAGCGACGTCACGGACAGCACGTCGAACAACGTGCCGTAGGCATCAAAAACAAGCGCGCGCATCGTGTGCCCATTGTAGGATCCCGCGCATGCGCACACGACTGTTCGCCGCCATCGTCCTGGGAAGCCTGACCGGTCTTCTCACGTTCCCGTCTGCGTCGGCGGCGGCGCAGTCGTGCGAGAGCCTCGCCTCCCTGAAGATGCCCGACACGACGATCAAGACGGCGGCGCTCGTTCCCGCGGGTCCATTTGTCGCCAACCCCGCCGCTGCGGCGGCGGGCCGCGGTGGAACGCCGCCGGCGCTGCCCGCCTTCTGTCGTGTCCAGCTGACGGTCGCGCCGCAGATCAACATCGAAGTGTGGATGCCGGCGTCAGCCTGGAATGGGAGGTTCGAGGGTGTCGGCGGCGGAGGCTATGCGGGGGCCATCAGCTACGGCGCGATGGTGACTGCCCTCAACGCCGGCTACGCCACGGCGAGTACGGACACGGGGCATGTCGGCGGCGATGGCCGCTTCGCCCTGGGCCACCCGGAGCTGGTGATCGATTTCGGCTATCGCGCGATTCACGAGATGACGGTGAAAGGCAAACAGATCGTCGCGGCGTTCTACGGAACCTCGCCGCGCGAGTCGTACTTTGTCGGCTGCTCGACGGGCGGCCGGCAGGGCCTGGCCGAAGCGCAGCGCTATCCCGACGACTACAACGGCATCGTCTCCGGCGCGCCGGCGATCGATTGGCAGCATCTCCTCATCAGCGCACTGTGGAACAGCCAGGCGACGTTGAAAGATCCGGAAAGCTACATCCCCCCGGCAAAGCTCGCCGCCATCAACGACGCGTCGCTCGCGGCGTGCGACGCCTCCGACGGCGTGAAGGACGGCCTCGTCGCCGACGGCCGGCAGTGCACGTTCGATCCTTCGTCCCTGGTGTGCCGCGCCGGCGATTCGCCGTCGTGTCTCATGCCGAAGCAGGTCGAGGCGCTGAAGAAGATCTACGCCGGCCCGCGCGACGCCAACGGCAAGCAGCTCTATCCCGGCCGGATGCCTGGCGTCGAACGCGGGTGGGGCAACTTCACGACGGGATCCGAACCCGGTCGCTCTGCCAACTTCATGCTCGGTGGCGCCTACCTGAAGTTCTTCGTGTTGCAGGATCCGAATGCCGATCCGCTGGCGTTCGACGTCGCCACCGACATGGCCAAGGTGGTGGACAAGGACGAGAAGAACAGTGCCGCGCTCGCGACCATGCATGCGAATCTGAAACCGTTCCGTGACCGGGGCGGGAAGCTGATTCTCTACCACGGGTGGGGTGACGACGCGATTTCGCCGCTGAACACGATTCACTACTTCAAGATGGTCGTCGAGGAGACGACGGGCGGACCACAGGCAGCGGATCCATCGGCGCCGGAGGATGCGAGGTTCAGGCAGGCGGCGCAGAAGACGGGAGACTTCATGCGCCTGTTCATGGTGCCGGGCATGAATCATTGCGGGGGCGGACCCGGCCCGAACACGTTCGATGCGCTGTCGGCGCTGTCAACCTGGGTCGAGAAGAAACAGGCGCCCGATGTACTGCCCGGTTCGCATCTCACCAACGGCACACCCGACCTCACGCGGCCGCTCTGCCCCTATCCGCAGGTCGCGCGCTACTCGGGCCAGGGCGACGTGAAGGACGCCGCGAATTTCCGCTGCGGCAATTGAGGACACCGGCAGGGGATCCCTGATCTCCGGCCTACTGCTGTTGCTGCTGCTCCGCCTCCGTGTCGCGCGGAACGGACGTCACGTCACGCGACATCCACGGCGTGAACGGCACCGCATCGGTGGCGTTCGGCAGCGCCACCGGGCCGATGCGAACGGCGACTGCCAGATCGCTGCGGACCTCGCTGATGCCCTTGTAGACGCCGCGCGTGGGCGGCACGTCCGCGTAATCGCGGCCGATCGCGACGCGAATGTGCCGCTCGCCCGCAACCACGTTGTTGGTCGGATCGAACCCCACCCACCCGAGACCCGGCAGCAGCCCCTCGGCCCACGCATGCGTGGCGCCGTCGCTCGAGCGGTCCGCGCTTTCTTCATCCCTGAACAGATAGCCGCTGACGTAGCGGGTCGGAATGCCGAGGTGACGCGCCAGCGCGATGAAGATGTGTGAGAAATCCTGGCAGACGCCGCGACGCGCCTGCAGCGCCTCGTCTATCCGGGAATCGACCCGCGTCGCCTGCGGGCTGTATTCGAAGCGCGCATACATCTCCGTCATCAACCCGCGCAGCGTGGACAACGGATCCGCGCCGCGCCCCAGTCCGATGGCGCGTGCCAGCTCGAAGAGCGCGTGCGTCGTCTCGGCGAACTTGCTTGGCGCGAGCAGATCCCAGCACTCGCCCGATTGCGCCACCGCGTCCAGCTCCTGCCAGGCGTCGGGTGGCAGGTGCGGCGGAACATCGGGCAGCGTCGAACACTCGACGAGCGCGTGCGCCGTGAGCGTCAGCTGCGCGTGGCGGCGCGGGATGTTGAAGTGATGGACGACGTTCCCCTCGGAATCCTGGTAGACCATGACGCGCGACGGCGGCACCGTGCTCAACGCGAAATGCAGGCACCGCTGCTGCGCGTCGCTGCGCGGCTGCATGCGCGCTTCCATCACGCTCTCCGTGATGGGCGTCTCGTAGGTGAATCGCGTGACATGACGGACGGTATAGCGCATGGCGGTTACGCGGGAATGGCCAATTCGATGGGGTAGGCGACGTAGCTTTGGTAGACGGCGGTGTGAATGAGCGCGCACTGCCGGCTGATACCGCCAAGGTAGACGTGCGGATCGTCGCTCAGGATCTCGTCCACCTGTCCGTAGTCGAGCGACGCGTGCAGCCGGCCGATGAGGCGCTCGGCCCGTCCGCCCGGGCCGCGCCCGCTGGCGCGCGCCACGGCCTGGAGCGCAGACTCGAGCTGCGCCGCCGCGAACCGCACCGAGCGCGGGAAGTCGGCGCTCAACAACAGGAACTCAGTCACCCGCTCGGGCCGCACGTCGGCGGTGTAATGACGGCAGTACGCTTCGAGCGCCGAACACGACCGCAGGAGCGCGACCCAGTCGATCGACTCGAGACGGCCGTCCGCCTGCGTCGCGCCGTCCGAGACGAATCGATCGAGAAGAGCGGCTGTCACCGCGGCGCGTTCGATGAACCGGCCGGCCTGCAGGTACTGCCACCCCTCCGCGCGCCCCATCGTCGCGTCGGTGATGCCCTGGAAGAGATGGATCCCCGCGATCACGGTTCGGCAGAGGGAGGCGGGCCGCGCCTCGCGATCGGCGTTGGAATGGATCTGGCGGACGGCGAGAAAGAGCGCGTTGAGCTGCTCCCACATGTCCGAGCTGATCTCTTCGCGCACCTGGCGACCGTTTTCGCGCGCCGCGGTGACGCACGCCGCGACAGAGTGCCGGTTCTCCAGGTCGAAGAGCGCGGCGGCAACGAGCGGACCGCGGTCGGCGACAGCTGCGGTCGCCGACATGCCGAGGCTCGCGTACAGCCGGTCCGCGATGCCCTCGGTGCCCGCGCGTCCGAGACCGAGGTCCAGCCCCACTTCGATGAGGCGCGCGCCGTGCTCCGCGCGTTCGAGGTAGCGCGCAATCCAGTAGAGGCCGTCCGCGACGCGGGACAGGAGCATCCGATCAGTCCTGCAGGACCCAGGTGTCCTTGCTGCCGCCGCCCTGCGACGAGTTGACGACGAGGGATCCCTTGCGCAGCGCCACGCGCGAGAGGCCGCCCGGCACGAGCCTGACGCGATCGCCGTAGAGAACGTAGGGACGCAGGTCGATGTGCCGCGGTTCGATCCCGTCGCCGGTGAAGCAGGCCGCGCGCGAGAAGGACAGCGTCGGCTGCGCGATGAAGTTGCGCGGCTCCGCGAGAATCTGGTCGCGGAACGCGGCGCGCTGGACGGCGGTGCTGTGCGGGCCGATGAGCATCCCATATCCGCCCGACTCGCCCACCGCCTTGACGACCATCTGGTCGAGCCGCTCGAGCACGTATTGGCGATCCGACGGCCTGTGCATCAAGTACGTGTCGACGTTCGGCAGGATGGGCTCCTCGGAGAGATAGAAGCGGATGATCGCGGGCACATACGCGTACATCGCCTTGTCGTCGGCGACGCCGGTGCCAATGGCGTTGCCGAGCGACACGTTCCCCGCGCGGTAGGCGTTGAGGAGACCCGCCACGCCGAGACGCGAGTCGGGCCGGAACGCGAGCGGGTCGAGGAAATCGTCGTCGACGCGCCGGTAGATGACGTCAACGCGCCGCAGGCCCGACGTGGTGCGCATGTAGACGACGTTGTCGTGCGTCAGCAGGTCGCGCCCCTCGACGAGCGGCACGCCCATCTCGCGCGCCAGGAACGCGTGCTCGAAGTAGGCCGAGTTGCCGACGCCGGGCGTCAGCACGACGACCGTTGGATCGGTTCGATTGAGCGGCGCCAGGGTCCGCAGGGTCGCCAGCAGCGCCTGGCTGTAGTCGGCGATGGGGCTGACGCGGTAGCGCGCAAAGAGACGCGGGAACACGCGCTTCATCACGTCGCGGTTCGCGAGCATGTACGACACGCCGCTCGGCACGCGCAGGTTGTCCTCGAGCACGACGAAGCGTCCGTCCTCGAGGCGCACCAGGTCGGTGCCGGCGATGGAGACGTAGATGTCGCGGTGGACGCTGACGCCGCGCATTTCGCGCCGGTAGTGGCGACAGCTGTAGACGAGCTCGCGCGGCACCACGCCCTCCTCGAGGATGCGGCCGTCGTGATAGATGTCGCGCAGGAACAGGTTGATCGCGGTCAGGCGCTGCGTCAGCCCGCGCTCGATCGTCGTCCACTCGGCCGCCGTGATGATGCGCGGCAGCAGGTCGTAGGGAAATATCCGCTCCGTTCCCGCCTCGTCGCCGTAGACCGTGAACGTGATGCCCTGCGTGAGCAACGCCTTGTCGGCTTCGGTCTGATGCTGCCGCAGTTGCGGCAGCGTGGCGGCCAGCAGGTCTTCGACGAGCGCCTGGCAGTGAGGCCGCGGCTGACCCGAGGCGGCGAACATCTCGTCGTAGGCGCGGTCCAGCACGTAGTCGGCAAACAGCTCGCCGGCCGGAGACGACGACGGCGGCGGCGGTGTGACGACATTTGCGTGCGCTCGAGTAAATTTCGCGCCGTTTCTGTCCGACTCGTGGCCAGCAACGGCCGCAGGATGCATGGGTCCCTCCGGTGGGCGCATGCCACGGTGCAACGCGTGAGCCACTCGACGCGCCGCGCGCATCGAGTTTTTGCCCGGGAATTTCCACCAGGCGCCTCGTCGACGCGTGGCAGTCGCGTGCCGAATCCTTCGTGATTGTGTCGTCGCCGCGAAGCCGAGACGAAAACGTACCGCGGCCGCCGCATGACACCGCCGTTTGTCCGGCAAATTCTCCTCGCGCGCGGGCAGCGTTCTTGCTCCGGCGTCCGCTTCGATCCCTCGGAGGCCACGTGATCGACGACGATACGGCCGCGCCCGCCCACGAGCACTCGCGGCTCTGGACGCTCGAAGAGATCGGCCTGCTGATTTCGCGCAGCGGAAACCCGTCCGAAACGCTCGCCAACATCGTGCACCTCATTCAGCGGAGGTTCGCCACCGATGTCTGCTCGGTCTACCTGCTCGAAACGGATCGCGTGACGCTCGTCCTGGCCGCGACGATCGGCCTTCGCGCCGATTCGATCGGCCGCGTACGGATGCGCATCACCGAAGGGCTCGCCGGCCTCGTCGCCGAACGCATGGCGCCCGTGCGCGTGGCCGATGCCACCATGCATCCGCGCTTCAAGTACTTCCGCGACGCCGGCGAGGATCCGTACCACACGT
>Ga0070695_100000041_pt1 | contig 49427 bp, 39 predicted proteins | sample KBSK1252metaG_FD_65471 | JGI IMG/M metagenome (GOLD analysis project Ga0070695, IMG submission 65471) | Corn, switchgrass and miscanthus rhizosphere microbial communities from Kellogg Biological Station, Michigan, USA - KBS K1-25-2 metaG | ecosystem: Host-associated > Plants > Roots >...
GTCCAAAACACCCAGGCGCAATGCCGCTTGAACGCGGCCGTCATGCAGACGATGCCACGGTCGTCGACGTAGGCGGGCACGCCCCACTTGATGGTCTCCGTGGCGGCGGGAAGTCCCTTATGCACCGCCGCCCTGATGGGCGTCAGGATCGGTTTGGCGAAGTCCGCGGATTTCGCTATATAGGCATCGACCCTCGGGTCCTTCGTCGGCATGCCGACGATTCTAGTATTCGTCCGAACCCTGGACCCAGATGAAGCCCTGGAGGTCGATCATGTCGCGCGGCCGCAAGTCCTTCTGGTCGCGCCGCACCTTCTCCGCGAACGCGAGCAGGCTCTGGTAGGTCGCCCAGTTCGGGCGCGACGCGTACTCGAACGGAAAGCCGTAGGCCTTCGCCGCCACCCGCGTGACGTTTGGCTTGAGGAAGATGTGCCGCTCTGGCTGGGCGATGAAGCCGATCACGGTCACGACGGGCCACGTCAGCACGCGCGTCTGGCGGCGTGGAAGGCCGGCGACGCAGTCGATCCAGCGCTCGAAGCGCGCCTGCTCCGCGCCGCGGCCGTGCAGGAAATCCCACAGCCCTTCGGCGAACGCGCTGGCGCCGACCTCCGACTTCACCGCGTCGCGCAGCGCCATCTTCTCGAACGAGAAGAGCAGGTTCGTACGCGACTCGATGCTGGTCGCGCGGCGCGCGATCTCGACGTGCTGCCGTTCGCGCAGGAGCTCGCGCAGCGCCTCGCGCCCGAGCTGCGCCTCCCACCGCTCGTGCGCGTCCCACTTGTAGTTGCGCTCCCAGTCGAGATACGTCTCATCCACGAAACCGCCCGGGAAGTAGCGGAGGAACTTCTTGCGGCACTTCAGCTGCGAAGACGCAGCCGTTTTCGACGGCTGCCCTGCCGACCGCGCGACCTCATGGGACGTAAGCTGGGTAGATGACATGACCCAACGCATTCAAACGCCGCGCCGCGGGTCTGCCGGTCCGCGACGCGATGACGCCGTCCGCGAAATCTTGGATCTTGGATCTTGGAGCTTGGCCTTGGAATTTCCCTAATGAGTCATCGCGTAAATGATGTAGTTCACGCCCAGCTCGTAGGCGCCGCTCGTCACGTCCACCGGAAAGCGGTCGTCCGCCGACCATTCCCAGTATTCCGCGATGTCGCAGTTGTGGTTCGCGAGCGCGAGCATGCGGTCGTTCGGGTCGTCGTTGACGAACAGCGCGCGGTAGTCGGGCTCGACATCGACGCTCGGGTGCGGCACGTCCAGCTTCTTCAGGTCGAAGAGCGAATGGAAGATCGGATGGGCGATGTCGATCTTGATCCACCGCCGTTCAGGCAGCGCCTTCGCGACCTGCGCGGCCATGTTGTCGAACTCGTCCTGGTGCTCGAAGTCGTCGAAGATGACCAGGCCGCCCTTCAGCAGGTGCTGCCGCAGGTTGCCGGCGCCCTTGTCGCTGATGCGCCAGTAGCCCGGCTCGGAGACGTAGAGGACCGGGTTGTCGAAGATGCGGTTGTCCTCGAGGTCGAGCACGTTGGTGGATGCCGCGTTGACGCGCATCCGGGTGAGCGTCTCGAGCGCGTCGGAAATGTAGAAGTCGGCGGCCGGGTAATCGTGGTTCCAGGAGCCGCCGCCGTAGCCGCCGAAGCCGAACAGGCCGCGCCCGCCGTAGCGGATGCGCGTGAAGACGAACCGGCCGTCGTAGTTCGGGTTGCCGATCTTCCGCTCCTGTCCGTCGGGCGTACGGTAGATCGTCTGCGCCGCCGCGAGCGACGCGAAGGCGATGATCAGCAGGACGACAATCGTTCGTCGAGCCATGGCAACAATCTCAGTGAGTCATCGCGTACATGAGCACGTTGAGGCCGATGGCGTACCCGTCCGGCGAGAACTGATAGAAGAACCTGACGTCCTCGCCTTCACGCTCCCACGAGTCGGCGACGTCGGTGTCGTGCATCAGGATGACCATCAGGTTGCCGTGCTTGTCGTTCACACCCTTGAAGTCGGGGACGGCGCTCTCCTCGCCGCGCTCCGACGTGTCGCCGCCGCTGCCGCGCCAGAACTGGATCGAGGGAATCTGCGGCAGCGCCTTCACGTCGAACAGCGTCCGGAACACCGGGTGCTGCGGCGTGATGTCGAACATCGGGTACTCCTCCGGCGGCAGCACCCGATCGAGCTCGCGCAGCCACTGCTCCCACGCCGCGTCGCCCCAGTAGTCATCCACCCAGAGGAAGCCGCCCTTCAACAGGTAGGCCCGCAGCGCCTCGACCTCCGCGTCGCTCAACTGCGCGGTGCCCGCATCCTCCATGCTGATGTAGACGCACTGGTAGAGCTCCGGGTCGGTGAGCCGGACGACGATGTGATTCGGCTCGCCGGTGGGGTCCTTGCTGACACGCATCTTGGTGAGCTCGCCGAGCCGCTTGGAGAAGTTCCGCTCGGCGTCCGGGTAGTCGGTGGACCACCCCTGGCCGCCCGCCTCCCGCCGGTTGCTGGTGAACATCACGCGGCAGTAGTTGAAGCCGTGGCCGAAGGTGGTGGCGTCGGCGAAATGCGGGCGTACGCGAAAAAACCCTCCGAAGCCGCGACCGAACTGCCCGTAGGCGGCGCTTGCCGCGCACGCGAGCAGCACGATCGCGACCGGGAGGATTCTTTTCAACTTACCGCGGAGTCCTTCCCGACTCCACGTTACCGTGGCGTCTTGCCGAGCGATCGGTAGTACTCCGCCACCATCTTCTTGAACTGGTCGGGCACCTCGTCGGAGCCTGCGAGCACGACCGCCTCGTCGCCCGTCTCCACCTGGCGCCGCAGGCCGAACTCGAGCCGCTTCAGCCCCTCGGTCGCGAACGTCTGCAGGCTCTGGAGCTCCTTGGCGTCCTTGTAGACGCGCTCGTCCTCGAGCCGGCGCAGCGCCGCGAGAATCTGCTCCAGCTCCTTCGGATCGACGTTGAAGCCGCGCAGATCGCCGCGCAGGTTCTGCGCCTCGTTGGCCCACTGGCGCGACTCGGCGCGGAGCTGGCGGATGTCTTCATCCGACAGGCGGCCGTAGTCGGTGCCGTTGTAGTACGAGCCGTTCCACGGCAGGTTGCCGTATCCGTAGCCGCCGCCGTAGTTGGCGCCGCCGTACTGGTTGCCGAAGCCGCCGGCCTGCTGGCCGCCCTGCTGTCCGCCAGCCTGCTGGCCACCCTGCTGACCGCCTTGACCCTGCTGGCCGCCCTGGCCTTCCTGTCCCTGCTGGCCCTGCTGGCCTTGCTGGCCCTGTTGGCCCTGTTGGCCCTGCTGACCCTGTTGGCCTTGCTGACCCTGTTGGCCTTGCTGACCCTGCTGGCCTTCCTGTCCCTGCTGGCCCTGCTGACCGCGCTGGCCCTGTTGACCGCGCTGGCCCTGCTGGCCCTGCTGCTGCCCCTGCTGATTGCGGGCGTTCTGCTGCGCGCGCTCGCGCGTCCGCTCCTGCAGCGATTCGAGGCCGCGCGCGAGCCGCTGCGTCCGGTCGAGCGCCTGCTCGGCCTTCGACCCGGCGTTCTGCTGCTGCTGCCCCTGACCCAGCGCGGAGGCGGCTTCGTCGAGCCGCTTCTTCAGCTGATCGATGCCGCCGGCGATGTCGCTCTCGGTCGCCTTCAGCGTCTCCTGGCCGTAACCGCGGTTCACCAGCGCCTCCGAGTAGCGGATCTTGTCGCGCAGGCGGTTGTCGCGAATCGCGCCGGCCGCTTCGGAGAGCTTCCGCGACGCGTTGCGCTCCTGCTGCGCGGCATCACGCGCCGCCGCGTCGAGGTCGCCTTCGAGCTGCCCGAGCTTCTGCTCGAGGTCGTCCTTCTTCTCGTTGATGCGCTGCGCCTGCTCGCGCCGCTGCTGGCCGTTGGCCGCGAGCCCGTTGACGCCGTTGGCGATCTCCTGCTGCTCGCGCGCGAGCTCCTCGGCGCGCTGCTGCGCGTCCTTGATGTCGCGGTCCGCGCGGTCGCTCAGCGACCGTTCGAGCTTGCGCTGCGTCTCCTTCAGCCGGTCGAGCGCCTGCTGCGCCTGCGACGCGGAGCTGGCGTTGCCGCCCGCCGCGGCGCGCCGCATCGCGTCGGCCGCCTCGCGCATCTGGCGCGCGGAGTCGAGCAGCTCGGGGCGGTTCTCTTCGCGCGCGAGGCGCTCGAGACGGCGCGCGGCCTCCTCGGCCTGGTCGGCGAGCGCACGCTGCTGTGCGCCGCCGCTCGGCGTCGACGAGGCGCTGCCCTGCTGCAGGCGCCGTTCGCGCTCGGCTTCCTGCTCCTGCCGGCGCGCCAGCTCCTTCAGCTTCTCGAGCAACTCGTCGACCTGGCGGTCGCCGTTGGCCTGCATCGCGCGGTCGGCCGTCTCGTAGCGGCTCGCCATCTTGTCGAGCTCCTGCTCGAAGATGTCGGCGAGCTCGCGCTGCTGCGACGACTGCCCGCCGCCGCCACCGCCGCCGCCCTGCTGCACGCTGACCTGCGTCTCGTATTCCTCTTCCGCCTTCTGCAGGAGCGTGAGCGCCTTGTTCTCCGGCCCGAGCGCCTGGTCGGGCGCGGTCGAGCTCAGCTTGCCCTCCGCCTCCTTCATCGCGGTCACCGCCTGCGGCAGCAGGTCCGCGATCTGCTTGAACTTCGGATCCTGCTGGATGAACTCGCTGTTCATGCGCGTCAGCAGCCCCTCGACCTGCTCGCGCAGCTTCTGCTGCGAGAGGCCGACGACGGTGGAGTTCTGCCGGAACTTGTCCCCCGACACCGTGCGCTTGTCGCGCTGCACGTTGAAGGTCGCGGAGATGATCTGCCGCTGCTGCTCCGAGAGCGCGTCCACCTGGTTCTGCCCGCCGCCGCCGCCCCCGCCCCCGCCGCCGCCCTGCGACTGCGCCTGGCGGAACCGCTGGTCGAACGGCCGGACACGCACGAAATAGAGGTCGCTGGTCGCCTTCTGTCCGCCGTCGACCGCGTCGTTGTCGGTCGCGCGCGCGTAGTAGGACACCGAGTCGCCCGACTTCACGCCGAGCTCCTCGAGATAGAACGTATGGCCCGCGCTCACCGACGGCAGGCGCTTGCTGCCGTTGTAGAGCGGCACCGATTTCTCCGGGCCGCCGTTGACCGAGTAGACCAGCTCGAGGTTCTTGACGCCGTAATCGTCGTCGGCCGCCGCCTCGACATACACCTCTTCGATCGCGGAGGCGGACGAGTCGCGGCCCGGGCGCGCGAAGCTGACCGTCGGCTGCCGGTCGGTGAGAACGTCGATGGTGTACTGCGGCGACGCCGCCACGCGCTCCCCGTTGGGCGCGTCGAGCTCCACGTGATAGGAGCCGTCCTTGTCGGCCTTGAACGACGCCGTCAGCGTGCCGTCGGCCTCGACGGTGAGCGGCACCGCCTCCTTGTCGAGCGCAATCCGCCCCCCGCTGGTCTTCATCGTCGGCGTGATGATGACCTTCACCTCGGTGCCGCGCAGCACCGCGATGTCGCCGCCGTCCTCGATCTTCTCCGGCTCGAGGCCCGTGTAGGCGGGGAACTTGTATTCGAGCCCGAGCTTGTCCACGTACGGCACGTCCACGACCTTCAGCGTGTAGTGCGTGGAGCCGACGCCTTCGGCCTCGACGAAGTACTCCGTCGTGCCCTTGACGCCGAAGAGAATCCCCTCGAAGTCGCCCTTCTCGTTGCGCACGAGCGGCAGCTTCTCGTAGGTCGACGCGGCCGGCCGCTTGACCATCAGCGCGGCGTCCTGCGCGTTGAAGCCGAGCAGCTTCGCCGTCACCGTCTGGTCCGCGCCCTTCGGCACCGAAATGTTGCCCGGGGTCACGGAGATCTTGTAGGGGGCGGCCGCCTCGGCGCTCTGCGACACGATCAGCACGGCCGACAGCGCGTGCCGGAAGAACGCGGGGCCGAGCAGCACCGCGAGAATCGCCGCGCTGACGACGCCGGCGAAGACCGCGCCGTTGACGCGCAGCGGCCCGTGCTCGGCGCGCCGCGGCGCGTCGGCCTCGCAGCACTTCTCGATCGCCTGCGCGACCAGCTTTTCGACCAGCGCGCTCGATTCCCAGTGCCGCCCCTCGCGGCTCGATTCCACCGCGCTGACGAGCATCGTCTGCAGCGACGGCTCCTTCTCCTCGAGGTAGAGCGCCACCTGGTCGTCCGTCACACGGCGCCGCAGCGGCTTGATGAGGAAGAAGTAGATCGAGCCGACGATCGACGCCGCCAGCACGAGACGCGAGAACAGGATGGAGGCCGGCGTGAAGCGCGACCACTGCATCAGGTAGGCGAGCGCGAAGAACACCACGACGTTGACGACCAGGGCGCGGACCGCGCCCTTCACGGCGAGGCGCGCGCGCCACCGCGCACGGACGTAGCGGATGATGCCGAGCAGGTCCGCCGGAGGGGTGGATGCGTGTCGTAGAAAGTCGAGCATTGGTCCCTCTCGTTATGCTTCGTCTCGCGTAGGGCGGGTCCTTTCGGACCCACCTCCTCAGAATACGCCGCTATTTCACGTTCTCGACAGCCAATTCGAGAAGAGCGTGTCGACGCCCAGCAGCAGGATTCCCGTCGCCAGCAGGTACCACCACAGGCGTTGCGAGCGCTCCTGCGCCTCGGGTGTCAGCGGGATGTCGGACGCGACCTGCTGGCCATTCTGCGCGGTGCCGGTGGTCGCCGCCGTGACGACCTCCGCCGGGTCGAGCGCGGTCAAGTCCGATTCCGCCGGGTCGACGTTGCTCGCCACGACGGTCACGTCGGAGTTCGCCTTCTGGCCGCGAATCTCGTAGAAGCCCTGCTCCGTCAGCTCGAGCACCTGCGCAGACGAGCCTTCGTCCTCGAGCGGCAGCCGCTTGCCCGACGGCGTCAATGCCAGCCGCCCGCTGGCCTGCGCCTTCGCGCTCGACGCGTCGGGGTCGAACACCTGGCCGATCGTCAGCCACGGCGACGGCTCGGTGTAGTTCGCCAGGTGGACCATCGAGCGATGGAGGAACGGCAGGAAGACCGGCTTGAGCGGCAGGTCGCTCCACGACAGATCGAGTGTCGACGCCCACAGCATCACGTGGCCGCTGCCGACCTTGCGCTCGATGAGCGCCGGCGTGCCCGCGTCGAACCGCGCGAGCACCTGCGTGTTCGGCACGGCCGTCACGGAGCGGTAGGCGTAGAACCGGGCGCTCGAGAAGTCGCCGCTGCGCGGGGCGCGGAACACCTCGAACACCGGGTGGCCGTACTCGAGCGCGCCGACGCGGGCCGATTCACCGCGCGAGCGATCAATCGGCTGCGACAGCGACGCGGGGAGCAAGTCGGCCTCCGCCGGCCACGACGCGCGCGGCCCGGCCGCGACGAACAAGCCGCCGCCGTCCTGCACGAAGCGCTGCAGCCGGCGGCCGAGCGCGGCGTTCACGTCCACGTCGTTCAGCAGCACCACCGAGGCGCGCCGCAGGTCCTCGTCGGACACCGCCGACGGCAGGCGATTGGTGACCTCGAACTTCGGCGCGTCGCCAATCGAGAGCGCCCGCGTCAGGTAGAGGCCCGCGCCCGTCTTCGTGCCCGTGTCCACGACGACGATACGGACCGGCGCCGAGGGCGAGACGACGAGGCTGAAGACGTTGTCGGTGGCGAGCGCGTCGGCGCCGGCGCGCACGGTGACGCGGACGTTGCGCGAGGCGAGCGTGAACGGCGCGAACGTGACCGTCGCCGAGCCCTCGGGCGGCACGGTGAGCGGTTCGGTCTGGATGGCGCGGCCGCCGATCTCGAGCGTCAGGGAGTCGCCGGTCACCGGCGCCACCGTGCGGTTGGCGACCGACGCCGTCAGCGTCACGCGCTCCTGCTCGGAAAAAGTCGATCGCGCGAGCGAGGCCGTCGTCACCGTCGCGTTCGGCTTGTCGACCGGGCCGCCGATGGCGACCGGCGTCAGCGTGCTGCCCGTCGGCAGCCGCGATCCTTCTTCGCCGCGCCAGCCGGTGCGCTGGAAGTCGCTGATCAGAATCGCTTCCTTGCGCGGCAGCGGCGACTCCGCGAGGATGCTGCCGGCGACCTTCAGCGCCGGGCCGAAGCGCGTCGCCGCCGGCGTCGGCGTCGTCGTGTCGAACGACGCGATCAGCCGATCCTTCTCGGCCGTCGACCGCAGCGCGATGTCCGCGCCCGACGAGAAGAGGACGACGGAGGCGCGGTCGGAGGCGCCGAGCCTGTTGATGGCGTCGCGCGCCGCGGCCTTCGCGCGGTCCCAGCGGTCGCCGTAGGCCATGCTGTAGCTCTGGTCGAGCAGCACCACGACTTCACGCGCGCCGGGGCCGATGGCGGTCGCGGCGTCCGGCCGCCAGAGGAAGGGGCGCGCGAACGCGCCGACGATCAGCATCAGCGCCGCCAGGCGCACGCAGAGCAGCGCCAGGTCGCGAATCTTCCGGCGCCGGACGGTCTGGTACGGAATCCGGCGCACGAACATCAGCGACGGAAACTGCTGGACCATCTTTTTCTCGCGCTGGGTCAGGTGGATCAGGACCGGTATCGCGAGAGCGGCCAGGCCGACGAAAAAGAGGGGCGCTAGAAATGCCATGGTTTACCTGATCTTCATCATTCTCGCTCTGCTCGAGAGATATCGATACAGGGCATGGTCGAGCGGCTTCGACGTGTCGAGGACGGTGTAATCGATGCGATTGGCCGAGAAGCGCTGCTGCAGGGCGTCGAGGTGCGCGCGCACCAGCGACTGATATTCCTTGCGGAACGCGTCTGGGACGACCGGCATCTGCTCGCCGGATTCGATGTCCTCGAACGCGGACGCGTCGGTGAAGCCGAATTCCAGCTCCGCCTTGTCGAGCACGTGGAATACGAGCAGGTCGTTGCCGCGGAAGCGCAGCGGCGCGATCGCGTCGAGCACCGCGTCGGGCTCCTCGTAGAGGTCCGACACGATCACCAGCATGCCGCGCCGGCCGAAGTGCTCCGCCATCTTCTGAAACGGCGGCTTGAGGCTGCTCGGCCGTCCCGCCACCACCCTGTCCAGCGTGTGCAGCACCACGTCCATGTGCTTGGCCGAGGACGGCACGAAGTCGACCACGTCGTTGTCGAATGTCACCAGCCCGACGCGGTCGCGCTGATGGTGCACGAGGTTGGTGAGGCACGCGGTGAGGATGCGTGCGTAATCGAGCTTGGTGATGCCCGTCGTGCCGAAGTTCATCGACTTCGAGATGTCGAGCAGCACCGCGAAGTTCGAGTTCGACTCCGCCTCGTACTCCTTGACGTAGTAGCGATCGGTGCGCGCCCACAGCTTCCAGTCCACGCGGCGGATGTCGTCGCCCGGCACGTAGCCGCGGTGCTCGGCGAAGTCCACCGAGGCGCCGAAGTACGGCGCCTTGTGCATGCCGTTGATGAAGCCGTCGACGACCGCGCGCGACACGAGCTCCAGGTTCCCGACCCGTGCGAGGACCACGGGGTCGAGGAAGCGCGCGCCCGGGATGGCGCCCTGCGAATGACCGGCTGCGACGCTCACGATTTCCTCCGGGCCGGCTAAAGCCGGCCCCTACGTGCGTAGGGGCCGCCTTCAGGCGGCTCTTTACATGCCGCTCCGCGGCATCGGGACCGTCTCGAGCAGCCGATCGGTGATCTGATCGGTCGTCACCCCTTCCGACTGCGCGTGGAAGTTCGTGATGATGCGGTGCCGCAGCACCGGGTGCGCCAGCGCGCGGATGTCGTCGAAGCTGACGTGATAGCGCCCGCTCGTGAGCGCGCGCGCCTTGCCGCCGAGCACGAGGTACTGCGCCGCGCGGACGCTGGCGCCGAAGGCCACCCACTTGTTGATGAAGTCCGCCGACTCCTTGGCCCGCGGCCGCGTCGCGCGGACGATGTCGAGTGCGTGCCGCAGCACGGGCTCGGCCACCGGCACCTTGCGCACCAGCTCCTTGAACTTGATCAGGTCCTCGCCGCTCACGGGCCGTTCGAGCTGCGGGTTCTGAATCGCGGTCGTCGTCCGCACGACGTCGATCTCCTCGTCGTAGGGCGGGTGCTCGATGATGATGTGGTACATGAAGCGATCGAGCTGCGCTTCGGGCAGCGGGTAGGTGCCTTCGAGCTCGATCGGGTTCTGCGTCGCGAAGACGTAGAACGGCTCGTCGAGGCTGTAGGTGCGCCCCTGGATCGTGACGCGGTGCTCCTGCATCGCCTCGAGCAGCGCCGACTGCGTCTTCGGCGGCGTGCGGTTGATTTCGTCCGCGAGCACGATGTTGGCGAAGATCGGGCCGGGCGCGAACACCATCTGCCGCCGTCCCGTCGACGCGTCTTCCTGCACGAGGTCGGTGCCTGTGATGTCGGACGGCATCAGGTCGGGCGTGAACTGGATGCGCGAGAACTTCAGGTGGAGGACCTGCGCCATCGTGTAGATGAGCAGCGTCTTGGCCAGTCCCGGCGCGCCGACGATGAGGCTGTTGCCGCCGACGAAGAGCGTGTTCAGGACCTGGTTGATGACCTCTTCCTGGCCGATGATGACCTTGCGCAGCTCGCGGAGAATCTGCTCGCGGCCCGCCTTCATCTTGTCCGCGAGCTTGATGTCGTCCGGCGACTCGAGATCGACGACGTCGCTGGAGATATACGGGTTCATCGTCACGCGATCACTCATTTGGCACCTTCGAGGGTTCTAATCTCGCGGGTCTTCAGCGCAAGATCGGTCACGAGCTTCTCGAGCTCACTCTGGTACTTGGCCGGGTCCATGCTCTCCTTGAGCAGCCGCAGCGACTCGACGCGGTGCTCCATGTCGCGCTGCTCGAGCACGAGCGCGCGCAGCTTCGGGTCGGTCGGCAGCGACGCCGCGTCGGCGGCGGATCCAATCGCCAGCAGCGACGCGACTTTGCCGTCGCTGCCGCTCGTCGAGGGATCGGTGCTGCCGGCCTTGTCGCCGTTGTCGTCGAGCACCGCGTGCTCGGTGGACAGCAGCCCTTCCTTGTCGTAGGCGCGCTGCACCGCGGCCTTCGCGAACTGGAACGCCTCGAGCATCGTCACGCGGCGGTTCTTGTCGGCGTCGGCCTCGTCGCCGGTCAGCGCGTCGACGAAGTAGCCGCCGAACAGCGTCGAGAAGTTCTCCGCGCCGTTGCGCGTCGCGGCGATGATGACGCGGCCGGTGCCGGAGAGCTCGTTGACGAACGGCCCGCTGGCGCTCGTCGTGTCGACGAAGACGATCTGCTTGGTCGGCAGCTTGCGGAACTGCGTGTTGAAGTCGGCCGCCGAGATGTCGGGCCCCGGCAGGTTGAACTTCGCGGTCTTGCCGTCGTAGCTGCCGTGCCCGATGAGCACGACGTACATGACGTCGTCGGCGGTCGCCAGCTTGGCGAAGCGATCGAACGTCTTGCCGATCTCCTCGACCGTCGCCTTGCCGTTGACGCGCGCCTCGCCCTCGGCCTGCTGATCGACGAGGTAGGCAACGTGATCCGCCGGCACGCCGAGCTTGCCGGCCGATTCCGCCAGCTCGCCGCCCCACTTGTGGAACAGCTCGCCGTGCTCGGGATCGCCCGCCAGGCCGACGAGGATCAACAGAAAGGCATGGAGCATTACGACAGTCCAACCGCGCGGCGGTAGCCCCACTCGGCACAGACGAGGCCCACGAGCATGATCAAGATGATCGGCATGTTCCAGAGCTCGCGCTCCTCGACCGAGGTAACACCGCGCCCCGCGTAGCTGACGTCCTCGGCCAGCCCCGCGACGTTGGCCGTCGTATAGAACCGTCCGCCCGTTTCGTCGGCGATGCGCTGCAGCGGCGCCTCGTGCATCGTCGGGTCGAAGTACTCGCTGTCGCCGGCGCCGGCGCGCACGTAGGCGACGTTGGTGCCGATCGGCTTGCCGTTGCGATCGCCGTCAACCGCGATCTCGTAGGCACCGGGCACCGTCGACACGAACGTGCCGCGATACTGGCCGTCGCGCTCGCCCGTCCACTGCAGCGGGACGTCGAGCGTCGAGCCGCCGGGGCGCGTGACGCGCGCGATCACGTGCGCGTCGTTGAGCTCGACCCACGTCGGGTCGACGACCGATGCCTCGATCGTCACCGCCTCGCCCGGCTCGACCCGGTCGGTCGTCGTCGTCGCCTCGAGCGGCGCCGGCACGTCGGTGACGAGCCACCGCAGCATCTGCCGCCAGAAGTTCTCGTGCGTCTGGTCCTCGAGCGGGATGCTGGCGTGCATCTGCCACTCCCACGAGTCCTGCGCCATGAACGCGATGCCCTTGCCGCGGCCGTACGGCTGCCAGATGAGCACCGGCATGTTGCGCAGCCGCTCGTCGGTGCCGTTCATCAGCACGGTGGCGGCCGGCTTGATCGGCAGCGGCACGTTGATGCTCGTCACCTGCGGCAGCTCGGGCCAGCGCGCGGCGGACGCCTCTTCCGTGCCGGCAATCTGCGTCACCGCATGGGCCTGGCCGGCGCGCGTCGGCAGCACCTTGATGCGCGAGAAGGTCGTCGGCTCGGACGCGCGCGTCTTCGGATCGATGAGCAGCGGCAGCGCGTCGGCGACCGCCGTGCCGCCATAGCCGCCTTCGCTGAACGAGCGCGCGCCGCCGAGCATCAGCAGCCCGCCGCCGCGGCGATCGACGAAGTCGGCGATCATCTGCAGCTGGTCCGCGCTGAAGGCCGCCGCCTCGATGCTGCCGAGGATCAGCCCCTTGAACGCGAACAGCTCGTCGCGCGTCTTCGGGAAGCCGCCGAGCAGCTCGTCCACGTTGGCCGGATCGACGCCGAGGCGCAGGAACTTGTTGTCGGCCGTGCGCTGCAGCGTGACGATCTGCAGGTTCTTGTCGTCGGCCACGGCGCGGTTGATGAACTTCATCTCGGACCGCGGCTCGCCCTCGAAGTAGAGAATCCGCTCGCGCGTGTCGCGCACTTCCACCAGCGAATCGCGCTGGTTGTTCTGCGTCACCACCTCGCCCTGCTGCGGCGCCACCTTGAAGGTGAAGACGCGCGGGCCCGGCGTGCTCGCGGTGGCGCGCACGCGCACCGCCGCCGGGCTGCCGTCCACCGGGAACTGCACCTTCTGCGAGCCGACGATGCGGCCGTCGTCCTCGACGTCGAGCGTGACGGTCTGCCCCGAGTAGCCGGACTGCGTGATGACCGCGTCGACGAGCAGCGAGGCGCCCTTCAGCACCGTGCGCGGCGTGCTGACGCGATCGATCTGGATGTCGCGCGGCAGCTTCGCGCTGCCGACGCCGACGGTGAAGACCGGCAGCTTCTCGGCCTTCAGGTTCAACAGCGTGTTGGTGAGCGAGCCCTCGGTCGTGTCGGCGCCGTCGGTGACGAGGACGATGCCGGCGACCGGCAGGCCCGCCAGCTCCTCGCGCACGCCGTCGAGCGCCGTGCCGATCTTCGTCTGCGAGCCGCCGAAGGTGAGGTCCTTGACGGAATTGACGCGCGCCGAGGTGTTCGAGAACCGGAACGTGCGCACGAGGAAGCGGTCGGACAGCGACTTCAGCAGCGGGCTCGTGTTGGCCGCGAGCTCCTGGCGCAGGAACTCGGCGCGCGGCTGGTTGTTGGTCCAGTCGCCAATCTGCATGCTGCGCGAGTCGTCCATCAGGACGGCGACAACGTTCTGCTGCGGGATGGCGGCCTTGACGACCAGCGTCGGCCGGAAGAGGCAGAAGACGACGAGCGCCAGCGCGGCCATGCGGAGCACCGTGAGCACCACGCGGTCGCGGGGGCGGCCGTTCACGCCGACGGTGCGGTAGGTGAAGATGGCGGCGCCCATGATGAGCGCGGCAATCCCCGCGGCCACGAACGAGGCCGTCGTGATGTCGAAGCGGAAGTCGCCCTGCTGGAAGACGACCGGCCGGTAGGAGAAGAGCGCCTGGAACAGTTGTTCGAACACCGGCAACTCCTGCTGGATTCAGACGTCTGGCTTCAGGCTTCGGGTACGTCGTCCCGAAGCCCCAAGCCCGTAGCCTGGAGCCCGTTAGAGGCGGAGATCATAGTTTCACTGCGTCATCGCATACAACAAGACGTTGATCCCCAACGCGTAGCCGGGAGGCGAAAAAAGGCGGGAATATTCGCTGTCCTCGCGCTCCCGTTCAAAAGAATCGCCGACGTCGGTATTGTGCGTCATCAGGACCATGATTCGGCGGTGGCGATCCCGGATGGCCCGGACGTGCACCTGGGCGCTGTCTTCCTGCCGCTCCGACGTTTTCCCGTTGTTTTTGAGCCAGAAGGTCACGTTCGTGATCTGCGGCACCTTCTCCAGGTCGAACATCTCCCGCATGATGGGATCGGCGGCGGAAATGTCCTCAATGGGGTACTCCTCCGGCGGGAGTACCTTGGCGATCTCCTGCTCCCACTGGTTCCACGCCTCGCTCCCCCAGAAGTCGTCCACCCAGAGAAACCCGCCTTTCAGGAGGTACTCCCGTAGAGCTGACACCTCTTCATCTCTGATGCCAATAGTGCCGACGTCGGAGGCGATCAGGAAGGGACAGTCGTAGAGCTTCGCATCCGAGAGTTTGACCACCCACGTATTGGGCCGTTTCTGCCGCACGTCGTAGCTAATAGGGGTGGTCGTCATCTCGCCGAGGCGGATCAGGAGGTTGATCTCGCTGTACGGATAGTCCGTCTTCCAGCCGCTGCCGTCGCGTTCGGCGCGGACGCTGGTGTACCAGAGACGGCAGATGGTGAAGTCGCGATCCGGCCAGTCGGCGGGTGGAAACCGCGCGCGCGTGAAGCCTTCCGGATCGGTCTTGAACAGATCCTGTTGCGGCTTGGGCGTCCCGCCCCCCAGCTGCGCGTAGGCGTACGTCGCCGACGCGGCACATGCCGTCACAACCAGCCACGCGAAGCCGTAACGTCGGATCATCGGAAGGGCGCGACCCGGACGCGCATCGAACGTAGATGCCGACCTTCAAGTCGGCCTTCGGAAAATGCGCGCGGAAGCGGCCATTATCGCAGAGGGCAGCCAGATCCAGACGGATTCGCTGGCGAGGACGCGGAGCCCGCGCGGCGAGAAAAAGCCCACGCCGATGGGCGAGACCTGGATGGGCCGCCACGGGAAGAAGTAGCGGTGGCCGGTGAAGGGGGCGAAGAACGCGATGCCGCGGCCGCCGTTGGTGAACGCGTCGAGGAGGCCGTGGGAGGCGGTGACCGCCGCGAACCAGAGAAAGAGACGGAGCCGGCCGGGAGACGGCGTCCGGCCGGGATCCGGGATCCGGGGTCCGGGATCCGCCACCTGCCAGGCGGCGACGGCGCCGAGGAGCGCCGCAAAGAAGAAGGAATGCGTGAAGCCGCGGTGGCCGAACATGTCCTCGTAGCGGATGCCGAAGGCAAACGAGATGACGTCGGCGTCGGGCGCCATCGCGCAGCCGACGGTCCAGACCCAGAACCGCGGCGGCATCCGGCGCCACCATTGCCCCGCGGCCGTGGCGGCGATCGCATGACCGAAGATGGTTGGCATTGGTCGCGGCGAACGGCGGGCAGGTCGGGCCCTTACAGTCCCGGCGGCAACGGCACCTGGGCGTCGTTTCCAATCACCGTCGTCCACTCGCGCACGCGCCACATCGTGACGAGCCCGTTGGTGACGTACGGGTCGGCGTTGGCGAAGGCTTCCGCGGCGGCGGGAGAATCGCCCTTGAACAGCAGCACCGTGCCGTCGACCGGCTTGGCGAGCGCGCCGGCGAGCACGAGCTCGCCGCGGGCGAACGCGGCCTTCGCGTGCGCGATGTGATCCTTCCGGAACGGCGTCCGCTTCTCCGCGTAATCGTCGACGACCTCGTAGAACAGCAGGTAATGCATCTCAACTCCTCACCATCCGCCTTCCGAGGGTCCAGAAGGCAGCCAGGAAGATCAGGTCAGCCGCGATGAGGGCTGCCGGGACACCGCTCTGGTGCGCCAGCGGGAACAGCAGCGCACCCGCGCCGAGGAAGGCCGCAATCTGGCGCGACACCTTCGAGCCGATCATCGCGCCGGACAGGACGAGCAGGCCCAACGGCAGGAGCACCGCCGGCGGCCGCGTCGGAGCCGCGAGAACACTCTGGCGGATCACGATGGCCATCGCCCCGAGTACGGCGAGCGCCGCTCCGGCGGCAATCTGCCATCGCGCCCGGCCGCGGGCGAGGACCGCGGCGCCGATGATGGCCGGAATGAAGATCGTCAGCGCGATGCGCTGCACGAGCAGCCCCGGCGTCGAAATGAACTGGATGAGCAGGATGTCGGACACCAGCAACAGCGGCGGCGCCACCCACGCGGCGCCCGCGGCGAGATATCGGAGCGGTGTGTACATCCCGACCGATGCTATCAAGGTCCGGCTGAAGCCGAACCCCACCCATGGCCTTCAGGCCCACCTTCCGGATCTAAGCTATGAGCATGAAGCGCTTCCTCACCGCCCTGCTCGTCGCGTCCCTCGCGGTCGCCTGCGGCCGCACCGCGCCGGCGCCGGCATCGACCGCCGCGGATCCCGCCTCGGATCCCGGATCCCGGACCGCGGATCCCGGTCAACGCAAGTACCTCCTCGAGCGCGTGGACGACGCGGCCGTCGTGCAGCTGTACGCGGACAGCTTCAGCGCGCTGCCGCTGCGCGACAAGACGCTGATCTGGCACCTGTCGCAGGCCGCGATCGCCGGCCGCGACATCTACATCGATCAGAAGCACGCCTCGGCGCTCGAGATGCGCGGCATCCTCGATCAGATCGCCGCGCATCCGCAGGGGATCGACCCGGCGGCCTTCGCCGAGATCCAGCGCTACACGAAGTACTTCTGGATCAACAACGGCCCCTACAACAACCTCACCGCGCGCAAGTTCGTGCTGAAGACGACGCCCGAGGCGTTCGCCGCGGCGGCGAAGGCGGCGCAGGCGGCGGGCGCGACGTTCGCGACGCGGAACAATGAAGGAACGGCGTCAAGCCGTTCCGGAGACGCTGAAACGCTCGACGCCATGCTGCAGCGCCTGCAGCCGATGTTCTTCGACCCCAACGTCGATCCGAGCGTGACGACCAAGGCGCCGCCGCCGGGCAAGGACATCCTGACCGGGAGCGCGAACAACCTCTACGCGGGCGGCGTCACGATCAGCGACCTGAAAGGTTTCACCGAGAAATACGGGTTGAACTCGCGGCTCGTGAAGGCGAACGGAAAGCTCACCGAGGAGGTCTACAAGATCGACGGGCGCTACGCGAAGGAGATTTCGGCCATCGTCCAGCACCTGCAGGACGCGATTCCGTTCGCCAGCGAGCCGATGCAGAACGCGCTGCGCGCGCTCATCCAGTGGTACCGCACGGGCGAGCAGAGCGACCGCGAGAAGTACGACATCGCGTGGGTGGAGGACAAGGCGTCGACGGTGGACACCATCAACGGCTTCATCGAGGTCTACCTCGACCCGCGCGGCATCAAGGGGAGCTGGGAGGCGCTCGTCTTCTCCGTCAACCCGCAGAAGACGGAGATCATCAGGAAGCTCGGCGACAACGCGCAGTGGTTCGAGGATCACTCGCCGGCCGATGCGAAATTCCACAAGCCGAACGTCAAGGGGATCATCGCCAACGCCATCGACGTCATCGTCGAGACCGGCGATTCGGGTCCCGTGACGCCGGTCGGCATCAACCTGCCGAACGACCAGCGCATCCGCGAGCAGTACGGCAGCAAGTCGGTCTCGCTGGCCAACGTCGTCGAGGCGTACGACAAGTCGACGCCGGGCACGATGCGCGGCGAGTTCTCGTGGACGCCCGAGGAGGCGGCGCGCGGCGCGAAATTCGGCTCGTTCGCCGACAACCTGCACACCGACATGCACGAAGTCATCGGGCACGCGTCCGGCCAGCAGGCGACGGGCTTCAAGGGGACGCCGCAGCAGGCCATCAAGGAACATTTCTCCGCGCTCGAGGAAGGGCGCGCCGACCTGGTCGGCCTCTACTACATCGCGGACCCGAAGCTGGTCGAGATCGGCGTCATCCCCGCCGCCGATCACGACGACATGGTCCTCGCGGAGTACGAGGGCTACACGCGCAACGCGCTCGTGCAGCTGCGGCGCGTGCGCGAGGGCACCACGATTGCCGAAGACCACATGCGCAACCGGCAGATGATCGTCCGCTGGCTGATGGCGAACACGAAGGCCATCGAGCAGCGGACGCGCGACGGCAAGACGTACCTGACGATGGTCGATGCGAAGGCGTTCCGCGAAGGCGTGGGGCGGCTGCTCGCCGAGGTCCAGCGCATCAAGTCGGAGGGCGACTACGCCGGGGCGGCGAAGCTGTTCGACACCTACGGCGTCCACTTCGATCCGAAGGTGAGAGACGAGGTCGTGGCGCGCGTGGACAAGCTGAACCTGCCGTCGTATTCCGGCTTCGTCATGCCGAAGCTGACGCCGGTGATGGGCGCGGACGGGAAGATCACGGACGTGACGATCTCGTACCCGCAGGATTTGACGACGCAGATGCTGGAGTGGGACGGGGTGGCCAAACACTGATCACGGGCCACGGAGACGCGGAGACACGGAGATTTCCTTTACTCGTACTTCGGCGAAACATTCGCTTGGCGAAACCGTAGAGGCCGATCGTAGAGGCGGACCTTCAGGTCCGCCTCTGGCTGAACCGCACCGCTGACCCGAATCGCGTCCCCGGTGTCCAATCACGCAGGAGGACGCCGAAGACCGCCGGGATCAAGATCCAAGATCCAAGATCCAAGTTCCAAGCTCCAAGCGGCTTTTGGAATTTGGATCTTGGAGCTTGGAGCTTGGAGCTTTTCCGTAAGACCGACCGTCACGACCCGAGCCCCGCTGCGATCTTCACGATGGCGAGGGGCAAGGTTGCGTCCTGCCCATCTTCGACGCACCACGCGGCCGACAGGCCCGCGTACGCGATGACCCACTTCACCAGGCGGCTCGGCTCGAGCGATGCCGCGCGCGCGACGAGGTCGAGCCGGCGCGCCAGGCGCCGCGGGTCGGCGGCGATGTCGACGGTCGGGTTGCAGAAGATGTTCGCGTAGTCGAACGCGCGCTCCCCGTAGAGGCCCTTCGGATCGATGGCGAGCCAGCCGCGCGCGCCGCCGTCGAGGACATTGCCGTGATGGATGTCGCCGTGCAACACGACGGGCTGACGCGCGTCGGCGAGAAGCGTGCGGGCAGTCGCGGCAGCGCGTGCGAGCGATGGATCGCGGCTCGCGTTCAGGGAACGAAACCAGTCGCCGAGCGGCACGAGATCGCGCGGCACCTGCGGCTCTCTCTTCGCATGCAGCCGCGCCACCGTCGCGCAGAGGATCGCTGCTCGCGGTGTGAATGGCAGCGCCGTCCGGTACGAGTGACCACCGGGCGATCCAGTCCTCGAACACCGCCGTCACGCGTCCAATATGACGGGAGCGTCAAACGGTGGCAACCCGGGACCCACGGGCCACGGAGTCACGAAGGCACGGAGATTTCTCGTCCGGCACGTTGCGGATCGGATGGTAGGTTCGGCGAATAAAGGCGGACCTGAAGGTCCGCCTCTACGTCCAGATCCGTACGAGCGCTCGTGGCAATAACTGCAACCGTTGATCGGGCGTTCCGACGACGGTAAGCTGCGCATGAATGACCGAGGACGATCGCAAAAAGCGGATACAGGCGATTCTCGACAAGGCCGATGAAGCGATGGCGCTGATGCGCGACGCGCGTGCGACCAGCCGGCGATCGATCAGCGCTGTCCAGCGGGTGGATACGAGCATCGGCACATCGATCGATGGCCTTCGCACGGTCGTCGACGCGCTCGCCACCGCGAACTACGCGAATCAGAGTGCGCATGTCCATGTCGTGGAGGGAGACGACGAGGTCGACCGCGCGATCGACCTGATGCGCGAAGCGAATCACATGGCGATCGCGCTGCTCAACGAGTTGTAGCCAGGAAGAACCGCTTCAACTCGTCAGCGATCAACTCCGGGATCTCTTCGACGAAGTAATGCGTGCCGGGCAGCGCCTTGCCAGTGACGTCCGTCGCGCGCTCGCGCCAGGTCGCGGCCACGTCATAGAGCCGATGCATCGGCGCATGCCCGCCCCAGAGTGCCAGCAGCGGACACGCGATCCTGCGGTCCATATCCGCCTCGTCGTGCACGAGATCGATTGACGCCGCCGCGCGATAGTCCTCGCAGCTCGCGTGGATCGTCTCGGGATTCCGATAGCAGCGCAGGTATTCGGCGAACGCCGCGCTGGTGATGGCGCCGGCCGCCGCCTTCCCCAGCTTTTCGCCGACCCAGAACTCCACGCTGTTGCCGATGAGCGTCTCCGGCAGCGGCGCCGGCTGGATGAGGAAGTACCACCAGAAGTACGCGCTGGCGAACGCGCGCGTCGAGTCGGCGTACAGCCGGTGCGTGGGCACGATGTCGAGCACCGCGATCTTCTTCACGCGCCGCGGATGGTCGAGCGCCATGCGGTGCGCGACGCGGCCGCCGCGGTCGTGGCCGGCGACGAAAAAGCTGTCGAAGCCGAGCGCCGACATCACCTCGACCTGGTCCTGCGCCATCGCGCGCTTGGCGTACGCCGAATGATCGGGCGGCCCGTCCGGCTTGCTGCTGTCGCCGTAGCCGCGAAGGTCCGCCGCGACAATCGTGAAGTCGCGCATCAGGAGCGGCGCGACCTTGTGCCACATCACGTGCGTCTGCGGGTAGCCGTGCAGCAGGAGCAGCGGCGGCCCCACGCCGCCGCGCACGAGCGCAATCGTCGCGCCCGACGTCGGGACCTCAGCCCGCGTGCAGCCGTCGAACAGCAGCGTCGGTCTCCTCGGCGAGCGTGGCGACGAGATCCGCCGCTTTCAGGCGGCGGGCCATCCGCACGCCCTGTCCAGCCCAGAGCGACAGGAATTCGGCGCGCCCCTGCGTCGCCGCGGCGGTGCGCAGCGGCCGGGTCAACGCGTTCTGCAGCGGGAACGGCAGGATCGAGAACTGCTGCGGCCACCAGGGCGCTTCCACCTCGCGCATGAACCGGTTGACGATGCCGCGCGCCGGGCGGCCCGAGAACGCGCGCGTGATGCGCGTCTGGTCCTCGTGCGCGTCGAGGATGGCCTGCTTGTAGACGTCGGGCACGCCGGCTTCCTCGCACGTCAGGAACGCGGTGCCCAGCTGCGCGGCGGCGGCGCCGAGCGCCAGCACCGCCGCGATGCCGCGGCCGTCCATGATGCCGCCCGAGGCGATCACGGGCAGGCGTACGGCGTCCACGATCTGCGGCACCAGCGCGAGCGTCCCGATCATCCCGGCCTCGAACGCGGCCTGGTCGAAGGGGCCCGCGAACGTGCCGCGGTGCCCCCCCGCCTCGCTCCCCTGCGCGACGACGAAGTCGATGCCCGCGCGCTCGAGCGCCACCGCTTCATCGACGGTGGTGGCGGTGCCGCCAATCATCAGACCTCGCGCCTTCACCTTGTCGCGCGCCGCGGCCGGCAGCATCCCGAAGGTAAAGCTGAACACGGACGCGCCGCCGTCGAGCGCCGCGTCGAGCTGCGCGTCGAAATCGCGCGCTGATGGCGCCGGCGGTTCGGGCCGCGGCAAGCCGAGCTCCTCGAAATACGTCGCGACGTGCGCGACCGCAGCCGCGGGGTCGACGGGACCCGGCAGCGGCGCATCGGGCACGAACAGGTTGATGCCGAACGGCCGCGTGGTTTTCAACCGGACCGCGGCGCACGTGTCCGCGATCTGCTGCGGCGTGAGGTACGTGGCGCCGATGGAACCAAGCGCTCCGGCTTCGCACACCGCAGCCACGAGCGCCGGCGTGTCGGCGCCCCCGGCCAACGGCGCCTGGATGATCGGATGCTGAAGGCCCAGCGTCTGTGTCAGGACGGTCGAGACAGGCATGTCGTCAGCGCCTCGTGGACGTCGGGGTCGAAGGCGACGAGCGAGATGCGATCGAACGCGTGCTCGCATGCACGCGTCTCGCGCACCGCGATCGCCGCCGCCTCGTCGAGCGGGTAGCCGTAGACGCCGCAGCTGATGGCGGGAAACGCGATCGATCGCGCCTGGTGCTGCCGCGCCAGCGCGAGCGCGGTCCGGTAGCAGGACGCCAGCAGCTCCGGCTCCCCGTGGTCGCCGCCGCGCCAGACTGGACCGACGGTGTGAATCACGTGCCGCGCGGCGAGATTGAAACCCGGCGTGATGCGGCTTTGCCCCGTGGGGCATCGCACACCCGGCCGCACTTCGGGTATCGCGAGACACGCCTCGTACAGCGCGCGCCCAGCGGCGCGATGGATCGCGCCGTCCACGCCGCCCCCGCCGAGCATCCGCTCGTTGGCCGCGTTGACAATCGCGTCCACGTCGAGCGTGGTGATGTCGCCGCGGACGATCCCGATCACGGACGGAGCAGCGGACGCGCGACGGGCATCCCGGGCCAGGGAATCGCGACGATGGTCACGATCATGGCGATGCCGAAGAAGATCATCGCGAGGCGATGCTTGCGCGCGGGATCCTGCGCCTTGCGAATCTTGACGCGCCCCACGTGAATCAGCGCGATGGCGACCAGCATCCCCGCGACATGTTCGACGGTGAAGAAGCGCGCCGCCGGGATCGACATCGCGGCCGCCAGGTTCCGCATGCCCAGCCGCGTGATCGGACTGAGGAAGACGTAGAGGATCAGGCCGACGAGCAGCTGCAGGTCAGCCGCGATCGTCAGCAGCAGGCCCCACAGGTCGTCCTTCGGCGTCCACGGCCGCTTCGCCGTGCTGCCGCCAATGGCGCGAAACCACGCGATGAGGCCGGTGAGGAGGATGGCCCATCGCAGGAGGGAGTGAAGCCAGAGCGCCGATGAGTACATAGACGGATTCTATCGGGATCCGGGATCCGGGATCCGGGATCCGGAAACCACGAGTCGCGCAGCGCGTGCTGGCACGGAGCTCACAAAGAGAAACCCGAACTTCGTGGGCTCCGTGTATGCCGCGGAGCGGCCTTCGTGGTTATCGGCCGGCGCGCGGCGCCAGGATTTGCGCCAGCAGGTCCGCTTTGCTCGTGTCCCGTTCCAGGTGGGGCTCCCGCATCCCGCCGTGATAGTCGAGCGGCACGGTCTTCACGAGATCGTCGTTCTGAAACTCGATCGTCAGCGGCCCGGAGGCGGTCTTCGAATCCCCGATCGCGTTGCGCAGCACCGCCGCCGAGAATCGCAGCCCGTTGACGGCGAGGATCTGCATCCCGGGACCGATGCCCGCCTTGCCGGCCGGCGAATTCAGGATGACGTCGTTCACCATGCCGTCGCGCGCGCGCACGCGCAGCCCGAGCGAATACATCGCGTCGACACGATCGCCGTCGGCGGTCCTGGTGAACTCGTTCTTCGCGTCCGTATAGACGAGGCGCCACCCGCCCCTGGTAATTCCATCCAGCGGGGCGCGCGGCGTCACCTGGTAGATGCGCGAGCCGAGGAAGGCCTTCCAGTCGTGCGGCGCCACCTGGTTCAGCGCCGCCACCACATCGTCCAGGGTGTAGGGCTTCACCATCGGCGGGCCGCTCTCGCCACCGTGGAACAGGTGGCAGAAGTCCTCGATCGACTTCGCGCCGTGGGTGAGCTCGCGGATCGTTGTGTCGACGTCGAGCCAGATCAGCCACCCTTCGTCGTAGAAGTCCGTGCTCCGCCGGTACGCCGTCCACTGGCCGGGCGCAAAGTACAGCAGCTGCGCCGCCGTGGCCGTGTCCGCGAGCGGCCGCCATTCGCGTCCCGGCTCGGTGTCGAGGTAGGCGGCAACCTGCGCGAGCCGCTCCTTGTAATACGACTCGCTCCAGATGCCGCTCCGCTCGGCCAGCACGTAGCCGAGATACTGCGTCAGCCCCTCGTAGACCCAGAGCAGCTCGCCGACCATCGGCTGCTGAAAGTCGGCGGTCGCGAGGCCCGCCGGACGGCGGAACTTGCCGTTCCAGGAGTGGACGTACTCGTGCGCGACGACGCCGATCGAGTTCTGCTGGGTGAGCGAGTTCTCGTTGACGCGCGAGTCGTTCGACTGGTGGTGCTCGAGGCCGAAGTGCGCGACCCGATCGCTGAGCGTCAGCAGGAAGTGGTAGCGGTCGTAGTGACGCGCGCCGAACATCGCGTCCGCCTCCTGTACCAGCCGCTTCCACTTCTGGGTGAGGTCCGCGGGAATCTCGATGGAGGCCGCGGTGTCGCCAACCAGGTCCGCCTCGACGTGACGAGATGAGGTGTCGCTTGTCCCGAGAGGAGCCGAGGGGCCTGCCCCGGGCGCAGTCGAGGAGTCGAGCGAGACGACCTTCAGGTATTCCCCCGCAATCACCGGCGAATCGACAAGCGTGGTCAACGACACGGGCGCGAAGTCGATCGTTCCGCCGTTCTGGCTCGCCGTTTTCAGAGACGTCGCGAATTTCCAGCCGGCCGGTATCTGGAGGCTCGCGCGGAACATCACCTCGTCTGTGCGCGCGCCCTGCGGGTAGAGCAGCACCTGGTTCCACGAATAGATGCCGAGATGCGCGGTCTCGGATGACGCGGAGCTGAAGCCGCCGGCGCCGATCGCGGACAGGAAATCGAAGCTGGCCTCGAGCGTCTCGACGCCCTGCGGGATGTCGAGATGAAACGCGAACAGGTCGACCGGATCGCGCCGCCACGGAATCGTCTTTCCGCCGGAGGAGAACTTCACGCCGACGAGATCGTCGATCGCTCCGTCCGGCGCGTGCTCGCCAGGCAGCCACTTCGGGTAGACGAGCGTCAACTCGCCCGGCGTGACCGTCAACGTTTCGCGCGCGTGCAGCAGCTTGCGCGGGGTCTCGCGCGCATCGAGCGTGAGCGCGATGGCGCCGGTGACCCGTGACGGCGGCGGCGCCTGCGCGTCCGGCGATGCGAGCGCACACACGACGAGGAGCAGGCCAAATGTGATGCGTCTCATGAACCTTTTGAACCCTTTGAACCTTCTGAACCCTAGAGATAACTTAACCACCAGTCGCGCCGTCGCTGCTTCACGCCCGCGAACCAGCGGCAGAGCGGATATTCAATCGCGATGATGCAAGCCCAGCAGAGATAGACCGTCCACAGGTGGAACCCAACGCCCCACGGCGCATTGAAGATCGCCGGGGGCGGGGTGAACAGGTAGCCGATCGACTTGCCGGCAATGAGACTGGTGGTGATGGCGGCCGTGTGCGCAAGCACCCACTGCCACAGGTAGAAGAACAATGGGACGCGCCCGATGGTGACGAGCGCTGCTCTGGCGGGTCCGAAAGGACCCGCCCTACCTGCCGCGCTCCCCGACCCGCGAGCCTCACCAGCCCTGCGCTCGCGCGATTCGAACCATGCGAGCGCGACGAGCGCGGGGCCGAGCGTCATCAGCAGGTAGAGGAGCGACGGTGGATATTTCGTCGTGTTGATGAACGACAGCGCCGTGAAGAGCGCCGTCGGCTGCACGGACCATCGCGACGGATCGCCGTAGACATTGATACCCCGAATGACGACGAACAAGGCGATCAGGGCCAGGCCGAGGCGGCGGATCAACCGGATGCGGCGTTCGGGGGCCATCTCGTAGACGGCGCCGAACGCGAACCCGGCGGCCATGACCCCTATCCACGGGATCAGCGGGTACTGGAGCCATACGATCGGGCTGCCCTCGCCGAGCACGGGGGTGAAGCCGGGCTGATGCAGGACCATCCACAGCTTGGCCGGCGCGCTCGGCGCGGGACCCGCGAAGTTCCAGGGCATCACTCGCACGCCGTCGAACAGGTTGTGCAGCGCGATCGTGCCGACGCCGAACGCGGCAACGGCGCGCAGCGGCAGGTGCACGAGCGCGGCGAGCACGATCATCGACCACCCGATGGCCCAGATCACCTGCATCAGGCCGACGAAGCGGAAGTCCACGCTGAACCAGATCAGCAGGTGGAGGACGAATACTTCGACGGCGATGAGCCAGATGCCGCGCGTCAACAGAAAGAACGACAGCTCGGACGCCGTCCTGCCGCGCATCTTCAGCAGGTAGGCGCTGACGCCGGCGAGAAAGACGAAGACCGGCGCGCAGAAGTGCGTGACCCAGCGCGTCATGAAGATGGCGAAGGAGGTGCTGGCGAGATCCGTCGGGTCGTAGCGGAACGCGGGACCGTGCACGAAGTCCCGCGTGTGATCGAGCACCATGATCACCATGACGATGCCGCGCAGCAGGTCGATGGAGTCGAGGCGCGTGCGCGAGGCCGGCGCGGGCCGGACGGCGCGGGCGGGAACGACAGTCGCCACGTCGCGAATCGTAGCCGGGTCTACGGCAGGTTGTCGATGTTGATGGCGGTCAAGCCGCCGGCGGGTGTGAACCTGAACACCGCGCCGTAGAAATACAGCTCCGCCTCGAGACACCGGATGATCGTCTCGGCGCGGCGGAAGCCGTGCTGCTCGCCCTCGAACGCCATGTAGGCGACCGGCAATCCCTTCGCGCGAACCGCGTCGGCCATCTTCTCCGACTGGTCGGGCGGCACGACCTTGTCTTCCAGCCCCTGGAACAGGATCAGCGCGCACGACAGGCGGTCGATGTAGTGAATCGGCGAGCGCTCGCGATAGAGGTCCCTGGCCGCCGGATAGGGGCCGATCATCGTGTCGAGGTAGCGCGACTCGAACTTGTGCGTGTCCTTCGCCAGCGCTTCCACGTCGCTGACGCCGTAGTAGCTCGCGCCGGCGCCGAAGACCTCCGGATGAAAGGCGAGCGCCGCCAGCGTCGTGTATCCGCCCGCGCTGCCGCCGCGGATGATCAGGCGATCGGGATCCGCTCTCCCCTGCTCGACGAGATACTTCGCCGCGTTGATGTTGTCGTCGACGTCGACAATGCCCCACTGCCAGTGCAGCCGCTCGCGGTACGCGCGGCCGTAGCCCGAGCTGCCCCCGTAGTTCACGTCGACCACGGCAAACCCCCGGCTCGTCCAGAACTGCACCTGCAGGTCGAGCACCGCCTTGGTCTGCGTCGTCGGCCCGCCGTGGCTGACGACGATGAGCGGCGGACGGTCGGACGGGAGCGCGGCGAAGTCGCCGTTGGCCGGCGGGTAATAAAACGCGTGCGCGGTCAAGCCGCCTTCGGTCGGAAATTCGATCGCTTCGGGAATCGAGATGTGGCGCCGCTCCAGCTGCAGCGTCGAAGACGATCGGATCAACTCGGTTCCGCCGGTCGCGAGATTCGTGCGCGCGACGGTCGACGCCGTGTCGGGTGACGCGGCGACGTAGATCGCGTGCGTCGCGGTCGCCGTGAGCCATTCGAGCGGCTCGAGATCCGTTGGAACGTCGGTGAGCGTCCCGGCCTCGGTGTCAATCGTGGCCAGCTTCCACCGCCCCCGCCGCACGTATGACACGGCGATGCGCCGCTCGTCCGCGAACGCCCACGTGGCCCAGCCGAACAGCCACTGCGGCCTGCCGAACTCCGCTTCGTCGAGCATCTGCCACAGCACGGGCACGATGTCGCACTTCACGGTTCCCACGTCGCACTTGTAGAGCGACCACCATCCCGTGCGATCGCTCGAGAAGTAGAGGACGCCGTCGGGGGACCAGCCCGGCTGATAGATCGACTCGTGCGGGCCGCCCGCGATGAGCGAGGGATCGACCAGCGTGGCTTGGTCGGTGACCGACGCCACCCAGAGCTCGGTGCCGTCCCACGGCATCTGCGGGTGGCGCCACGACAGCCACGCGAGACGCGAACCGTCCGGGCTCAGTCGCGGCGTCGAGTAGAAGTCGTATCCCGACGCGATGACGTCGCCCGCGTGCGGCTCGCCGTCGAGGCGGATCGACACCAGCGTCGTCACCGGCTCGTGACCGTCCTTCGAGTGATCCTCGCGAACGCAGACGAGCCGCTGCCGCCGATCGTCGATTGCCGCGTCCGCGTAGAACCACTTGCCTTCCGGAGTGACCGCGCCCGGCGCGCCCGAGCCGACGATGCGGTAGATGCGCTGGTCGAGGAAGTTCGAGTAATAGACGAACGACTTCGAGACGACATAGGCGCCGCCGCCGTATTCGTGCACGCGCGTGCGGACGTTGTGATCGCGCGGCGTCACGTCGGCGATGGCGCCGGCCGCACTGCGCCTGACGAGTGCGTTGCGCCCGCCCTCGTGCGGCCGCCCTTCGAGCCAGTAAAGGTCGTCGCCGTCGAGCGCGACGAACCCGAGGCGGAGTCCCTGCTCGGCAACGGTCTTGGCGGAGATGGGGGATGTCCAGGTGCCGTACGGCGCGACGGTAGCCACGAGCAGCAAGCATAATTCAGCGCGTCAGTACCGCCACACTGATACCGGCTGCGGCGGCGCCGAACGGGGCAGCCAGGACGCCGCCCAATGCGCAGTCCTCTCCGCCTTGCCTGCCGCACGAGATGGCAGACCCGGCCATGAAGCCGCCCACGAGCCCGCCGAGCGCTCCCAGCGTGACCAGGTAGGCGCGCCTGCTGGTGTTCGTATTCAACGTCGAAAGGCGGAGTGGCGGCGGATACGTGCCCGTTCGCGACACCGTCGCTGACTTCGAGTCGGCCGTAACCATCCGTACGGCTTCCTTGCGCGCGACTTCACGAATCGACGGGTGTGGCGTCCCGGCGATTGCGAGCTGCGGCGCCAGGCCGAGCGTGGCGACGATGACTGTCGTGCGGATGTACGCGCGAAGGGGCTGATTGAACAGGGTCATGTCTGTCCTCCTCAGCCCCTAATGTGCGAAACGGCCGGAGATCGGGTCAGGGTAGGCGGACCTGAAGGTCCGCCTCTACGTCTGGTGTTGCTACGTCTATCGCTTTTTCGATGATTTCCGTCCGCCCTTGCGCGTCCCCTTCTTCTTCGGGACCTTCGCGCCCGCCTCGCGCGCTTCCGACAGGCCGATGGCAATCGCCTGCTTGCGGCTCTTGACGGTCTTGCCCGAGCGCCCGCTCTTCAGCGTGCCGCGCTTGCGCTCGTGCATCGCGCGTTCGACCTTCTCTCCCGCTTTCTTGCCGTATTTAGCCATGAGCACCCTCCATACCGGAGCGCGCCCTATGCGTGATCCGTGCCGAACTGCGAAGCTACGAACCGTCTCGAATCCGTCCCGCCTCGATGTCGCACGTCACCTTGCCAATCGCGAGACGGGTCTGATCGCGCAGGCCCTCGGCAAACTGAATGAACCGGTGGGCGTCGGCGAAGTTGCTGACCACGCCGAACGAGACGCGAATCGCCCCTGCGCTCTTGCCGCCGCGGCTCGTCACGAGGTCGAGGAACCGCGCGAGGTTCATGTTCGGATCGAGCTCGAGCGCGGCGCGCACGTCGGCCTCCGTGATGCCCTCCGCGGTCTCCCCCGCGCCCGGGTTGCAGAAGCAGCCGGTGCGCAGCGAGATGCCCTGCGCGCCCGCCATCTCCTCCACGCGGCGGTAGTCGAGGAGGTGCCCCTCGGGGTCGTAGAAGTTCAGCGTGATGGTGCCGCCGCGCGACTCGGTCGTTGTCGGCCCGTAAATGCGCACGAGGTGATGGCCATTGCTGTGCTGCAGTTCGACCAGCCGCTGCAGCATCCACGCTGTAAGCGTGCGCACGCGCGTATTGATCGTGTCCAGGCCGACCGAGTCCAGGTGCCGCAGTCCGATTTCGACGGCGGGAATCGCCAGGTAGTTCAGCGTGCCGTCCTCGAAGCCGGCCTCGCCGCGCGACAGGACGCAGGCGCGCCCGTTCACCGTTGCGAAGTTGACGGTGCCCCCGGCGAACCACGGACGCCGCAGCGCCGCCAGCGCCGCGCTGCGCGCCAGCAGGCAGCCGACGCCGGTCGGGTAGCCGAACATCTTGTAGAACGAGACGCTGACGAAGTCGGGCTTGACGGCGGACAGATCCAGGCGGCTGGTGGGCACGAACGCCGCGGCGTCGAGCAGGACGTCCCACCCGCGCGCGTGCGCGAGGTCGATCAGATCGAGCGGATGCCTGACGCCCGTGAAGTTCGACTGGGCGGGAAACGCAAACAGTCCCGGCCCCGTGGACGGGGCCGCCAGCATGCCATCGAGCTGGGCGCGATCGATGCGCAGCTCCGGGACCGTCAGCGGCGCATAGTCCACCGGCGCGCCCTTGGCGCGCGCGAACTCGCGAACGCCGTTGACCGAGTTGTGATTGTCGGCCGTCAGCAGCAGCTGCGTGCCCTGGCTGAACGGGTACGACTCGCCGACGTGCTTCAGCGCCCCGGTGGCGTTGGCGGTGAAGATCGCCGCATACTCGTCGGGCGGCGCGTTGAACCAGTCGAGCACGGCGCGCCGCGCCTGCTCGACGAGCGTCGTCATCCGGTGGGAGGAAGGGCTCGCGGAGTGCGGGTTGCCGTAGACGTGCTGGTTCAGCAGCGCGGCATGCTCGACGACCTGCGAGGCGGCGTGCAGGCTGCCGCCGGTGTAATCGAGGTAGGCGTGGTGCTGGTCATCCAGGCGCCGGTATTCGCGCACCCGCAGCGCGTCGATCGCGTACGTGGCGGCATACTCGGGAAAGGCGCCGAGAAAGTCCTCGTAGGCGTCGATCACGGGTGATCGATCTTCAGCGCGAACCCGACGGGATCCTGCAGCGTGCCGAGGTCGTAGACCTGCACGCAGTACTGCCCGGCGTCGGCGGACGTGCTGATCTGCGGGTTCGACGCCGCCGAGGCATTCACGGTTACGCCCAGCCGGCAGCCGCCGCCCGTGACCCGCGGCAGGCCGACGCCGAGCCCGAGCGTCGCGGCCGACGCGGTCAGCGTCACCGCAATCGAGCCCGACGCGTTCACCGTGAACGAACGGCTGCTCTGCCCGCCCGGCGCGACCACCCCCGACCAGTTTTCGCTCGTCGGCGTGGACGTGCTCGGCGTCGTCGGGCTGTTGTTGTCGTCGCCACACGCCGACACGAACAACGCGATCGAGAGCCAGGACGCCGCCAGGACACGGGTTGTCGCGCTCATGGATGTGTGATCCGAATCGAGAAGTTCGCGGGCTCGCGCAGGCCGGTGGCGGGGTCGACGTCGGCGATGTTCGCGCAGTAGTCCGACGCGGGAGCGAGCGTATCGTTGATCTGGGCGCTCAGTGACGGCGCGGTCTGCGTCACCTTCGACAGCGTGCAGCCGATGACCGTGCCGGCGTCGTCCTTCGCCGTCTTGCCCCAGCCGATCTCCACCGTCGCGACGATGACACCCGGCCGGCTGATCGGCGAGAGGCTCGCGAGGTTGATGGACGTCGTGCCGTTGGAGCCGACGGAAAACGCGAAGAACTTCGACTCGCGCACGTTGATGATGTCGTCGAACCGTTCGGTGGCGCGGCCCGACGCCGTGGAGGAGGGGGTTGTCGGCGTGTCGTCGCCGCACGCCGGGCAGAGCGAGGCGAGGATCAGTATGAGAACCGGAAATCGCATGATCAGTAGCCGATCTTATCTGACGCAGGCGGGGCGGGTAAGGCCGGCAGGGGTGGGGCCGGCGGCAGGTGGCGAGCGGACGGGTGGGGCGAGAAGGCGTGAACCTGCCTGCCCGCCCCACCTCCCTGCCCGCCTATTTCAGGTGCTTGTTCACCAGCTTCGTCATCTCGAACATGTTGACCGACGCCTTGCCGCCGAAGACCGCCTTGAGCGGCGCGTCCGCGTTGATCATCCGCTTGTTCTTCTTGTCCTGCAGCCCGTTCTTCTTGATGTAAGCCCAGAGCCTCTTGGTGACCTCGGTGCGTGGAATCGGCTTCGAGCCGACGACTTCCGCGACGGTCGCGTCGGGCGTCACGGGCCGCATGAAGGCCGCGTTCGCCGTGCGCTTCCGTCCAACCGTCTTCTTCTTCGATGGTGCCGCTTTCCTCGCCGTCTTCTTGGCCATGTAATCTCCTCAGCCTGTTCCACCTTCGCCCGCGACGCAGCCGCGCGCGGGCAAGGCGGACCTGCCACGCCGACGCCCGGGACGCACGCGCGCGCGGGCGAAGGCGGACGCGACGTGGGAGATTATCGCCCGAAGATCGATTTTCGCGCCGACGAAAACATGTGTTCCGACCGTAGCATGTGATGACCGACCGCGGCGGCGACCGGCGCGACGAGCATCGTCACGAGGAGAACCTCCCACAGCGCACCCTGCGTCAGGTTGTATTCGACCAGCAGCGCGTGCCACGACGTGCCGATCAAGAAGGAGCCGACCAGCACCTCGAAGCCGATCGTCAGCAGCACCCACTGGTCGCCGATCAGCAGCGCTTCGTTGGCGGTGTGAGGATGCAGCCAGACGATGGCGACCCAGGCGACGGCGGCGACGACGGCCGACAGGACAATCGTGCTGATGACGTGCGCGGCCGAGGCGCCGAACGATGGCGTCAGCCACGTCACTCGAATGACCGCGTTGAGAAAGGCAGCCAGCAGCAGGCCGAACCAGATGGCGAGCGCACGGAAGAGCATCGGAAAACCTCCTGCCCGACCCGTGGCGCAAGCGACACGCCCGCACGCAGCGTGGGAAATACTGGGAAATCTGCCCCGAAATGACGACCGGCCGTGGCAGGCCTCGCAGCCGCGGCGAGCGTTTCGGCGCTGAGGCCGCTGTCGAAAATGGCAGAGCGTTCGCGGGAACCGCTCTGCTTGAACTGCCGACAGACGCCCCTTACTATGTAGAACTCCGTAACCACTGCCGAGAGGTTTTAGAAGAGCTGATGCACAAGAGTTTTGTCACGGCTGCGCTCGCGATGCTCGTCAGTTCCGCAGGCGCCTCGGTCATCGCGAAAACGGCCCCGGCCACGCGCGCGACGGCAGCGCATGTGGCAGTCGCCCGGACGGCCGCGGTCGCGTCGAACGGCGTCACCGTCGATCGCGCAATCGCGCTGAAGTCGGGCGTCAACGCGGACGTTCTCGACCTCGCGCTGGCCGCCGTGTCGTGCGGCGTCGCGTCCGGCGACCTCGAGGCGCCCCCGACCCTGACGCTGATCGACTACTCGCTGCCGTCCACGACCCCGCGTCTCTGGGTGTTCGACCTCCACACGGGCAAGATCCTGTTCAACGAGCTCGTCGCGCACGGCCGCAACAGCGGCGACAACATGGCGACGCGCTTCTCGGACGTGGCCGAGAGCCGCGAGTCGAGCATCGGCCTCTTCCGCACCGCGGATACCTACGTCGGCCACAACGGCTACTCGCTGCGCCTCGACGGGCTCGAGCCGGGCTTCAACGGCAACGCGCGCGAGCGCGCGATCGTGATGCACGGCGCGCCCTACGTCGACCCGGGCGTGGCGAAGACGAATGGCCGCCTGGGCCGCAGCTGGGGATGCCCGGCGCTGCGCGAAGCGGTGGCGCGGCAGGTGATCGATACCGTGCGCGGCGGCGGCGTGATCTTCTCGTATTACCCGGACGCGGAATGGCTGAAGACGTCCCGGTTCCTGAACTGCCCGGCCCAAAAGGACGCGGCCTACACGGTCGCCACAAAGTAGGCGTGTCGGGCGGGTCCTTTCGGACCCGCCTACGGTTGTAGCGACGAACTAATCGAATCGAGGAGCGCGGCCTCGCGCTCGAGCGCCTTCGCCACCCTCGCGATTTCGGTGTCCGCCTCGGCGTACTGCTTCTGCTCGATCGCTTCCCGCACGCCCGGCATCGTCTTCACCGCATATCCCGTATAGAAACCTGGCGCATACAGCAGGTGGCGGTACCACGGCCGTTTCGGCAGGCCGCCCTCGTCGGTCAACTGGCGTTCCGCCTGCAGCAACTTTGCGTTGGCGGCGCGGACGGCGGTGCTGCCAGGCGCCAGCTTCGCGCGCGCGCCGTCCACCGTGCGGTGGTAGCGTGCGGCCGCCTGCGTCAGACGCTCGGCGGCGTTCTCGAGCGGCGCGAAGTTCAACGCCGGCGCGACGTCTTCGGTCTTCGGCGCCTGCACTGGCCGTTTCGGGTCGTTGATGGCCGCAAATACCCCCTCCTCGATCTCGCGGTTGCGCTCGCGCACGTCGTCCTGCTGCGTCTTCAGCAGCCCCTCGAGCTCCTTGACGTAGGTCTGGACCGTGTCCGCCAGGCTGGTGAATTGAAACGGCAGCAGGTCCGCGTCCGCCAGGCGGATGATCGCCGTCCCCGCCACCTGTGCGAGCGCCCGGCCGTAGGCGAAGTCGGTGTCGAGGAACTTCGTGTAGTAGTAGAAGTCGTCGTAAATCGAGTGATAGATGCCGTCGCTGTTGTCGAGGCCGCCGAACCCCAGGTTGAGTGATGGCACGCCGCCATGCTGGAGGAACGACGAGTAGTCCGACCCCGATCCGAGCGCCGCGATGCGGAGATCGCTGCGCGACCGGGCCTCGGCTCGTTCCTCGCGCGAGCCCCTCGCAATCGCCCTCGCCCGCGCTCGCGTCCAGACGCTTCCCTTCGTTTCCGGGTCCTCGACGTCGCGCGCCGCGCGGTTGACGAGGCTTTCGAGCGCATGCGAGCCGGAGGCGTTGAAGAAGCCGCGGCCGGTACCGTCGGAGTTCACGTACGCCACCGCGTGTTCCCGCAGCTCCGGCTCGTGGGCCTCCACCCATTCGGTTGAACCGAGCAGACCCTGCTCCTCGCCGTCCCATGCGGCATAGATGAGCGTCCGCTTCGGCCGCCATCCCTGCTTCGCGAGCTCGCCGAGCGCGCGCGCCTCCTCGAGGACAACCGACATGCCGGAGCCCGGGTCACCGGCGCCATTCACCCACGCGTCGTGATGGTTGCCGCGAATCACCCACTCGTCGGGGTAGGTCGACCCCTGCATCCGCGCGATGACGTTGTAAACCGGCACGCGGTTCCAGTTGAAGGCGAGCTTCATGTGCACGCGCGCCGGTCCCGGACCGAAGTGATAGGTGATCGGCAGCGCGCCGCGCCACGGCTCCGGCACGACCGGTCCGCGCAGCGCGGCCAGCAGCGGCTGCGCGTCCGCGTACGAAATCGGCAGCACCGGAATCCCGGTCAGCGTGGTGACGTCCTTGAGGTCGAGCCGTTTCGCGTCTGGCGTCGCACCAACGCCCGGCGTCAACGGATCGCCGGGATAGGTCGGCATGTCCATGACGCTGCCGCGCTGAACGCCGCTGCCGGCGCGTGTCGGACCGTCCGGAAAGATGTCGTCGACGTAATAGCCGTCGTCCATCGGGTCGGAATAAATCAGGCAGCCGACGGCCCCGTGTTCGGCGGCAACCTTCGGCTTGATGCCGCGCCACGAGTTGCCGTAGCGCGCGACGACGACGGCGCCCCTCACCGAGACGCCGCGGCGCTCGAGGTCGTCGTAGTCCTGCGGGCGCCCGTAGTTCACGTAGACGAGCGGGCCCGTGACGTCGCCGTCAACCGAGTAGGCGTTGTACGACGGCAGCTGCTCGGCCGTCTGGCCCGATGTCGGATCGACGGCGACGGAAGGCTCTTCCAGCTTCAGCCTGAACGCCGTCGGTGCGACCATCTCGACGACACGCTCTTTCGGCGTCGGGAAGAGGACATCGAAGGTCTCGATGCGGGCGTCCCATCCCCACTCCTTGAACCTGGCCAGGATCCACTCGGCGTTGTCCTTGTCGTACGGCGAGCCGAGGTGATGCGGGCGCGCGCTCATCCGCTTCATGTAGTCGCCGATCCTGCTCGCCTCGGGGAGGGCGCGGAACCGCGCGTCCCACGCGGGCGTATTCTGCGCGGCGAGCGGCAGCGTCAACGACGCAACGATGGCGGTCAGGGCAAGCGCGATTCTCATCTCCAGGCTCCTGCCTAGAGCATACGCCGCGGATCATTCCGGACTCGGGATCCCGGCTTCGAACCGTCCGCACGTGCGCATCGATGCGCCGTAGTAGGGGTTGTCGAGCGTGTCGCCCGTTTGCAGCCAGTACTTCCGCGCCATCGGGCAATAGGCGACCTTCAGGGCGGCGTCCAGAGGACGCCCGGCGCGCTTCGCGTCGACGAGCAGCGCCGCGCTCAACGTGCCGAAGGCGGTGCGGGCCGACGACAGGTCCGTCACGCGCTCGAACGCCTTCGCGGCCGCCGCCACCGGTTCCTCGACAGCACCGGCTTTCGCCGCCTCGGATGCGACGTCACTGGCCCGCGCCTTGACGCCGGCCAGCGAATCGGCGGCCAGCGCGCGCTGAATCGCCAGGTACGCCGTCAGCATCGGGCCGACCCTCGCCTCGACCTCGCGCGGAGGTGGTGACGACGTGGCAACGGCCGTTGCGGGTGTCGCCACCGTGCGGCCCTGTTGCGCGACGTAGTCGATCACCGCCGCCACCTCGTCGTCGCTCAGCGCCAGGTTCGGCATTTCGACCCGGTACTTCGCCCGCAGCGCCAGCGCCGTGGGATCGCCGGCTGCGCGCACCCGGTTCGGTGCGGCGATGAACCGGGTCAGCCAGGCGCGGTCGCGCCGGCCGGTCACACCGAGGAGGTCGGGCGCGATGGCGTCGCCGCGACCGATCGTGTGGCAGGCGCCACACCGCTTCGCCCAGGTGTACGCACCAAGGTCGAACGGCGCCGCCGGCGGTGCGTCCGCGTAGGAAACCGCCCGCGTCGGTGCCGCGCCGCGCCAGCTGTTCAGCCACGTTCCGATTGTTCTCGCCAGCGACGAAGGCTGGCTCGTGGCGACGTTCTGCATCCACTGGCCCGTCGCTTCGTTGCCGACGAGCAGCATCGGTGTATGGCCGTCCTTGTTCGCCGGGTTCGGCAACGAGTACAGGCCGAGCTTCCTGCCGAGAAGATCGATGTCCGCCTGATCCCCCGTCAGAAAGAGCCAGCCGGGCCCGGCGCCGAACTGCTCGGCGTAGGCTTTCAGCACCGCCGGTGTGTCGTGCTTCGGATCGATCGTGATCGAATAGAAGAAGACGTCCTTCCCCATCCGGTCGCCGAGCAGCTTCTGCACCTGCGCCAGGCGTGCCGTTTCGAGAGGACAGTTGTACTGGCACGACGTGTAAATCAGGTTGATCGCGACGATCTTTCCCTTGAGCAGATCGTCGTAGAAGCGGACGCTGCGCCCGTCCTGCGTGGTCAGCGTCACGTTTGGAAAGTAGTCCGCGCCCCACCGCGACGAAGCGGTGGAGACGCGGACCGAGGCAAACAACCCGACCGCCGCAACGAGGCAGCATGCGGCGACGGGTGTCATGAGGGCGCGCGGTCTGAGGGGAGTCTCAGATGTCATCGCGGGCTCCTAGAACGCCCCCGGGAGAATGTCCGTCGGCGGTTCGAACGTCACTCCCTGCGGCGTCGGGATGGGCGTCGGCAGCGGTTCGAGGAACGGCCCCCCGGCGTTGTCGATTTCCCATCGGAGCAGCATCGCGTTGTCTTCGTGGCTCATGTTGTGGCAGTGCTCCATGAACATGCCGCCCCAGTCACGGAAGCAAACGGAGATGGTGACGCTGCCGCTCTCGCCCAGGCGGTAGACGTCTTTTCGGCCCCGCTCCCACGCGGGGACGGCAGACGCGCTGCCGTTGCGCGCCAGAATGATCCCTTCCTCGAAGTGAATGTGAATCGGATGGTCCCAGCCGCCCCCATCGTTGACGAGGTGCCAGAGTTCGCGTGTCCCGAATTGCGGGGCCGCCGAAATGCGCCCGAAGTCTGCATCGAGCGTCCTGCCATCCTCACCCGTCGCGATGCCCCACGGCCCCCTGAACGACGTCACGGGGTCGAACGTCGTCTGCTGTGCGTCGCGTCCGAAGACGAACGTCCGCTCGCGCGCGACTGGCACCTGCGAGTGATCGGGATTGGGAATCAGCGTGTCGGGCACCCGGCTTCGATCGGGTTGCGCCGGATCGCGCACGACGCGGAATTCGAGGAAGCGGCCGACGCCGGGGTCGGAGGAGTTGCCGGCGAACGCATCGGCAACCGTCAGGAACCGATCTGGCCCCCTGCCGTCGTCGTGTTCCGCCAGGTTGACCAGGTACAGCTTCTCGCCGATTTGGTAGCGCGAGAAGTCGATGACGACGTCGTACCGTTCGGCGATCGCCTGCTCGTCCAGCACCGTGAGCGCGACCGGGTGCGGCATCAGGTTTCCGTCGTTGGCGATTTGTGTCATCGGCTGCGCAGCGCCTGACGAATTGGCCAACGCGATCTTGAGGAAACGCGCGACGCTCCCGTTGAGGATCCGGAACCGGTACTTGCGCCGTTCCACTTCGAAATACGGCTTGTAGGCGAAGTTGACCGCCATGACGTCGCCGAGGAAGCCGTCGAAATTGAAGATGTCGTACAGCAACTGGCCGTCGCCGTCGAACGCCATGTCAGCGATCGTCAGGTTGACGTCGTAGTCGAGATTGCCAAAGCTCCGGGCAGTACCGCTCGGCAATCGCAGGTTCACGCCGTCGTCGATCGCCTCGTTGCCACGGTCGAGGCCGCTGTAGATGTTCAACATCGCCATGTTGCCCTTGTAGACGTTCTGTGCGGTGAAGCTGAACATGTGGTCGTGGAACCAGTGCGTGCTCATCGTTTCGTGCCAGTCGCCCGGGATCAGGGTGAGGCCACCGTTGTCGTTCGGCGTGGACGCCATGACATCAGTGGCCGCCTGGTTGACCGAGAAATGGCCGGCGAGCACGAACGGCCAGTGATAGTCGTAGAACTGGCGTGGAAAGAAGAATGCGCCGGTAAAACCGTCGTTCTCGGCGCCGTGATGACCGTTGTGCTCGTGGGTGCTGATCGTGTGGATGCCGAAGCCGCCGTTCTGCGTGACGTCCACGGGAAGGCCGTTGTGGTGACGGAAGAGCACCGGCTCGCCGTAGCGCGCCTGCACCAGCTTGGGCGGAAGCGTGCCATTGAAGGTCCACACGGACTCGGGCCGCTGCACCGGCCACTGCGGATGGAACGCCGCCGGGATCGGTGCCGCCTGGTTGATGCCCGAGTTCAGCGACGAGGGCACGCCAGGCCGGTAGGTCGTGTTGGTGGCAGCGGGCGCCTGCGTCACTTCGACCGCGACCCGCGGGGGGAATTGGGCGAAACGCTGGTGCGCCCAGATCGGTCCGGGCGGACGTCCTTCGATCGGTCCCGTCCCGCCGCCAAGCCTCTGATCGACGACCTGCTGGGTCTGGTTCGCCTGGGCGGTGGGTGCCGGATTCAGTGTGCTGACGGCATTGCGCGGAAGCACGTCGAACCGGTGCATCGGCTGCGTGAACGGCTGCACCCCGAACAGCGGACTGCGCGGAATGTTGCCTTCATCCGCGAACGCTTTGTGGACGAATGGATTGAGCCCGTTGATGGGCGCCAGTAAACCGGCGCTGGTAAAGAGTCCCCACTTGAATAAGTCACGACGCGACACGCGGCCCCACGACCGCTCGCGGATGATTTCCCTGCGATTGTCTCTCGCTCGTTCGGCTTCGATGATGCGTGCCCGGGATGCGCTTGGGGGGAGATAGACAGGCATGCGGGTAATCCTCCTTGCTCCGCAGTGGTTCGGCGCGACGCACGCGTGCGAGTGCTGTGACTACCTTGGGGTACCCAGTCGAGCGACGGAACGACACGCGACGACGGCGTCGGTACCGTTTTGTACGAATGAAGTGTGCCAATCGTCGCCAGCGGACCGTCGCGATGTCGCCGTTGCAGAGCGCGTGAGGTGGACCCACTCAGGGGATCGTCGGCGCGTGAATGGAGGAATAGCCGCGGATGGTGAGTAGTGTTGATAAGTGCCGGCAGTTCGGGTTGTTGACTGACGCTGTCCGAACATGACCTCACGATGCGTCCCGGCCGCCGGGAGTGGGACCACTGGACAACGATCGCAGCGCGGCGATCCGCCTCGACGTTCCGGGGCTGGAATGGCCGCGCTGCACGTGATCGTTCGCGCTCCTGACGGGATCAGTCTGTGTCCGGAATTCCCTCCTCGAACCGTCCGCAGGTGCGCATCTGGGCGCCGTAGTAGGGGTTGTCGATGGTGTCGCCCGTCTGCAGCCAGTACTTCCGCGCCATCGGGCAATACGCGACCTTCAGGCCCGCATCGAGCGGATGTCCTGTCCGTTTTGCCGCCCTCAGCATCGCATCGCTCAGCGTTCCGAAGGCGATACGCGCTGATGCCAGGTCGGTGACACGGTCGAAGGCATTCGCCGCGACGGCAATCGGCTGCTCGACCGGACCGCTGCGTGCCGCCTCGGATGCGATGTCAGTTGCCCGCGCCTTGACGCCGGCCAGCGCATCGGCAGCCAGCGCGCGTTGAATCGCCAGGTACGCGGTCAGCATCGGACCCACCCTGGCCTCGACCTCGCGCGGCGGTGGCGACGCGGCAACAGCGACCCCGGGTGTCGCAGCGGCGGGGCCCTGTTTCGCGACGTAACCGATGACGGCCTGCACCTCCTCGTCAGTGAGCAGCAGGTTTGGCATCTGGAGCTGGTATTTCTCCCGGAGTGCCAGGGCCGCACGGTCGCCGGACGCGCGCATCTCGTTCGGCGCGGTGATGAAGCGCGTCAGCCAGGCACGGTCGCGCCGATCGGTCACGCCGAGCAGGTCGGGCGCGTGCGTGCCGCCGCCGCCGATGGTGTGGCACGCGCTGCACCGCGTCGCGTAGGTGAGCGCACCGAGATCGTACGCTGCCATCCGTGGGGCGTTCTCATAGGACACGGTCGGCGTCGCGGCGGCGTCCTTCCAGCCGCCCATCCACGTCCCGATCATCCTGGCCAGAGACGAGGGCTGGCTCGTGGCCACGTTGCGTGCCCACTGCCCGGTCGACTCGTTGCCGATGATCAGGGCTGGCATGTGCCCATCCTTGTTCGCCGGGTTCGGCGGCGAATAGAGGCCGAGCTTCCTGCTCACGAGGTCGATGTCCGACTGCGACCCCGTGAGGAAGAGCCATCCCGGTCCGGCGTTGAACTGCTCGGCGTAGGCCTTCAGCACCGCCGGCGTATCGTGGCGTGGATCGATCGTGATCGAATAGAAGAAGACGTCCTTCCCCATCCGAGCGCCGAGCAGCTTCTGCACCTGCGCGAGCCGCGCCGTCTCGAGCGGACAGTTGTACTCGCACGAGGTGTAGATCAGGTTGATCGCAACGACCTTTCCCTTGAGCAGGTCGTCGTAGAAACGCACGCTGCGGCCGTCTTGCGTCGTCAGCGTCACGTTGGGAAAGTAGTTCGCGCCCCAACGGGAGTTGTCGGTGGACACGGATACGGTCGCCGCCGCCCACATCGCGACCGCGAGGCAGCAGCCGGCGATGGGGGCGATCGACGGATCGAGAACGCGCGATCTGAGGCGAATGACACGTTTCATGGCACCACCTCAGAACGCGTTCAGGACGATGTCGTCCGCGTCATACGGGTACGTCACACCCTGCGGTGTCGGGACCGGCGTCGGCAGCGGCGCGAGGAACGGTGGGCCGCCGTCGTTCAACTCCCATCGCAGGAGCATCGCGTTGTCTTCGTGCGTCGTGTTGTGACAGTGCTCCATGAACATGCCGCCCCAGTCGCGGAACTGCATCTTGATCGTGACGGTGCCACCGGGACGCAGACGGTAGACGTCTTTGCGGCCTTTCTCCCACGCCGGGACCTGCGACGCGCTGCCGTTGCGCGCCAGGATCTGCCCTTCCTCGAAGTGAATGTGAATCGGGTGGTCCCAGCCTCCGCCGTCGTTGACGAGATGCCAGACTTCGCACGTGCCGTAACGGGGCGCTGCCGAGACGCGTCCCCAGTCGGCGGCGAGCTTTTCGCCGCCATCGGTCCTGATGGCCCAGTCAGAGAACGGCTTGTCATAGGACGACGGGGCCCCGTACGTGGTGTTGATGCCCCCGCGCCCGAACAGGAACGTCCGCTGGCGCACCGCCGGCGGCAGTTCGGGGTTGGGAATCAGGGTGTCCGTGGCACTCAGCACCCGACTCTGATCCGTGTGTGCCGGTTCGCGCACTACGCGGAACTCGAGGAACTTGCCGACACACGGGTCGTCGGACCTGCCGGCAAACGCGTCGCCAACTCTCAGATCTCGCTTGGGCCCTCTGCCATCGTCGTGCTCGCACAGGTTGACCAGGTACAGCGTCTGTGGAGGATTGGTGACCGGGTAGCGGGAGAAATCGATCACGACGTCGTAGCGTTCCGCGATCCCTTGCTCGTCCAGCGCCGTCACCGGAACGGGGTGCGGGAGCAGGTTTCCGTCGTTGCCGATTTGCCAGATCTGCTGCGCGACGCCCGACGCATCCGCCAGCGCGATCTTGAAGAAGCGCGCGACGCTCGCGTTGAGGATCCGGAACCGGTACTTCCGGCGCTCCACCTCGAAGAACGGCTTGTAGGCGAGGTTGACCGTCATGACGTCGCCGAGGAAGCCATCTTCGTTGAAGATGTCGAACAGCAGCTGGCCCTCGCTGTCGAACGCCTTGTCGGCGATCATCAGGTTGACGTCGTAGTCGAGGTTTCCCCAGTTGTTGGCCGTCCCGCTCGGCAACTGCAGGTTCACGCCGTCCGCGAGCGCCTCATTGCCGCGATCCAGGCCGCTGTAGATGTTCATCATCGCCGCATTCCCCTTGTAGACGTTCTGCGACGTGAAGCTGAACATGTGGTCGTGGAACCAGTGCGTGCTCATCGTCTCGTGCCAGTCGCCTGGGATCGGGTCGACCGTGCCGGCGTCGTTCGGGGTGCACGCCTTGTGGTCGTCGTCTCCGGTCTGGTGGTAGCTGTAGTGGCCGGCCAGCACGATCGGCCAGTGATAGTCGTAGAACTGGTTCGGAAAGAAGAAGGCGCCGGTGAACCCGTCGTTCTCCGCGCCGTGGTGGCCGTTGTGTTCGTGCGTGGATATCGTATGCCTGCCGAAACCACCGTTCTGGGCGATATCGCACGGCAGCCGGTTGTGGTGCCGGAAGAGCACCGGCTCGGCGTAGCGCGCGAGGAGTAGCTTGGGTGGAATCGTGCCGACCTGGGGATCCGGGGGCACCCCAGGCAACAGAAACTCCACGTTCTTCACCTGCCCGAACGTCCACACGGAATCAGGTTTCTGCTCCGGCCACTGCGGATGGAACTTCACGGGCAGGGACTGCGCGGGATCAATACCGGAATTCAACGACGACGGGACTCCAGGGTTGTACGTCGTGTTGGCTCCGCCGGGAGCCTGGCACACTTCCACGGCCACCTTTGGTTTGTGTTCCTCCCAACGCTGGTGCGCCCAGATCGGGCCGGGCGGCCGCCCTTCGATGGGGCCCCTGTCGCCCGGGGCGACGCCGGGGAGCCGCTCGTCGAGAATCTGCTGCGTCTGGTTCGATGCGGGGGTCGGAACCGGGTTCAACGTGCCCACGCCTTTGCGCTCGAGCACGTCGAACCGCGGCATCGGCTGGGTGAACGACTTGACGCCGAACAGCGGGCTGCGCGGGATGTTGCCGTCGTCCGCGAAGACTCGGGGTATGAATGGATTCAGGCCGTTGATCGGCGCCAGCAGGCCCGCGCTGGTAAAGAGTCCCCACTTGAAGAAATCGCGACGAGTGACGCGGCCCCACGACCGCTCGCGAATGATTTCCCGCCGGTTGTCGCGTGCGCGTTCCGCGTCCCTGATGCGGCCGCGGGACGCGCGTTCGGGGAGATAGATGGCAGACATGCGGTATTCCTCCTAGCTCCGCAAGAGAGCTCGGCGCCCGCGTACGCACGCCTTCCCCAGCCGGGACATGCCCGATCGTCGGCCAGGCACACGACGCAGAAAGCCGTTGCCGTCTTCTGAGAGTGACGATTTGAAGGGCGCTATTGTCTACGGTGCGTCCCGTCCGCGCAATTAGTAATGTGCTGTATGGGACACACGATAGAAGAAACGTCGGAGGGCGCTCGTTATTACAGGGTGAGAGTCGACGCGCGAGGCATGCGGATTATCCCGCAGTCTGTCTGTTCGTGCGCGCATGCCGGCAGGACACGAGGGAGTGAAGTGTACGGTGAGGCTGCAACGAGTGAAAACTACTTCCACATTTCCTGGAGCCAGGGCACTGCCTGTCGCAGGCCGCCGACGAACTTATAGGTCTCGAAGTGTTGGATGCCGTTCAGCACGACGATCTGCGCGTTGATGCCGCGCGTCTTCAGCTCCGCGATCCGCCGCTCGGTGGGGCCGATCGGCTGCACGCGGTCGTCGCGTGAGTGGACGGCAAAAACCGGGAGACGCCACGACGCCGCGGAAGGCGTCGGCGTCCCCGAGATCGGAATCGCCGCGCTGAACCGATCCGGGTATTTGTCCGCCCAGTACCACGTGCCCTGCCCGCCCATGCTGAACCCGGTGACGATGACCTTCTTCTGATCGACGGCGTAGCTGCTCTCCACTGCCGCCAGTAACGCGTTGACGGCCTGCTCGTTCGCGGCCGTACTCCATCCACCACCAGCCGAATCGGGCGCGACGATGAGCGCGCCGAGGTCGGCGAGCGCGGGCTGGATGAGGATCTCGAGCATCGAGTGGCCGGCGCCTTCGGGATCGCCGCCGAAGTGCAGCGCGAGGATCAGCGGCACGGGCGCGCCGTGATAGCCGCGAGGCACGGAGATCGCGTAGTGGATCTTCGGACCGTCCCGCAGCGGCAGCACCTCGTCGTGGATGCCCGGCTGGCGGACAGGAATCTTCTCCTGGGCCGAAACCGGAATTGCCGTCAAAAGCGCCAGCGCACAGACGCCGGCCATGGCCAGCTTTCTCATCTCAATACTTCCTGAACGTCAGGTTGAACCGTCCCTCGACGCCGAGCCCGGTCGGCGCCGTCCCTGGAACAATCCGCGACACACCGTGATACCGCAGCCGGGCGGCGCCGCCGAACACGAAGGCGTCGCCCGACTCGAGCAGCAGCGACTGGATGGGGTCGCGCCGCTTCAGCCCGCCGAACAGGAACCGCGCGGTGTCGCCGAGCGAGATCGACACGACCGGCAGGCCGGCATCGATCGATGCACGGCCTTCGTCCTTGTCCTGGTGCAGTCCCATCCGGCCCTCGGCGTCGTAGTAGTTCATGATGCAGAGGTCAGGCGCGAATGCGAAGCCGGCGTCGCCCGCGAGCCGCGACGCGAGCGCCACCCATTCCTCCGGCACCGGCGCCACCGGCGCATCGTCATGGTCCGCGCGCGTGGACTCGTACTTATATGTGAGCGCGTTCCAGTGCCGGCCGAGGCACACCATGCGCACGTGCATCTTACCGCCGCCGCGCACGGTCGGCACGTAGCCGCCGGCGGGACCGTCCATGATGGCGCGGCACCGTTCGACGAGCGCGCGCTGCTCGTCGAGCGGCAGCCAGCATTTCAGCCAGGAGGCGCCGTCGGCCATCAGCACCTGCTCGCGCGGATGCGTGTCGAACGGAATGTGGGCGTGCACGGCTGCTATATGATGGGCCTTCAGCTGCCAACGTCCAACGTTTCAGCCACCCTGCCATGATCCCCGGGTTTCACGACCTCGTCTCCAGATGGTTTGCCAGCGCGCTCGGCAGCCCCACGCTCGCGCAGCAGCGCGGCTGGGCGGCCATCCGGGACGGACGCCACACCCTCATCGCCGCGCCGACCGGGTCCGGCAAGACGCTGGCGGCGTTTCTCAGCGCGATCGACGACCTCGTCCGCGAGGGCCTCGAAGGGCCGCTCCCCGACGAGGTCCGCGTCGTCTACGTCTCGCCGCTGAAAGCGCTGAGCGCCGACATCCACAAGAACCTCGCCGAGCCGCGGCGCGGCATCCGCGAGCTCGCGGAGGCGCTCGGCCTGCAGGCGCCTCGCATCACCGCCGCCGTCAGGACCGGCGACACGACGTCGTCCGAGCGCGCCGCGATGCTGCGGCAGCCGCCGCACATCCTGGTCACCACGCCGGAGTCGCTCTACCTGCTCCTGACCTCGGCGCGAAGCCGCGAGATGCTGCGCACCGCGCGCACGGTCATCGTGGACGAAATCCACGCGGTGATCGGCGGCCGCCGCGGCGCGCATCTCGCGCTGTCGCTGGAACGGTTGGAATCGATTGTGCGGGCGGACCTGAAGGTCCGCTCCTACGGCTGTTCCTTGTCGAACGACGGCCGTCCCCAGTCGACCGTAGAGGCGGGCCTTCAGGCCCGCCTTGGCCTCCAGCGCATCGGCCTCTCCGCAACCCAGAAACCGATCGAGGAAGTCGCCAGGTTCCTCGTGGGCAATCGCCCTTCGGACTGCGCCATCGTCGACGAAGGCCATCGGCGCGCAATCGACCTCGCCATCGAGATCCCGCGCTCGCCGCTCGACGCGGTGATGTCGCACGAGGTCTGGGAGGAGTACTACGACCGCCTGACGCAGCTCGTCTCCGAGCACCGGACGACGCTGATCTTCGTGAACACGCGCAAGATGGCGGAGCGGACGGCGCGGCACCTGAGCGAGCGGCTCGGCGAACACGCCGTCACCGCGCATCACGGCAGCCTGTCGAAGGAGATTCGGCTCGACGCCGAGCATCGGCTGAAGAACGGCACGCTGAAGGCGCTCGTCGCCACCGCCTCGCTCGAGCTCGGTATCGACATCGGCCACGTCGACCTCGTCTGCCAGGTGGGATCGCCGCATCGCATCGCGACGCTGCTGCAGCGCGTCGGCCGCTCGGGCCACACGATCAGCGGCACCCCGAAGGGCCGCCTGCTACCGGCCTCGCGCGACGACCTGATCGAATGCGCCGCGCTGCTGCGATCGGTCCGCCGCGGCGATCTCGATCGCATCGTCTCGCTCGACGGCCCGCTCGACGTGCTCGCACAGCAGATTGCGGCGGAGGTGTCGTCACGCGAATTCGGCGAGGACGAGCTGTTCGCGTTCGTCCGCGGCGCCTGGCCGTATCGGTCGCTCTCGCGGAAGGACTTCGACGCGGTGGTGGCGATGCTGGCCGACGGCTTCTCCACGCGGCGCGGCAGGCGCGCGGCGCTCGTGCATCGCGACGAGGTCCATTCGGTCCTCAAGGGGCGGCGCGGCACGCGCATGCTGGCGCTCACCTCGGGCGGCGCCATCCCCGAGGTCGCCGACTATCGCGTCGTCGTCGAGCCCGAGGACACGTTCGTCGGCACGCTGAACGAAGACTTCGCCATCGAGAGCAACGGTGGCGACATCTTCCAGCTTGGCAACGCGTCGTGGCAGATCACGCAGGTGGTGGCGGGCACCGTGCGGGTGCGCGATGCGCACGGGGCGCCGCCGACGATCCCGTTCTGGCTGGGCGAAGCGCCGGCACGCAGTGACGAATTGTCGCGGGCGGTGTCGGATTTGCGGGCGGATTTTGACGCGTACGTAGGGGCCGGCTTCAGCCGGCCCGAAGACTTCCTCGAGCAGGAAGCGGGCCTCTGCCCCGGCGGCGCGGAACAGGCCGCCAGCTACCTGCTCGAAGGGCGCGCGGCGCTCGGCGTCATGCCCACGCAGGAGACACTCGTCCTCGAACGCTTCTTCGACGAGTCGGGCGGCATGCAGCTGGTGCTGCACGCGCCGTTCGGCAGCCGCATCAACAAGGCGTGGACGCTCGCGCTGCGCAAGCGCTTCTGCCGCCAGTTCAACTTCGAGCTGCAGGCCGCGGCCACCGAGGACGCGCTGCTGCTGTCGCTCGGCCCGCAGCACTCGTTCCCGCTGGCGGACGTGTTCCGCTACCTGCATCCGGCCAGCACGCGCGACATCCTGGTCCAGGCGCTGCTCGACGCGCCGGTGTTCAAGACGCGCTGGCGCTGGAACACCACGATTTCGCTCGCCGTCCCGCGCAGCCGCGGCGGCCGCAAGGTTGCGCCACAGCTGCAGCGCATGCAGGCCGACGACCTGATGGCGGCGGTGTTTCCCGACGCCGCGGCGTGCCTCGAGAACATCCCCGGCGACCGCGAGGTCCCCGATCACCCGCTCGTCAACCAGACGGTGCGCGACTGCCTCGGTGAAGCGATGGACTTCGACGGCCTGATCGCTGTCCTGACGCGCATCCACGCGGGCGAGCTCCGCTGCCTCGCGCGCGACACGCCGGAGCCGTCGGCCTTCGCGCACGCGATCCTCAACGCGCAGCCGTACGCCTTCATGGACGACGCGCCGCTCGAGGAGAGGCGAACGCAGGCCGTGCAGACGCGCACGGCGAGCGACCGGGCGGGCAGCGAGATGCGCGTGCTCGACGCCGACGCGATCGCGCGCGTGCGCGACGAGGAGCGGCCCGACCCGCGGGATGCCGACGAATTGCACGACGCGCTGGTGACGGCGGGATTTCTGACGTCCGACGAAATCTCGATGCCGATCACCGGGTTGACCGGGAGCGGCCGGGCCACTCGAGCATCGTGCCTTCCCGATCCCCGATGCCCGATCCCTGGTCCCTTGACGATCTGGATCGCTGCCGAACGCCTGCCTGAATTCCTCGCGATTCATCCCGACGCAACGCTCGATCCGCCGATCACGGCACCGCCGTCGCGCGCGGCGCGCGCGTGGACGCGCGAGGCGGCCATCGTCGAGCTGCTGCGCGGCCGGCTCGCCATCGTCGGACCGGCGACGTCGGCGGCGCTCGCGGCATCGCTTGGCATCACGGAGAGCGACGCGGACGCCGCGCTGTTGGCGCTCGAAACGGAAGGGGCGGTATTGCGCGGGCATTTTTCGCCTGTCGCAAGCCGGGATCCGGGAGCCGGGATCCGGGATCCGAAAAGCGCGGGCGGGAATCCGCCCCTCGAGTGGTGCGATCGGCGGCTGCTCGCGCGCATCCATCGCTACACGCTGAACCGGCTGCGCGCGGAGATCGCGCCGGTGACGCCCGCCGACTTCATGCGCTTCCTGTTCGCGTGGCAGCACGTCGAGCCGCACGCCCGGTTGACCGGCCTCGACGGCCTGCGCGAGGTGATCGCGCAGCTCGATGGCGTGGAAGCGCCGGCGCGCGCGTGGGAGCGCGACGTCCTCGCGGCGCGCGTCGAGCAGTACGACCCGGCGATGCTCGACATGCTCTGCCTGACCGGCGCGGTCGGCTGGGCGCGGCTGTCGAGTGGCCCCACGCAGGTGGTGGGGGCGACGCCTATCGCGCTATTCCTTCGCGAGCACGCGGACGCGTGGCTCGGCCTGTCGACTGATGTGGGGCGAACCCTGTCGGGTTCGCCGGGCGAGCCCGGCAAGGCTCGCCCCACGGATGCTGTGCTGCAACATCTCCGATCCCACGGAGCGTCCTTCGCCCAGGAAATGGCGGCGCACTGCAATCTCACCGACGATGAGCTCCGCAAGGCAATCGCCGATCTCGTCGCCGCCGGCGCGATCAGCTCGGACGGGTTTGCCGGCCTGCGTGGGATCGTCGCGACCTCATCGAGTTATTTGCCGGCGCGGGCCGGCCGCGCGGAAGCATCGGGCCGATGGTTCGTCGTCCGGGATCCGGGGTCCGGGATCGGGGATCCGAAGAACGACGGCCGGCCCGCCGCCGTCGAGACCCTCGCGTGGACACTGCTGCGCCGCTATGGCGTCATGTGCCGCCGCCTCCTGACGCGCGAGCCGATGGACGTGCCGTGGCGCGAGCTGGCGCGCGTCTACCGCCGGCTCGAGGCGCGCGGAGAGATTCGCGGCGGACGCTTCGTGACGGGCATGTCGGGCGAGCAGTTCGCGCTGCCCGACGCGGTCGAGCGCCTGCGGGAGGTACGCCGCTCGGCCGCCAACGACCAGCTGATCACCATCAGCGGCGCCGACCCGCTCAATCTCGTCGGCATCGTCACCGGCGACGAGCGCATCCGCGCCTCCGCCTCGACGCGGATCGTCTATCGCAACGGCATCCCGGTCGCGGCGATGGAAGGCGACATGTTGCGGACGTTCGGCAATCTCGATCGCGAGGTGGCCGCCGAGGCGGCCGCGGCCGCCGCCGGCCGGCGCGTCCCTGTCGTCAGCGGCTTCGTCGGACGGCTCTAGGCGGACCTGAAGGTCCGCCTCTACGTCCACTGAAGGGCTCTCGATCGTAGAGGCGCCACGAAGGGCCCTCGATCGTAGGAGGCCACGA
>Ga0070695_100000042_pt1 | contig 48840 bp, 56 predicted proteins | sample KBSK1252metaG_FD_65471 | JGI IMG/M metagenome (GOLD analysis project Ga0070695, IMG submission 65471) | Corn, switchgrass and miscanthus rhizosphere microbial communities from Kellogg Biological Station, Michigan, USA - KBS K1-25-2 metaG | ecosystem: Host-associated > Plants > Roots >...
CCGGGTGAGCGGGCTCGAGACGGCGACGAGCATCTACTTGACGAGCACGAAGCCGAGGAAGCCGCCGACGAGGCCGTAGAACACGACCGCCTCGGTGAGCGCGAAGCCGAGCCACATGATTCCCTGCAGCTCGCCGCGAAGCTCGGGCTGGCGGGCGACCGACTGGATCATCGACGCGAACACGGTGCCGATTCCGATGCCGGCGCCGAGCGAGCCGAGACCCATGCCGACGCCGAAGCCGAGCGCCTGTGCGGCCTTGATGATGGGGTCTGTTGCAGCGAGCAGGTGGTGCACCGTTTCCTCCTTAGTGACCCGGCTCGATCGCCGAGCCGATGTAGATGGCGGTAAGCGCAGCGAAGATGAACGCCTGGATGGTGACGACAATCACGATCTCGAAGATGTAGAAGGCGATTCCGATCGGGAGCGAGACCACGGCGACGATCCAGAAGGTGATGCCGCTCAGGATGAAGAGCAGCCCGATCGAGACGAGGATCAGCATGTGGCCGGCGAGCATGTTCGCGTAGAGCCGGACGCTGAGGCTGATGACGCGGAAGACGTGCGAGATCGTCTCGAGCACGGCCATCGGGACGATCATCCCCTTGGGCACGCCGGACGGCACGAAGCTCTTGAAGTAACCGGGGCCGTTGTACCGGACACCTTCGATGTGGGTGAAGAGGACGCTCAGCAGCGCGAGCACGAGGGTCACCGAGAGCTGCGAGGTCACCGCATAGATTCCCCAGGTCGGCACGCCGTGCCACTTCTCCCCGGTGAGCGGCAACGGAATGAACCCGACGAGGTTCATGGTGAAGATGAAGAGGAAGAGCGTCGCGACGTACGGGAACCAGCGGCCGATCGCCTTCGAGGGCAGCCCCTGCTCCGCGATCTGCGTCTGTGCGAGCTCGTAGATCGCCTCGCCCACCGTCTGCCGCTTACCCGGCAGGAGCGCGAGCCGGCTGCGCATCGTGAAGATCCCGAGCGCGATCGTGAGCAGCGCCGAGATCGCGAGGTAGACGACGGCCTTGTTGATCGACATGTCGAGCGGGCCGAGGTGGATCCCGATCCACTGCTTGAGCTCGAACTCCTTGGAAGGGTCGAACGTGCCGGCGGCGAGGAGTCCCGTCATCCGAGCCTCTCCCCGCTGAAGTACTCCACGAGGGAGACGCCGAGCGAGAGCGAGTACGCGAGCGCGTAGACGGCGACCGCCGCGATGCCAACGTCTCTGTCGGCGACCGTGACCACGAGGAGCACGACCATCACGGCGATGCCGCGGAACGAGTGCGCGAGCGCGACGAGCCCCGAGAAGCCGAGGTGATCGGCGCCGATCGGCAGGCGCGACAGCCAGAGGCCGAGCGCCTCGCCCGCCGCCCACAGGACGGCGGCGATCGCCCAGCCACCGAGTGGGAAGCCGGCGACGAGAAAGACGGGCAGTGCGAGCGCGACGACCCCCGCTCCCGCGAGCATGGGCGCTCTGCGGCCCGGAACCGGCCGCGGCGTGGACAGGATCCCGTTCATCACGTGAAGTAGCCCTTGAACCGGCGATAGACCGCGAAGACGCCGGCGGGGAGCCCCACGACGACGCCCGCGAGCGCGCCGTATCCGGTGTTGCCCGCAGCCCAGCCCACGAGCGCACCTGCGCCGCCGCAGGCACCCATCGTGCCAGCCAATACTGCGCCCGCCTCCACGGGTTGGAATGACGAGCGACTGTTCCCCTGCATCCGAGGCGAGAATACCAGCGTCCAACCGGTGGTGAGAGGGTACTTTGTGACACCATAAACCCGCATGGAGACTCGTCCTCGCCTTCTGTTCGTGCATGGCTCCGTCGTCAACGCGGAGTTGACGTGGAACGCCCAGAAACCCCTCGCGGAGCGGTTCGAGATCGTGGCGCCGAACCGGCGGGGTTTCCCTCCCGGGCCGGACGTGGAGCGGGTCGATTTCGAGGACGAGGCGATCTGGCTGGAGCAGTTCCTGGAGCCGGAGACGCACGTGGTGGGCCACTCGTACGGCGGCGTGATCTCGCTGCTGGCGGCTTCACGACGCGCCGAGCTCGTGCGCTCGCTGACGGTGATCGAGCCGCCCGCATTCGGGATCGCGCGCGGCCGGCCGGGCGTGGACGAGTTCATCGAACGGATCGACCGGCACTGGAGCGAGGGACCGCGCGATCCGGGCGAGTTCCTTCGGGGGTTCCTCGCTCTCGTCGGCTCCTCGACTCCGGTCGGAGAGTTCACGCCGGAGCTCCTGCAGGGCGCACGGACGTTGATGGTCGAGCGCTCGCCGGCGGAGGCGGTGTTTCCGTTCGAGGAGCTCGCGGCGGTGCCGTTCCCGAAGCTCGTCGTGTCAGGCGCTCACCACGCGGCCTTCGACGCGGTCTGCGACGTGCTCGAGGAGCGGCTATACGCGGAGCGGGCGGTCCTCCCGGGCGCGGGCCACTCCGTCCAACGGCTCGGCGAGCAGTTCAACGAGGTGCTGACGCGCTTCGTCGAGCGCGCCGAAGGTCAGGACTCCGAGAAGCCCGATGCGACCTCGAGCGCATAGACGAGCATTCGCTCCCCCGTCGCCTCGTCGTGGCGGCGGAGCGACCACTCCGCCTGGCGGACGCAGAGATGTGCCTGGTAGACCGCGCGAACGCCCGGGTCGAGTTCGACCACGGCACGTTCGAGAAACGGCGTACCGGGCGCGTAGAACGCGAGCGTGACGAGGTCGAACGCCGGATCTCCCGCCCGCACGCCCTCCCAGTCGATCACCCCGCTGACCCGGCCGTCGAGCAGGAGAACGTTGTCGGGCGTGAAGTCCCAGTGGACGATCGCCTCCATTTCGGGCACTCGATCGACGAAGCGCTGCACAGCCTCCTGACAACGGGAGAGCAGCTCCCGCGAGCGGTCGGAGTGATCGCGGAGCGTCGCGAGCCGCAGGTAGGAACGAGCGCCGGAGAGAACCGACGACGCCACGACGCGGGGCCACGAGCCCGGCATCGCCACCGGAAACGCTTCCGCATGGAGCTCGTGCAGCGCAAGCAGTTGTGCAGCGATCTCGTCGGGAAGCGGGCGCCACGGCTCGAGCGGCTCACCGGGCAGCTCCTCCTGCAGCGCCCAGTCGGCCTCGACCAGGACGTAGCGAGGCGCCGGATACCCGAGCTCGCGCAACCGATACGTCACGGCGGCCGCGCGCGCCGCACTCCTCCCCCGCTTCAACACGAACGCTCTCCCCGAATCGTCAAGCCACCGCTCGGCGCCGATCTCGCCGCCGGCATAGCGGCGATCGAAGCGGAGATTCAGGCGGTCTTCCGCAGCGGATCGCCCGCCTTGCGCCGCCGCTGAATCCGGTTGCCGAGCTTGACGATCTCGAGCACGTACACGACGTAGACCGAGAAGAGCACGGCGACGAGCGCGATCGCCGCGGCCAGCAGCGTCCACCAGGGATGCCAGGCGCCGTGGGCACGGAAGGGGACGAAGCGAGTCGCGAACGCTGCGGCGGCAAGCGAGAGGCACCAGCCCCAGATCGTCACGGCCGCCCGCCGCTGCGAGAAACCACGTCGCAAGAAGCGATGATGCAAATGCGCCTGGTCAGCCTCGAAGATCCGCTCCCCGTGCTTGAGCCTCCGCACGACGACGAAGGTGGTGTCCACGATCGGCACGGCGAGCACGAGCAGCGGGAAGAACAGGGCAACTGTCGCGGCCGTCTTCAGGAGGCCCTGCACCGAGACTGCGGCAAGCACGTAGCCGAGCAGCAGGGCACCGGAATCGCCCATGAAGATGCGCGCCGGATAAAAGTTGTGGCGCAGGAAGCCGACGCACGCGCCGAAGACGATCGCGGACAGGATCGCAGCGTCGACCTTCCCGAGCGAGAGCGCGATCACGCTGAAGGTCAACCCCGCGATCGCGGCGACGCCGGCCGCGAGCCCGTCGAGCCCGTCGAGGAAGTTGACCATGTTCATGATCGCGACGATCCAGACGATCGTGAGCGGGATCCCGACCCCCGACGGCAGGGTGTGGATGCCGACGAACGGGAACGTGAACCGGTCGACCCAGACGCCGAACCCGGTCAGAACGCCGGCGGCAGCGGCCTGGCCCCCGAGTTTTCCGAACCACGGGAGCCCGCGAAAGTCGTCGACTATCCCGACCGTGACGGCGACGGCCGCGCCGAGCAGCAGACCGCGGTTCTCGTGGCTCGCCGGGAGGAACGCCAGCGCCGGCACGAGCAGGCCGAGGAAGAGCGCGAGCCCGCCGAGGCGGGGCACCGGCAGCTGGTTGACGCGCCTCCCGCCGGGGACGTCGACGACGCCGAGCCGCCGGGCCATCCCTCCCACCGCCGGCGTCAGGAGCACGACGACAACGCAGGCGACGAGCGCCCCAAAGATGACGGAGAGGTGGTCGCCGAGCTCGTCGAGGACGCTGAGGTGCGGGCTGTTCGCCGCAAGCACGGTGCCAGCGTACTTCTCTTGTCAGTTGTCCCAGCCGACAGCGATCTGCCCCTCGACGCCCGGAAGCGGCAGCGACTGCGCTTCCGCCTCGACCGCGTCTCGTTCCGTCCGGGAGAGCCGCCGCCAAGCCTTGATCGAGAGCTTGGCCTGGGCACGCCGCCACGTCCCCGCGATCTCACCGGAGACGAGGACGGCGCCCGGCCAGACGCGCGATGTCCAGAGCTCCGCCCGTCGCTGCGCGTCGGGAACGAGCAGCTCTCGATCGGCGCCCTGCAGGAGATAGAACGCGTCCCCGCTTGGCAGCAGGCGCGCGGCGGCCGCCGGTCGCGGCGACTCGCGAAGCGCGGCCTCGTCGCGGGCGAGAATCCGGGCCTCGCCGATCGGCGTGCGGACCGAGAGCAGCGAGCCGCTCAGCGAGTCGAACGCCACGCGCGCATCCACCGTCCCGACGCCCGCCCACTTCGCGAATGCCTGCGGCGTCGTCGGGCCGTAGACGTGGAGGTATCGCCGCGCCAGCTCGCGGCGCGCCTCGAGCGGGGCGATGTCGGGCCGCGGCACCGTCCAGACGACCGGCGCGCGCGCTCCTTCCCAGCGGATCAGGAAGGTGCCGGTCGTGGTCGCGTACCGCATCCAATTGCCGACGCGAAGTCCCGCCCCGAGCTCGCGATCGGTCATTCGGCGGCCGCGAAGAAAACCGTGCATCCAAGCCGCTAGGTCTTCCGCTTTCCGCCTGCCGCGTGCGTCGTCCGGATGCCTCCCGAGCGTGAAGATCGCGTGGTCGCGCGCCGGCACAACGAAAACGCTGAATCGCGGCCCCCAAACCTGGACGAGCGACGGGTCTTCCCACGTCGACGGCCGCGTCCCCTCGACCCGGGCATGGATGGAGAGAAGCGCAGCCCGCGGCATGCTGTCCTGTAGTCCCGCCCAGGCGGCTTGTCGAAGGGATCGTGCGCCTCGAGGAAGGCGTTCGTCGAGCGCGCCGACGCGCCGACGAAAGGTAAGGATCTGTGCGCGTGTGAGCTCTAGCGGCGACCGCGACATTGGCCGAAAGACGATACGGGACTACGATCGGCGTATGGCCGGTTTCGAGACGCCGACTGACCTCGCGAACAATCGAGGCTTGATCTCCGACCCTGAAGCCTTCGCGCGGGAGAAGGGCGCGGCGTCCTGGCTCTACCTGTGCGGCGAGGAGTTCGCATCGATGGAGGGCGGCATGTCGTACGCCGACGTCGAGCGTTCGGTCCCGGTGTCCGCCAACGTCGTCTCCGATCCGCCGACGCCGCTCGACCTCGATCTCGCCCGGCGACAGATCGAAGCGCTCGACGGCCTGCCGAGGCCGACCCTCGTGACCTGCCGAACGGGACCTCGCTCGTCCGCCCTGATCTACCTCTACGCCGGGCTGCGCGCCGGAGCGTCGGCCGAGGACGTGCTCGCCCGCGCCGAGGCGGACGGGGCTCAGTTCGTGCAGTCCGACGAGCTACGGGCCTGGGTCAGCGACGGGCTCGAGCAGCTCTCCTGACAGCGCGAGCGTTCTGAACCATCGCTCGACCTGGCCCGGCCGGGTGAACCGGACGACCTGCGGCAACCGAGGGTCTGCCTCCCACGCCCGCATCCGCGTCCGCTTGCGCCGAAACGACGTGCAGTGCCAGACGACGATCGAGTCGCGCCTGAGCAGGTTGCGGAACGACTCGCGATTGCCGTTGCAGATCGGGCGGCCGTCGATCGATCGGGCGATGCTGCGCCGAAGCAGCCGCGACAAGGAGAGCAAGCGCGGAAAGTCGAGGGCGACGATCAGGTCGGCGCGCGCGAGCGGAACGTCGAGCCACGACCCGTACGCCGTGTCGAGCACCCAACGATCACCCGCACAGATCGCTTCGATCCGCCGCCGCTGCACGTCCTCCGGTACCGGAACCCAGCCGGGCTCCCAGGTCAGGTCGTCGACCGCGTGCCACGGGATGCCCGTCGCGGCCGAGATCCGCTCGGCAAGGAACGTCTTCCCGGAACCCGTGACGCCGTAGACGAGGATCCGATCGGACATCTCCGCCGAGAAGCTAGCGTCCCTGCATGACCGAGAAGATCGCGGCATTCCGCCGAATGCACGAATCAGGGTGCTTCGTGATGCCGAACCCCTGGGACGTCGGCAGCGCGGTCGTGCTCGAGCAGATTGGATTCAAGGCGTTGGCCACGACGAGCGCCGGGTTCGCCTGGACGCAGGCGCGACCCGACAACGGTGTCCGTCGCGACGACATGCTGGAGCACCTTCGCCAGATCGCCGCGGCCGTCGACGTGCCGGTGAACGCGGACTTCGAGAACGGATACGCCGACGATCCGCACGGGGTCGCCGTAAACGTGAAGCTCGCGACGGCGACCGGGGTTGCCGGACTGTCGATCGAGGACTCGACCGGCAACCCTGGCGAGCCGCTCTACGCGTTCGAGCTCGCAGTCGAGCGAGTGCGCGCGGCGCGGCAAGCGATCGACGAGAGCGGCACGGGTGTCGTGCTCACCGGCCGCTCCGAGGGGTTCGTCGTCGGCCGGCCCGACCTCGAGGAGACGATCCGGCGGCTGCAGGCGTACGCCGAAGCCGGCGCCGACTGCCTCTACGCGCCGCGGATCGAGACGACCGAGCAGGTGTCGGCGATCGTTGCCGCTGTGGCTCCGAAGCCGGTGAACCTCCTGGTCAGCGCGCCGTTCATCACGGTCGCTGAAGCTGCCGACCTCGGCGTCCGCCGGATCAGCGTCGGCGGCACGCTCGCACGCGCGGCCTGGGCCGGCGTCCTCGCGGCTGCGGACGCGATCGCGAACGAGGGTCTTTTCACGGGGTTCGTCGACCTGCCGAACGTCGACGCGCTCTTCGGCGCTCGATGACCCGCGCCCGACGGGCCTAGCCCGTCTGCTGGTTCTCGACGGCGAAGGCTGTCTCCTGCGGAGGGGTCGGGAACCCGCCGTCGATGCCCGCACCCATTGCCGGCATCAGCGTCTCGTCGCGGAAGCGCTCCCAGCTCTCCTGCGAATCGTGGATCGCGACGATCGTCCAGCCGTCGCCCGAGGGCCCGGCCGCATGAAAGACCTGTCCCTCCGGCAGGCTCCCGTCGCTCGGGTGTACCGCAGCGAGCGAAGCCTCGTACTGCTCCTTCGTCCCGCCCGGGAAGTGATGCACGACGCCGTACGCCATCGGATGCTCCTTTCGCGTCAGTCTCCGTGAACCTTGCACGGCGACTATCTCATGACGCGATGAGTTTCCGGTGATCTGCCAGTCTCTGCCGCATGAAGCTTCTTCTCACTTCGGCCGGCGTCAAGAACCCGAGCATCCACAACGCGCTGCTCGACCTACTCGGGAAACCGATCGAGGACTCCAACGCCCTCTGCATCCCCACCGCGTCGTACGGGCACCCGAACGTCAGTCCCGACATGGCGTGGAATTTCATCAGCGGTCAGTCTCCCCTCCCCATGACCGGGCTCGGTTGGAAGTCCGTGGGCGTGCTGGAGCTCACCGCGCTGCCCAGCCTCGACGAAGAACGCTGGGTCCCCTGGGTCCGGGAGACGGACGTCCTGCTGGCGGCGGGCGGCGATGCCCTCTACCTATGCCATTGGATGCGGGAGTCCGGGCTGGCGGACATGCTTCCGTCGCTGAGCGAGACGGTCTGGGTGGGACTGAGCGCCGGGAGCATGGTGATGACCCCGACGATCGGCGAGGACTTCATCCAGTGGAGACCGCCGAGTGGTGACGAGAGCACATTGGGCCTCGTCGACTTCTCGATCTGTCCGCACCTCGCTCCCGACGGCATGCCCGGCAACTCGATGGCCGAGGCAGAGAGCTGGGCCGCTCAGATCGCGGGCCCGGCGTACGCGATCGACGACGAGACCGCCTTCAAAGTGACCGACGGCACAGTCGACGTCGTCTCCGAGGGGCAGTGGAAGCTGTTGACCCCGTAGGAGCGAAGGTCTACTTCGTGCCGTAAAGGCGGTCGCCGGCGTCGCCCAGACCCGGGACGATGAAGCCGCGTTCGTTCAAGCCCCTGTCGACTGCCGCGCACACGATGTGCACGTCGGGATGCCGGCGGTGCACTTCCTCTACCCCCGGCGGGGCGGCGACGATGCAGACGAGCGTCACCGACTGCGCGCCCGCTTCCTTCACGGCGGCGATCGCCGCGCAGCTCGAGTGGCCGGTGGCGAGCATCGGGTCGAGCACGATCGCGTCCCGCTCGGCCAGGTCGTCGGGCAGCTTGAGGTAGTACTGGACGGGCTCGAGCGTCTCCTCGTCCCGGTACATCCCGACGAATCCCACGCGCGCGCTCGAGACGAGCGACAACACACCGTCGAGCATCCCCACTCCCGCGCGCAAGACCGGGCAGACCGCGACCTTCTTCCCCGAGATCCGCTGCGCCATCATGGTCTCGAGCGGCGTCTCGATCTCCGCAGCTTCGGTGGGCATGTCCTTCGTCGCCTCGTACGTGAGGAGGAGCGTGATCTCGTTCGCGAGCTTGCGGAAGTGGACGGTCGGCGTCTCCTTGTCGCGCAGGTAGCTGAGCTTGTGCTGGACGAGCGGGTGCCCGACCACGGTGAGCCGGGGATCGCTCACGCCACGTACGTCGTGTAGCCGCGGAACCCCTCGTAGAGCGGGTGGTTCGCGCACAGCGCGCCGACGCGGCCGCGCAGCGCGCGCAGGTCGGGCGACTCCGTCAGCGCCTCGCAGATGATCCGTCCCACCTCGCGGAAGTCGTCCTCGTCGAAGCCGCGCATCGTCATCGCCGGCGACCCGAGCCGGATGCCCGACGCGACGAACGGCGAGCGCTCGTCGAAGGGGATCGTGTTGCGGTTGACGGTGACCGAGATATCGTGCAGCCGCTCTTCCGCGGCTTTGCCCGTCCACTCCGATTCGCGGAGGTCGACGAGCAGGAGATGCGTGTCGGTGCCGCCCGTGACGAGCGAGAGCCCGCCCTCGAGCAGCGCCTCGCCGAGCGCGTCGGCGTTGCGGCGGATCTGTGCCTGGTACTCGCGAAAGGAGTCGGTCATCGCGATCCGGAAGCACGTCGCCTTCGCCGCGATCGTGTGCTCGAGCGGGCCGCCCTGCATCCCCGGCATCACCGCCGAGTCAACGGCCTTCGCATGCTCCTCTCGACAGAGGATGAAGCCGGCGCGCGGGCCGGCAAGCGTCTTGTGGGTCGTCGAGGTGACGAAGTCGCAGTACTCGACCGGGTTCGGGTGCAGCCCCGCGGCAACGAGGCCGGAGAAGTGCGCCATGTCGCAGAGGAGGAGCGCCCCGACGTCGTCCGCGATCGCGCGGAAGCGTCCGGTGTCCACCGTGCGTGGATACGCGGAGCCGCCGCAAACGATTACCTTCGGCCGCGCCTCCTTCGCCTTCGCGAGCACGTCGTCGTAGTCGACGGTCAGCGTCTCGGGCGAGACGCCGTAATGGACGGCGTTGTAGAGCCGGCCCGAGAAGTTGACCTTGTGGCCGTGCGTGAGGTGTCCACCCTGGTCGAGCCGGAGCGCCATCAGCGTGTCCCCCGGCTCCAGCACAGCCGCGTAGACCGCCATGTTCGTCTGCGCGCCCGCGTGCGGCTGGACGTTCGCGTGCTCGGCGCCGAACAACTCCTTCGCCCGGTCGATCGCGAGTTGCTCGATCTGGTCCACCACCTCGCAGCCGCCGTAGTAGCGGCGCCCCGGGTAGCCCTCGGCGTACTTGTTCGTCGGGACCGACCCGACCGCCTCGAGGACGGACGGCCAGGTGAAGTTCTCGGAGGCGATCAGCTCGATCTGGCCGCGCTGCCGCTCGAGCTCGTCACCGATGAGGCGCGCGATCTCGGGATCGATCTCGTCGAGACCCGCGTTCCTCAGCTCTTCGAAGGTCGCCTGCGTTGCCGCCACGTCGAAGATGCTACGGCAGCGCTCGGCGCATGCGAGGCCGGTAGCAGCCACCGTTACGAATTGGTCACGACAGGCTCAGGCCGCCGCATGATCAAGCGGGGTTCAACGTCACAAAGACGTGCAGTGCCTGCTACCGGCCGTTGGGCTACGGCGGCGGGCCGGCGCCGACGCGGAGGACACGCGGCTCGCCGGTCGTGAGATCGATCACGGTCGACGGGACGCCGGGAAGCTCGCCCGCGTCGACGATCGCTCCGCAGGCGGCGCGAATCTCCTCCGGGATCTCCTCGACGCGGCGGGGATCACGCCCGCCGGCGAGGTTGGCGCTCGTCGCGGCCACGACGCCGACCTCGCGGACGACTGCGGCGGCGATCGCCGGGAGCTCCGGCACCCGGACTCCACCCGTTCCGAAGACGAGCGTGTACGGCCCTGGGAAGTACCGCTCCAGGAGGGAGCGGTCGAGGCCGGGTTCGGCCGCGATCAGCGCATCGACCTCAGCAGCAAGCAGCGCGACAGGCTTCGAGCGGTCGCGTCCCTTGAGGGCATAAAGGACGTCCTCGTGAGCCGGGAGCGCGCAGAGCCCGTAGACGGTGTCGGTCGGAAGGATCACGGCGCGGCCTGCCCGCAATGCGGCGACCGCTTGCTCGCTCACAGCAGGAACTCGGTGAGCGCGGTACGGAGCGCGTCGGGCTGCTCGACATAGAGGAAGTGGCCCGTGGCCGCGATCGTGACCAGCCTTCCGGCGGACAGCTCGCGGACGATCGCCTCACCACAGACCGGACCGGCGATCATGTCGTCCTCGCCGGAGACGACGAGCGTCGGGGCCGCGATCGCGCGCAGCTCGGGCCGGAGGTCGAGCGTCGGGAACTCGACGGTGTTGAATTGATGCAGCGGCTCCGAGTGCGCGAAATCGGAGAAGAGCTCGCGCCCGACTCGCTCGTTGCCCTCCCAGCGGTGGAAATAGAGCGGAGCCTGGCGCTGCGTGTTCGCGATGAGGTCGTCCACCGAAGAGAAGTCGCCTGCCTGCTCCTCCGCGATTGCCCGCTGTGCCTCCTCGAACCACGGCTCGCCGCGGCGCGCCTCGATCCCGCGCTCCATCGCGGCCTGCGCCTCGTCGTCCCAGAGGGCGAGAGTGCCTGCCAGGACGAGCCGCCTCACGCGCGGGCCGTACGCGGCCGCGTAAGTCATTGCGACCATTCCGCCGTGCGAGAAGCCGAGCAGATCGAGCTGCTCGACGCCGAGATGCTCGCGCAACGCCTCGACGTCGGCGGCGTACGAGGCGAGCGAGTAGTCCTCCGCGGGGTCCGAGCCCGCCGACCCGCGCGGACTGAGGAACAGGAGATCGAAGCTGTCGTCGAGACCGGCGAAGTCGCGGAACTCCGCAGCGGAGCACCCCGGCCCGCCCGGATGGCAGACGAGAAGCGGGCCGCGCCCGCGGCGCTCGTACGAAAGGGTCAGACCCGCGGGTGTGGTGAAGATGTCGATCACTGCCGCCGCCCCTCCACGACCCTATCGCGGCCCGTCAGGTCGGCGGTGATCGCCACGTCGACGTAGCCGAGCCGTTCGAGCATCTCTGCGACGTCGGCCGCCTGGTCGTCCCCGCTCTCGAAGACGACGTAGCGAGCGTTCGCCGCGCGCGCCAGGCGCTCGTGCTCTCCTTGCCCGATGAGAGCCACCGCCGGCTCCCAGCTCAGCTCCGGTTGCAGTTCCTCGAGGCTCTCGACGTATGGAGGGTTCGCGACGACAACGTCCCAGCCCTCGGCTGCGGCTGCGGCGCCGTCGCCGTCGCGCAGCTCGACCTCGAGCCCCAGCCGCTCGGCGTTCTCGCGCGCGAGCGCGACCGCATCACGCGACACGTCGATCCCGATCACCTCCGCGTCTACCCGCTCGTCCTTCAGCGCAAGCGCGATCGCCCCGGATCCAACGCCGACGTCGAGGATCCGCGGTCGCTCGATCCCGTCAGTGAGCGCAAGCGCACGCTCGACCAGAGTCTCGGTCTCGGGCCGAGGCACGAGGGCCCGGGCGTCGGTCTTCAGCGTGAGCCGCCGGAAGCCCCACTCGCCGAGTACGTAGGCGAGCGGCTCGCGTGCCTCGCGGCGGACGAGCAGCGGCTCGAGGCCGTCGATCTCGTCATCGAGGCGCGCCGCGAGCCCCGAGCGCGATGTCCCGAGCAGATGCGCGACGAGCCACTCCGCATCTACCCGTGGCGTCTCGACGCCGGCCTCGGCGAGCCTCCGCTCGGCCTCCCCAAGCGCGTCCCGAGCGGTCACTCCCCGAGCGCGCGGCGCCGGTCATCGGTCATCAGCGCCTCGGTGAAGTCGTCGAGCTCGCCCTGGAGGATCCGGTCGAGCTGGTGAACCGTGAGCTTGACCCGATGGTCCGTGAGCCGGTTCTCGGGAAAGTTGTAGGTGCGAATCTTCTCGGCTCGCTCGCCCGAGCCGATCTGTGAGCGGCGGGTCGCGTCGAGCTCCGCACGCTGCCGCTCGAGCTCGCGCTCGTAGAGGCGCGCGCGCAGCACCCGCATCGCCTTCTCCCGGTTCTGCAGCTGCGACTTCTCGTCCTGCATCGAGACGACGACCCCAGTCGGGAGGTGCGTGATGCGGACGGCGGAGTCGGTCGTATTGACGGACTGGCCTCCCGGCCCGGTCGAGCGGTAGACGTCGATCTTGAGCTCGTTTGGATCGATCTCGACCTCGACCTCCTCCGCCTCGGGCATCACTGCGACGGTCGCCGTGGACGTGTGGATCCGACCCGCGCTTTCGGTCTCGGGCACCCGCTGGACACGGTGCGTCCCGCCCTCCCACTTGAACACGGAGTACGCGCCGTCACCCTTGACCGCGAAGGTCGCCTCCTTGTAGCCGCCGCCGTCCGACGGGCTCGCCTCGAGCTGCTCGACCTTGAAGCCGCGCCGCTCGGCGTAACGGCTCAGCATCCGGTAGACGTCGCCGGCCCAGAGCGCGGCCTCGTCGCCGCCGACCCCCTGCCGAACCTCGACGATCACGTCCTTGCGATCGGCGGGATCGGTCGGGACGAGGGCGAGACGCAACTCGTCCTGCAGGCTCCCGGTGCGCTCCTCGAGCTCGGGGACGAGCTCGCGCAGGTCCGAGTCCTCGCGCGCCGCCGCCAGGTCGTCCCGCGCCGCTTCCCACTCCTGCGCAAGCTTGTACGGCCGCTCGAGCTCCTTGAGGCGTCGGCCGACGTCCGCCGCTTCGCGGTGGTCGTTGTAGACGGCCGGATCGGCCATCCGTGCCTGCAGCTCCTCGTAGTTACGCTCGAGCTCAGTAACGAGGTTGTCGAAGTCGGTCGGCATGGGAATGGGCAAGCGTAGCCCCTTGCCCAGATCACTTCACTTCGGATAGCTTCAAGCTTTAGTTGGTAAAGCAACCCGGGAGGTCACAGAATGTCAGTCGTCGACGAGGTCACAGAGGCCAACCAGAGCTACGCGTCCGGGTTCGCCAAGGGTGACTTGCCCATGCCGCCGGGAAGAAAGTTCGCGGTCGTCACCTGCATGGACGCGCGCCTCGACCCCGCCCGGTTCCTCGGCCTCGAGGAGGGCGATGCGCACGTGATCCGCAACGCCGGCGGGCTCGTCAACGACGAGACCATCCGCTCTCTCGTCATCTCCCACCATCTCCTCGGGACGGAGGAGGCGGTCGTGATCGGGCACTCGGGCTGCGGAATGCTCACGTTCACGAACGCCGACCTGCACGAGAAGCTCGGGCCCGACTCGGAGAGCATCGACTTCCAGCCGTTCCCCGACGTGGCCGAGCGCGTGCGGCAGAGCGTCGCCACGATCCGCAGCCATCCGCTCCTCCCCGACTCGTTCGGCGCGAGCGGCTTCGTCTACGAGGTCGAGACCGGGCTGATCGAGCCGGTCTGACGGACCAGCGCGGCGGCGTCCTCGAGCGACAGCTTTCGCCCAACATCGAAGGCCGCCGCGAGAGCCTCCGGTGCGAGCGACGCGGAGAGAAGCGACAACGCGCGCTCGTGCTGTGCCAGCTCGAGGCCGGTCAAGTGGCCACCGAGCTCCGTCCGTAGCTCCTCCGCGGCCCCGAAGAGGTGCGCGGCGCGCTCGGGCTCCGCCGCCGCCAAGGCACAGCCGGCGAGCTCGAGCGCCCAGCAGGCGTTGTCGCGATCGTGCATCGGCGCCGCGATGGCAAGGCTCTGCAACGCGAGCTCGCGGGCGTCCTCGAGCCGCTCACCCTCGAGCGCCACGGAGGAGCGCGCGGCGAGCGACCGCGCCTGCCCATGCGGCTCACCGCAGGACGCGGCCAGATCGACCGACCGCCGCAGGTAATCGTCCGCGACCTCGAGCTCACCGTGGAGCAGCGCCGTGTAACCAAGGTTGAGAAGCCCGATCGCGGCAATTCCCGGCCGGCCGATCGCCGGACCGCGCTCCGCCGCGTCTCTGAAGAGGGCTAGCGCGCGCTCCTCCTCCCCCACTGTGAGGAGCGAGCGGCCGAGCGCGCTCGCGACCTCGAGCGTCGTCCGCTCCTCGCCGACTGCCTCACCGAGCTGAATTGCACGCTCACCGTGCGCGATCGACGCCGCGAAGTCGCCTTGCATCACCGCAAGGAGCGACCCGGTCACGAGCACCATCCGCTTCGCGGAGTCGTCATCGGCGAGCCGCGGGAGGACGGCCTCCACGAGACGGCGCCCTTCGGCGACGTAGCCGCGCTTCGCCCAGAGGAACCGGAGCGCCGCGACGAACCGTCCGGTGAGCTCCGGCTGCGCTGCGGCTTCACGGAGGTTGGCGATGTCCTCCTCGAGTAGCTCGAGCCACTTGGCCTGATCGGCTTCGTCGAGATGGGGCTCGGCTCGCTCGGCGAAGGCGAGGAACCACTCGGCATGCCGGCGCCGCAGCGCATCGGCCTCGCCCTGCTCGTCGAGACGTTCGAGCGCGTAGCCGCGGATCGTCTCCAGCATCCAGAACCGCTCTCCCGAGTGGCGGACGAGGCTTTTCTGGACGAGCGCTTCGAGCACGTCGAGCTCCGCGCCCGCCACCTCCTCGGCCGCGTCGAGCGTGCAGCCGCCGGCGAAGACGGCGAGCCGCGCGAAGAGCCGTTGCTCATCCTCGTCGAGCAGCTCGTGGCTCCACTGGATCGCCGCGCGGAGTGTCTGCTGACGAGCGTCGGCGTCGCGCGCGCCACGGAAGAGATCGAGACGCCGCTCCAGACGGTCGAGGATCTGCGCCGGCGACAGGACGTCGGTACGCGCAGCCGCGAGCTCGACGGCGAATGGAAGGTTGTCGAGCGCGGCGCAGAGGGCGATCACGGTCTCGTCCACGACTAGGCCCGAGCGCTCGGCGAAGAGGAGCGCGGCATCCTCCTCCGGCAGCGGCTCGACCGGGAACTCAACCTCGTCGCGGAGTCGAAGTAGCTCGCGGCTGGTGACGAGGACGTGCATGTTCGGGCACTTCGAAAGCACGTCTCCGACCGCCGGGCCTCCTTCGACGACCTGCTCGAAGTTGTCGAGGACGAGCAGCAGCTCGCGCTCGCCGATGTGGCGCGCGAGATCGTCGCGGGCCCCCAGCGTGCGGCTGATCTCCTCGAGCACGAGCTCCTGATCGTCGAGCGGCGCGAGCTCGACCCAGAACACACCCGCCCGGAACTCCGGCACGAGCTCGGTCGCGGCCTCGATGGCGAGGCGGGTCTTCCCCGAGCCGCCCGGTCCTGTGAGCGTGAGCAGTCGCGCTCCGCCGCGGATCCGCTCGACGACGGCCGCAGCGTCGCCGGCACGACCGACGAAGGAGCTTGCGGGTCGGGGCAGGTTCGTGTTCGCGACCGTCTTCAGCGGCGGGAAGCGGCGAGCGCCGAGCTGGTAGAGCGGAACGGGCTCGTCGAAGTCCTTCAGCCGATGCTCACCGAGATCCAGCAGCTCGCGCCCCGCGCCGAGCTCCCGGCGCGTGGCATCCGAGAGGACCACCTGGCCGCCGTGCCCGACCGCGCCGATCCGTGCCGCAAGATGGACGTCGGTACCCACATAGCCCTCACTCGTCAGCTGCGGCGCGCCCGTATGGACGCCGATCCGCACGTGCACCGGCCCGGATTCGAGGAGCTCGCAACCCTCCCCGGCCGCCGCAAGCGCGTCGTCGGCCAAGGGGAACACATAGAAGAACGCGTCGCCTTGCGTGTCGACCTCGGTTCCTTTGTGGCGGGCGAACGCCTCGCGCAGCGTGCACCGGTGGTTGGCGAGGACCTCTGCGTAGCTCTCGCCAAGCTGATGGAGGAGCTGCGTCGAGCCTTCGATGTCGGTGAAGACGAGGGTCAGCCGGCCGTCGGGCAGCTCGCCCATGGCACGTTCAGGCCATGACCTCGACGCGCTGAGCACCCGGCGTGCCCGCCGCCTCGAGGTCGAGCACCTCGCGCAGGGCGCGAATCGAGACTTCGAGCTGGTCGAGCGTCGGCTCGCGCGTCGTCAGCCGCTGCAGCCAGAGCCCCGGAGCGAGGAGCGTCATCAGGATCGTGTTGTCCTGGTGCTTCCCCGCGAACCGGATCAGCTCGTATGCGATCCCCGCGATCAGAGGCAGAAGAAGGATCCGCGTCGCGATCAGCCAGTACCAGGCGGGCCGGCCGAAGAACGCGAACACGAAGACCGCGAGCACCATCACCCAGAGCAGGAACGCCGTCCCGCAGCGCGGGTGGATGAGCGAGTAGCGCTGCACGAGCTGCGGCTCGAGCGGCTCGCCGGCCTCGTAGGCGTTGATCGCCTTGTGCTCGGCTGCGTGGTACTGGAAGACGCGGCGCAGGTCGGGCAGGAGCGAGATGAGCGCGAGGTACGCAACGAACAAGCTGACGCGGATCAGCCCCTCGACGATCACGAACCAGCCGCCGCTCGAGATGGGCAGCAGATCCGTAAGCAACGCCGGTCCGACCTTGAACACCATCACGGCGAATCCGATCGCGATCGCGAAGGCGAAGATCAGCGCGCCGCGGGAGAGCTCCGTCTCGACCTCGCCGTCCTCTCCCTCCTGCTGCGCCGCATAGTTCGCCGAGATGGCAAGCGCGCGGAAGCCGATGGCGAGCGACTCGCCGAGCGCCATCACCCCGCGCACGACCGGCAGCCGGAACACGAAGTGACGGGCCATCGCCGAGTCGATCGGCCGCGAGACCTGTGCGATCTCGCCGGTCGGAGTGCGGACGGCAACAGCCCAGTTGCCGGGGGCACGCATCATCACGCCCTCGAGGACCGCCTGTCCGCCGACGTTCGCCATGAGTCTGAGGCCGCTAGCCGCGGCGTGCTTGGCCGGCCCGCTCCTGGCGGCGCCGGAAGCGCTCGACGCGACCGCCCGTGTCGACGAGCTTCTGCTTGCCCGTGTAGAACGGGTGGCACTGCGAGCAAATCTCGACGTGCAGCTCGGGCTTCGTCGAGCGGGTCTGGAACGTGTTTCCGCAGGAACACGTCACCGTGGCGATGACGTACTCGGGATGGATGTCGGCCTTCATTGCTCACTCAAGATAGCAGCGGCCTGTTTCGGCTCCACGTTGCCGCCCGAGACGATCACGGCCACTCTGGGACTGACCTCGACCTTTCTCGCGAGGACGGCTCCGAGCGCCGCCGCCCCCGCCGGCTCGCACGCAAGCTTGGCGCGCGCGTACAGGAAACGCATCCCTTCGGCGATCTCGTCCTCGGTCACGAGCACCGTTTCGACCTTGCCGCGGCAGATCTCGATGGGGAGCTCCCCTGCGAACGGCGGAGCGAGCCCGTCGGCGATCGTGTCTGTCTCGACCGGAACGCTGTGCCCTGCTGCGAGGCCGGCCGGAAAGGCCTGCGCTCGCTCGGGTGCAACGCCGATCACGCGGGCGCGGCCGTCAAGTGCCGTGACGATGCCGGAGATCAGGCCACCTCCCCCGGTGCCGACCACGACGGTCTCGAGGTCGGGCACGTCGTCGAGAAGCTCGAGCGCCAGCGTGCCGTGCCCCGCGATGACAAGCGGATCTGAATGTGGATGGACGAAGACCCGGCCCTCACGCTCCACGACCTCGAGCGCGCGCTCGTAGGCGGCTGCCGGGTCGGGAGAGGAAATGTCCACCGTGGCGCAGTAGCCGCGCGTCTCCTCAATCTTGAACGGGCTGGCGGTCTCCCACATCTCGACGAGGCAGTCGATTCCCTCCTCGAACGCGGCCCAGGCGACGGCCTGCGCATGGTTGCCAGCCGACCACGTGACGACGCCACGCCGACGCTCCTCCTCGCTCAGCGCCATAACGCGGTTGAGCGCGCCGCGCGCTTTGAAGGAGCCCGTCTTCTGGAAGAGCTCGGCTTTGAGGCGCACACCACCAGCCGCATTCGGAGCTGAGCGCAGGGTTGGCGTGCGGAGAACGTGGCCGGAGATGCGCTTCCGCGCCCGTTCGACGTCGTCTCGAGAAGGGATCACGCAGGCAGCGTCTCACGCGCCGGAACCTTCGGCACGCGAAGGCGCACGGCGAAGACCGTGAGCCGGCCGGGCTGGCTCTCGACGTCGACGCTGCCGCCCATCGCGAGCGTCAGCTCCTTCACGATCGCGAGCCCGAGGCCCGTGCCGACCTGCCGCTCGTGCCCATAGCGCTCATGAAGGTAGAAGCGCTCAAACGCGCGCTCCGTGTCGTCCTCGGCGAGACCCGGCCCGGTGTCCTCGACGCGCAGGAGGCCCGGCTCGGCGACGACACGCACCTCGCCGCCCGGTGGCGTCAGGCGTAGCGCGTTCTCGACGAGGTTCGAGACGACCTGGAGGACGCGGTCGGCGTCGCCGATCGCGGGCGCGGGGCCGTCGCTGACCGACTGCAGCGTGACGCCGAAGCCGTCCGCCTGCTGCTGGTAGCGGCGGACGGCGTCCTCGGCGACCTCGGCAAGCTCGATCTCGGTGTTGCGGACGCTGAAGTCGGTGCGGTTCATCCGGGCGAGGTCGAGCAGGTCGTGCACGAGGCGTTCGAGGCGCCGCGCCTCGGAGGCGACGGTCGCCGCCGCCTCCCGCGGGTCGACGGCACCGTCCTCGACCGCCTCGGCATAGCCGCGGATCGCGGTGAGCGGGGTCTTGAGCTCGTGGCTGACCGAGAGAAGAAAGCTCCGCTCGGCTTCTTGTGCTTGCCGCAGCTGCGCAGCAAGGTCGTTGAACGCGATGGCGAGGGTCGCGATCTCAGCCGCTCCCTCGACCGGCACCGGCTCGGGGTGCGTGCCGCGCATGAGCGTCCGCGCGCCTGCGGCGATCCGGTCGACCGGCCGCGAGATGCGACGGGCGAGGAGGAACGCCGCTAGCGCCGCGAGCAAACCGCCGGCGGCGGCCGCGATGACGAGTCCCCAGACGTACGGCGACAACGAGGCTAACGAGCCCTTCCGCCTAAGGACGATAAGCGTGCCCGGATTGACGTTCTGTGCGGCGAAGTAGTACCCCGCCCCCTTGTACTTCAGCGTCCCCTGCACGGGCTCGGGGTGCTTGCGAGTGAGCGGTTCCTGCGCCCACGACGGGAGGATCCGCTCGTCGCTCAACGCCAGCTCGTGCTGACGGTGGAAGGACGGCTGCAGCTTGTCCAGCTCGTCCGGCGCCGACGGCGCATTGCGTTGGGCCTCCGCGACCACGTCGACCTGATGAGCGAGGTCGCGCAACGTTGCGTGCTCTACGGCGCGCCGCGTGAGGACGAGGCCGAGCCCGATGGTGAGCGCGACGCAAATGAGAACGACGACCCCGATCGCCCGAAACAGCCGCGAACGAAGCCCGCTACCGCGCATGACTCTAGGCCGGGACGAGCTTGTAGCCGGAGCCGCGAACCGTCCGGATCCCCTCCGGGTCGCCGAGCTTGCGCCGCAGCTGAGCGACGTGGACGTCGACAGTCCGGGTGCCGCCCGGATACGTCATGCCCCACACCAGATCGAGCAGCCGCTCGCGCGAGAGCACGATGCCGGGATGCTCGAGGAAGCACGCGAGGAGTTCGAACTCCTTGCTCGTCAGCTCGATCTGCTCGCCGGCGACGGTCACCTCGTGGGAATCGCGTCGCAGGACGACCTCGCGCGCGGCGAGCACCTCGTCCTCCGTGCGGCGCTCCGAGCGGCGGAGAATCGCCTTGATCCGGGCAGACAGCTCGCGGGGCGAGAAGGGCTTCGAGACGTAGTCGTCCGCGCCGAGCTCGAGACCTGCGACCCGGTCCGGCTCCTCGTCGCGGGCGGTGAGCATCACGATCGGCACCTTCGATCCGGCCCGGATCCGGCGACAGACCTCGAAGCCGTCGATACCGGGCAGGCCGATGTCGAGCACGACGACGCGCACAGGCTGGCCCCGCAGCTCGTTGAGCGCGTCCTCCCCGCTCCGGCGCCAGACGACGCGCCAGCCGTCCTGCTGCTCGAGGTACTGCTTGACGAGGCGCCCGATCGAGTCGTCGTCCTCCACGAGCAAGAGGGCGCCCCCGGTTGCCCTGGCAGTCACGGCCTCAGGATAGGGGTGGAGCCGGCGCGGCTGAAGGCGTGAAGCCGCTGCTGCTGCGTCCCCGCGGAATGCGCTCGACGTCGACTGACTGCGCCACGCCGTTTGCCGGCCAGGTCACGACCACGTGCCAGCGCGGAGCCAACGCGCCGACCGGGAGAGTGCGTCCGAGTGCAATGACCCTGGTCGTGCTGGAGAGCGGGATCTGCTGGATGCGGCCGTCGGCTTCCTTCAGGGTGACCTGCGAGGAGCTCACGCTGGTGATGACTCCACGGTCGATGTTCCACTCAACCCGGTTCTTCTCGTAGACCTGGGCCCGGACCATCTTCGGGCCGAAGAGCTGTTGGATCACTGCCTTGCGAAGCGCAAGACCGGGCGATGCGAACCAGAGCGCGAGATTCAGCGTCACGAGAATTCCTGCGAGCAGGACAAAGCGCCGGGTGAACATGCAGCACATTGTGGGCGCCCAACCGCTTCGGGAGGGTAAAGCCCCTGTAAATCAGGTCAGGGTGTATTCGGGCCCGGAACCGCCCTCAGGCGGCGTGAGCCGTCCGCCTTTCGCCGTGATCGCGCCGCATTGAACGCAGTTCGAGGGTGCGACGTCGACTTTGACCGTGCCGTCGCCCTCCTCGGGCCCCACCTCGTACACCTGCGCCGGGCACATGTGCGCCCAGAGCTGTGCGACGTCGCGCGGCACCCGCCGCTCGAGCCTGATGTGGTTCGGCTGGTCGTCGCGCGTCTTGTTTCCCGACGCGAAGACCGACGAGAGCTTGTCGAAGGTGAGAGCGCCGTCGGGGGCCGGGTAGCTCTTGTCGCGATCGGTGACGAGCAGCGGCTGGTCGGCGTCGGGCTCCGCGGGCATCTTCCCCAGCTCGACACGGCCCTTCGACATCGTCATCGCGCTCGCGAGGGCGCCGCCGACGAAGAAGCCGCGCCCGAAGACCTGGCGCATGTTCCTCACCTCGTACAGGTCGTCCCAGATGAAACTGGCGCGCACCGCGTCGTCGTAGGACGAGAGCGCGCTCGCCGGCGTCTCACCGCGCTGCAGCGCTCGGAACGCCGCCTCGGCCGCGAGCCGGCCCGACTCGATCGCGTAGTGGACCCCTTTCAGCCGCGGAATGTTGACCATGCCCGCGCCGTCGCCGCAGAGGAGCAGGCCCGGTGCGTGCAGCCGCCGCGGCAGCGAGTGGAAACCGCCGCTCGGGATCGTCTTCGCTCCCCACTCCACGCGCTCGCCGCCGGCGAGGATCTTGCGAATCTTCGGGTGCGTCTTCAGCTCCTGCAGCAGGTCGTGCACCGAAAGGGACGCGTCCCGGTAGTCGAGCCCGACGACCAGGCCGATCGTGACCATGTCCTTGCCCATCGGATAGATGAACGAGCCGCCGAACTCGCGGTACTTGCGACCCGGTCGAAGCGGCCAGCCCATGGTGTGGATGATCCGGTCGAGGGGCTTCGCGACCTTCCAGACCTCCTTCACGCCGAGCTCCCACACCTGCGGGTCCTCGCCGCGCAGGCCGAAGCGGTCGAGCGCCACTCCGGTCAGATGGCCCTGCGTTCCTTCGGCGAGCACCGTGACCTTCGCGACGAGGTCGGAGCCGGCCTCGAAGTTGCCCAGCTCGCCGCCCTCTCGACCGCGACCCTTGTCTCCGGTGCGCACGCCCAGCACGCGGCCGTGGGAGACGAGCAGCTTCTGCGCGGAGGTCTCGGGGAGGATCATCGCTCCTCCCTCCTCGGCCCGTTCGCCGAGGAAGCGGCCGAGCTGCGAGAGGGAGAAGATCCAGTTGCCGTGATTCCTCATCGGCGGCGGGGGCGGGATCGGCAGCGCCGCGCGGCGCGTGAGGACGTAGACGGACTCGCCGGGGACGGGCCCGAACGACGGGAGGTCGTCGATCCGCAGGCGATCCCCGAAGAGCCGGTGGAGCGCTCTGGGGTTCACCACCGCGCCGGAAAGGAGGTGCGACCCGGGTTGCTTGCCCTTCTCGAGCACCGCGACCGGCACGTCGCCGAGCCGCTCCGCCACGTCCGGATGCTCTTCGAGCAGCTGGCCGAGCCGGATCGCGCACGCGAGCCCGGCCGGGCCGGCGCCGACGATGAGGACGCCGACCTCGATCCGCTCGTCCGCCGGGTCGGTGGGCTCCGCGACGTAGTCGCGCGGCGAGAACGGCGGGGGGAAGTTCGACGCGCGGCTCATGTGCTGCGCGCGCGGACGAGCTCGGTCAGCTTCGGCACGACCTCGTGCACATCGCCGACCACGCCGAGGTCGCTGAACTCGAAGATCGGCGCGTTCGGATCCTTGTTGATCGCGACGATCGTGCCGGAGCTCTGCATGCCGACCTTGTGCTGGATCGCTCCTGAGATGCCGAGCGCGACGTAGAGCTTCGGCGAGACCGTCTTGCCCGTCTGCCCGATCTGCGCCGAGTACGGGTACCAGCCCGCGTCGACGACCGCGCGAGTCGCGCCGACTGCGCCGCCGAGCGCCTTCGCGAGCTCCTCCGCGAGGGTGAAGTTCTCCGGCGCGCCGAGCCCACGGCCACCGGCGACGATCACATCGGCGTCTTCGATCGAGGGGCCGCTCGACTCCTCCGCATCCTGCCCGACGAGCTTCACCGAACCCGAGTGCGCGGCGTAGGACGGCGACACGTCGGCGATCTCCGGCTCACCGCCACCCGTTGGCGTCGCGTCGAACGAGCCCGCGCGGAAGAGCGCGAGCCGCGGCGTGCTCGTCCAGCCCACATCGGCGTAGATGGAATCCTGGAGCGCCGGCCGCTTCCCCACCAGCTCGCCGTCGCGTAGCTCGATGTCGGTGAGGTCCCAGTTGAGGCCGGCGTCGAGACGGGCCGCCAGACCGGCGGCGACGTCGGCCGCGAGAACGGAGTTGGCAAACAGGACGGTGTCGTAGCCGCCGTCGTCGATCACCTGCGCGAGCACGTCGACTCGCGGCTGCGGGACCGGCTGCGCTACGTCCTCGTCCTCGCAGACCCAGACCTTGACCGCGCCGAACTTCCCGGCCTCGCCGGCGAGCGCTCGCGCGCCGGGGCCCGCGATGACGGCGGCGGCGTCCCCGAGGGACGCTGCTTTCGCCAGAACGCCCAGCGCACCCTTCTGCAGCTCGTCGCCGTGGTGCTCGAGGAAGACGAGCGTCGCCATCAGCCGAGCCCCCGGCCGGTGGCAGGCACTGCACGTCTTTGTAACGAGATCTGGCGCATGATTAAGCGGCTCGCTAGGCGAGCCGTGATCCTCTCGTGACGGTGGCTGCCACCGGTCGTCATACGAGCCTCTTCTCGGCGAGGAAGTCGACGATCGCTTGCGCGCCGCTTCCGTCATCCTCGATCTTGCGCGCGTCGCCGCGCGCCGGCGGGTCGCCGAGCGCGAGCACTGTCGTGCGGGAGCCGAGCTCGCCCACATCGCCCGCGTCGACGCCGAGATCCGCGAGCGACACGACGTCTTGCGGCTTCTTCTTCGCGCCCATGATCCCCTTGAGCGACGGGTAGCGCGGCTCGTTGATCGCGTCGCTCACCGCGACGACCGCGGGCAGCGGCGCCTCTAGCGTGTCGTATCCGAACTCCGTCTGCCGCTTGACGCGGACGGAACCGCCGTCGACCGCGAGCTCCATCGCCTGCGAGACGACCGGCCGTCCCAGCCGCTCGGCGACAGCTGCCCAGAGGACGGCACCGTCGGCATCGGAGGCCTGCTGACCGAAGAGGACGAGGTCGGCCTCTTCGCGCGCGAGCGCGGCCGCGAGCAGCCGGCTCGTGGCAACGAGATCGGACCCCGCGGCTGCATCGTCGGAGACGAGCACTGCGCGGTCTGCCCCCATCGCCAGCGCCTTGCGCAGCGAGTCGAGCGCCTTCTGCGGCCCGAGCGAGATCGCAACGACCTCGGTGTCGGAATCTCCTTTGAGGCGAAGCGCCTCCTCGACGGCGTTCGCATCGAAGTGATTCAACGCGCCCTCGCCGGAGCGGTCGAGCCGCTTCGTCGACGGATCGATGCGAAACGGCCCTTCGGGCACGTGCTTGACGCAGACGGCGATCCTCATCCCGGCGGGATGCTAGTGATGTGACCGGTGACGTTGCCTGGTCTGCGGTTCGTGAGCGCCGAGCGATGCAAGGACGCCGGGAGCGCTCATAGCTGAAGCTATGGGCGCGACTGAGGACGCCGCAGCGCGACGTGCGATCGCGGGCCGCAAGCCAGGTGGGCGTTGCCGGTTACATCACTCCGTGATGTAGCGCCCCGCGCTGGCTCACATGCGGTGTTCGAGTGCGAGCACGTCCTTCACAAAGGTCTTGCTCACCTTGTACAGGCCGTGCTTCCGCACCGCACGCTCGCCCTGGTACCACCCAGCGAGCGCGAGGCGCTTGTCCCCGTGGAACGCGTGCAGCAGGTGCGCGAGATAGGCCACCCCGGCGCGGACGTTGCCGTCTGCGTTGTGCCGCACACGATGCCCGATCAACGAGGTCTCGACGTAGCTGAACGTCGTCGGGAGGAGCTGCATGATCCCGCGCGCCCCGACGGACGACACGAGCGTGTTGTTGTAGCCGGACTCCATCCAGGCGAGCGCCCGGACGAGGTGCACGTCGACGCCGTAATGCACTGCCCAGTGGTCGATGAGCGCACGCACCGAGGCGACGCTCGTTGTGCGGTATGCGACGCGATGCGTCGCCGTGACGACGTGGGTGGCGACGGGGACGCGGAGCTTCGTCCCGATCAGCAGGTAGTGGGACGGATCGAGGTGGTTGAGCCGCGCAAGCTTCGCGACGGTCGTTCCGTAGCGCCTCGCGAGCTGCGTGAGCGACTCGCCCGAGCGGACGACGTGCACGAGCAATCGGCGGCGATGCGTGGCGTGGTGCGTGGTGTGGTGGGTCGTGGCGATCGCGATGGGCCGTGCAAGCGGAACGGGCTCCCGCTGCACGATGGAAGCGAGCGTGTGTGGACCGACGACGCCGTCGCGGCGGAGGTGCATTCGATGCTGCAGAAGCCGCACGCCGCGGAGGGTCGGTCCGTCGAAGTACGCGTTCACCGGGACGTTGATCCCCTGGCGGATCAGCATGAACTGGAGCACCGCCACGTCCCAGCCGAACTCGCCGCGCCGCAGCGTCCGCGCCCCGAAGAGCGGTCGTCCGAGCGGACCGAGCGCCTTCCGCGTGCGCGCGTCGGCGATGCCCGTGACACGCAAGCCGTGGATCCGCTGGAAGGCGCGGACAGCCGCGACCGTCTTCGGCCCAGCGACCGCGTCGATCGAACCGCGGTAGAGGCCCTGCGCGCGCAGCGCCACTTGCAGGCCGGCGGTCTGCGGGTTACCGCCGGAGGCGTGTGCGGTGGGAACAACGGTGACGGCGACGGCCGCAACCGCGCCGGCGAGGAGGACGCGCAAGCGCATGGGGTCCACGACTACGCGCCCTCCGGCGCGAATCCTCCCTCGCGAGCGTTATCTGCCGACGAAGCGCGGCGGGCGTTTCTCGGCGAAGGCGGCGAGCCCCTCTTTCGCGTCCTCGCTCGCGAACAGGTCGCCGAACTCCTCGGCTTCGCGCTCGAGCGCGCCCGGCGAGAGGTTAAGCAGGTGCTTCGCGACGCGCAGCGCAACCGGGCTCTTGGCGGCCAGCTTGCCGGCCACGTCGAGCGCATGATCGAGGACCGGGTCTGCGATCGCGTTCACGAGCCCGATCCGTAGCGCCTCCTCGGCGCTGACCGGCCGGCCGGTGAGGATCAGCTCCTTCGCGATTCCGAGTCCGCAGACCCGCGCGAGCCGCTGCGTGCCACCCCAACCGGGGACGATGCCCAGGTCGATCTCGGGCTGGCCGAGCCGCGCGTTCGATGAGGCGTATCGGAGGTCGCAGCCGAGCGCGAGCTCGCAGCCGCCGCCAAGCGCGAAGCCGTTGATCGCAGCGATCGTCGGCTTGGGCATCCCCTCGAGCAGGCGCGCCGCCTCGTGTCCGAGGCTGCCCCACTCTTTCGCCTCGTCCGGACCTATTCCGGCCATGTACTTGATGTCGGCTCCGGCGACGAACGCCCGCTCGCCGGCGCCGGTGAGGACGACGACGTGTGCCGACTCGTCTGCGGCGAGCTCGCGCAGCCGGTCACGAAGCTCGGTGAGCGTTTCGACGTTGAGCGCGTTCAGCGCCTCCTGGCGGTCGATCGTGATGACGGCGACCGCGTCCTGGCGGTCGACGAGGACGCTCACGCTGCGACGGCGCCCTTCACGAAGTCCACGATCTCGGTCGTCGGCGCACCTGGGCCGAAGACGCCGGCGACGCCGAGCTTGCGCAGCTCGTCTGCGTCGTCGTCGGGGATCGTCCCGCCGACGACCACGACGACGTCCTCGACGCCGTTCTCGCGCAGGAGCTCGAGGATGCGTGGGACGAGGGTCATGTGCGCGCCCGAGAGGATCGAGATGCCGACCGCGTCCGCGTCCTCCTGGATCGCGGTCTCGACGATCTGCTCGGGCGTCTGGTGGAGACCCGTGTAGATGACCTCCATGCCTGCGTCGCGGAGCGCGCGGGCGATGATCTTGGCGCCTCGGTCGTGCCCGTCGAGGCCCGGCTTCGCGACGACGACGCGGATCTTCCCTGCCACGGGTCGGAGCCTAACGACTAGTGCGTGAAGCGCCCGCCGACCGCCCACACGTCGGTCGGCGAAATCTCCGCCACCGCGCCGAGCCCCCTCCTGCTGTCGAGCTTCGTCGCGAGGCTCCACAGATGACCGTTCCAGTGCATGATGCGACCGGGGGCTGAGTAGAAGCCCGAGCCTGCCGCCGCCCACGCGTCGTTCGCCGCGAGGGCGGACACGCCGGCGAGACGAGGCCCGTTGACGCGCACGACGCCCCAGCGCCCACCGTCCCAGCGCGAAGCGAGGGCGTGCCGCGCGTTGTGCCGATTGATGCCCCCGACCACCCACGCGCCTGTCGCAGAGGGTGCCGCCACGCCGTTGAGGAAGCTCACGTGCTTCGCAACGAGGTCGGGGCTCGGGACGATCTTCCAGCTGCTTCCGTCCCAGTGGACCACGAGCGCGCGGTCTCCCCGGACGCCGTTCGCCCAGAGGTAGTACTGCCCGACCGCCCAGACGTCGTGCGAGGAGCTGCCGGCGACGGCGGATAGGATGTTCTGGACGGAGCTCGAGGGCATCGAGGACGGTGCTGGATTCGGGCTCGCCACCTGCTTCCACTTCGTGCCGTTCCAGTGGAGCGTGAGCGCGAGGCGCTCGTAGCCGCTCGACGTGGAGACGCTGGCGTCGCCGACAGCCCAGACGTCGTTCGCCGAGAGCGCGGCGATCCCGTACAGCTCGGAGCGAGGCACCGTGAAGGGGACGAGCTGCCAGCGGCTGCCGTTCCAGTGGTCGATGATCCCGTGCTCGGGCGCGTGCGCCGGCGAGACGTTGCCGACGGCCCAGATGTCATCGGAGGAGACGGCCGAGGCGCCCCAGAATCCGGGAGCGGCGGAATCTCGCGACGTCGGCAACTTCACGCGGTGCCACGACGTCCCGTCCCAGTGCAGTGCGACGCGGGAGACTCCGAAGGCCCAGACATCCGTCGCCGAGGGCGCCACCACGGCATCGAGCCCGTACTGGATGGACGGCACCGCGACCTGGGTCCAAGACGTCCCGTCGAAGTGCTCGACGAGAGGGCCGGTCGTGAGCGACCGCGCCGACGCCGAGCCACCGAGCGCCGAACCAAGAAGCAACACTGCAAAGAAGGCCACTGCACGGATGAGACGCGGCGTGTTCATGGCTCGAACGGTATTCACGGCGGCCAACGACGCTCTAACGAGCCGAGCTCAGAAAACCGGCGTCTCGCGCCACGTGCCCCAGACCTCGCGCAGCGCGTCGCACATCTCGCCCATCGTCACGTAGGCGCGCGAGGCGGCCATGATCGGCTCCATGAGGTTGCGGTCTTCGTGCGCCGCGTCTTCCTTCAGCCGCGCGAGCGCCGCCTCGGCCGCGGCCGCGTCGCGCCTCGCCCGCACTGCCTGCACGCGCTCGATCTGCTTCTGCTCGAGGGCGGGATCGATGCGGAGGATCTCGATCGGCTGCTCCTCCTCGACCTCGTACCGATTGACGCCCACCACGATTCGCTCGCCTCTCTCGACCTCGGACTGGTAGCGGAAGCTCGCCTCCGCGATCTCCCGCTGCTGGAAGTTCTGCTCGATCGCCGGGATCACGCCGCCGAGCTCGTCGATCCGCTCGAAGTAGTCGTACGCCTGCCGCTCGAGCTCGTTCGTGAGCTGCTCGAGGTAGTAGGAGCCGCCGAGCGGATCGATCGTGTTCACGACGCCGGTCTCGTGCGCGATCACCTGCTGCGTGCGGAGCGCGAGCCGCACCGCGTGCTCGGTCGGCAGCGCGAGCGCCTCGTCGAAGGAGTTCGTGTGGAGCGACTGCGTCCCGCCCAACACCGCCGCCAGCGCCTCGATCGCCGTCCGGATCAGGTTCACCTCCGGCTGCTGCGCCGTCAGCGAGACGCCGGCTGTCTGCGTGTGGAAGCGCATGAGCCACGAGCGCGGGTCGCGCGCCCCGTACTTGTCGCGCATCTGCCGCGCCCAGATCCGGCGCGCCGCCCGGTACTTCGCGATCTCCTCGAAGAAGTCGAGGTGCGCGTTGAAGAAGAAGGAGAGCCGCGGCGCGAACGAGTCGACGTCGAGACCCCGCTCGATGCATGCCTCCACGAGCGCGAACCCGTTGGAGAGCGTGAACGCAAGCTCCTGCGCCGCGTTCGAGCCGGCCTCGCGGATGTGGTAGCCGGAGATCGAGACGGGATGCATGAGCGGGAGCCGCTCGCTGCACCACTCGACCATGTCCACGACGAGCCGCATCGACGGCTGCGGCGGGAAGATCCACTCCTTCTGGGCGATGTACTCCTTGAGGATGTCCGTCTGGACGGTGCCGCGCAGCCGGTCGAGCGGCACGCCTTGCTCCTCACCGACGCCCGCGTAGAAGGCAAGGAGCATCGCGGCCGGCGCGTTGATCGTCATCGAGGTCGAGACCTCGCCGAGCGGGATCCCGTCGAACAGCGTCTCCATGTCGGCGAGCGAGTCGATCGCGACCCCCTCGCGCCCGACCTCGCCGAGCGAGCGCGGATGATCCGAGTCGTAGCCCATCAGCGTCGGCATGTCGAAGGCCGTCGAAAGACCCGTCTGGCCGTGGTCGAGGAGGTAGCGGAAGCGCTTGTTCGTCTCCTCCGCCGTCCCGAAGCCGGCGAACTGGCGCATCGTCCAGAGCCGGCCGCGGTACATCGACGGGTAGACGCCGCGCGTGAAGGGATACGCGCCGGGCCAGCCGAGGTCGTTCTCGTAGTCGAGCTCGACGTTCTCGGGCGAGTAGAGCGGCTCGTTCTCGACGCCGGAGATGGTCGAGAAGAGCTCCCCCTGGCGCTCCGGCGTCGCCTCGTACCGCTCGCGCCAGGCCGCGCGGCCCGTCTCAGGCTTTCGCGTCGTCGCCATCGCCCGAAGTGTAGGAGCCCATCTCGGTTGTATTGCCGGAACGCGATGGTTCACTCGCAACCGCGACTCAGAGGAGGTGTTCGCTGAAGCAGCTAAGCCATCCGGGCCGGAGGCGCGGACGTCAGTTCTGACCCTGGGCTAGGCGTCGGCGCCGGGACGCCAGAGGGGGCCGTCGACTCCGGCTTCGGCATTCGCGGCACGCGCAAGGACGAAGAGCAGATCGGAGAGGCGGTTGACGTAGACGGCTGCGAGGGGATTTGTGTCCGGAACGGCCAGCACCGCGCGCTCAGCCCGACGGCAGACGGCCCGCGCCAGGAAGAGCTGCGCCGCGCGCTCGCTCCCACCGGGGAGGACGAAGCTCTTTAGCTCTGGGAGCGCGGCGTTCGCCTCGTCGATCTCCTGCTCGAGCCGCTCGACGGCCTCCTGCCCGACACGCAATCGATCCTCGTTCCCCGCATACGGGACGGAGAGGTCGGCCCCGAGGTCGAAGAGCTCGTTCTGGATGCGGTCGAGGCCGCCCGCCAGGCCGACGAGCGAGTTGAGCTCGTCCACGTCGCCCATCGCGGCCACACGCGGATCCAGCTTCGAAATGCGTGAGCCGTCGCCGAGGCTTGTCTGTCCCTTGTCGCCGCCGCGGGTATAGATCCGCGTCAGGCGGACCGGCTCGTCTCGCTTGCGCATGCCCGTAGCCTACGGCCGTGATCCGCCGGGCGACCGCCGACGACGTCGAGGAGATCGTCGCGATCTTCGAGCGCTCGTTTGCAACGCTCGACTTCCTGCCGCACCTGCACACCCACGAGGAGAACCTCGCCTTCCTCGCCGGCGTGGTCGAGCAACAGGACGTGTGGGTCGCGGAGCGCGACGGGTGCGCCGCCGGTTTCCTCGCGCTCGACGCCGACCTCGGGACGTTCTTCTACGTCGATCCGGAGGTGCACGGCGAGGGCGTCGGCACTGCGTTGTTCGAGAACGCGCAGCGCGTGCGTCCGGCGGGCTTCAGCTTCTGGGTCTTTCAGCAGAACGAGAAAGCGCGGCGCTTCTACGAGCGGCGGGGCTGCGTCGCCGTCGAGTTCACCGACGGCTCCGGCAACGAGGAGAAGACGCCCGACGTCAGGTACGAATGGAAGCCGTCCGCATAGCCGAAGGCCTGTGGCGCTGGACGGCGCCGCATCCGAACTGGGAGAACTGGCCCGGCCACGAGCGCGAGGCGCGCGAGGTCGGCTGCGTGTATTACGAGGCGGGCGACGCGGCCGTCCTGATCGACCCACTCGTGCCCGCAGATGAGGAGGACGACTTTTTCCGCCATCTCGACGCCGATGTCGAGCGGCGCGGGCTACCCGTCGTCATCCTCCTCACCGCGGGCTGGCATCGCCGCAGCGCAGACGAGCTTTCCGCCCGTTACGACGCGCGCATCGGCGGCACCCTGCCACAAGGCGTCGAGGAAATCGCGATCGACGGCGCGGACGAGCGGCAAGTCGCCTACTTCATCCAGCCGCACGCTGCCCTCGTGGTGGCCGAGATCTTCGGGGTCGACATCGACGGAGAGCTGTACGTCGGACGGAGCCCTGCACTCGAGCGCCCGGACGAGCTCGAGGCCTCTCTTGGTCGTCTGATGAAGCTGCCCATCGAGCGGCTCCTCGTCTCGCACGGCGCGCCGGTCCTCGAAGACGCGAAGCCTCGGATGGCGGAGACGCTAGCCCGCCGCTAGCGCCCGCTCCTGCAGCCCGAGGATCGAGCGGGCGATGACGAGCCGCTGGATCTCGCTCGTCCCCTCGTAGATCTCCGTGATCTTGGCGTCACGGTAGTAGCGCTCGACCGGGAACTCCTTCGTGTAGCCGTAGCCGCCGAGGATCTGGATCGCCTCGCCCGTCTGGCGGCGCGCCATCTCCGACGCATAGAGCTTCGCCTTCGCTCCCGCCTCGGTGTGAGGCCGCTCCGTCTCCTTCAGCCAGGCCGCGCGATGGACGAGGAGGCGCGCGGCTTCGATCTCCACCGACATGTCCGCGAGCTTGTGCTGGATCGCCTGGAACTCCGAGATCGGTCGCCCGAACGCCTGCCGCCCTTTCGCGTACTCGCGCGCGACGTCGTACCCCGCCTGGGCGATTCCGACCGCCTGGGCGGCGATCCCGATCCGGCCGCCGTCGAGGGTCGCCATCGCGACGTGGAATCCCTTCCCCTCCTCGTGCAGCAGCCGTTCGCCGTCGACGCGCGCGTCGACCGAGATCGAGTTGGTCGTGGACGAGTTGAGGCCGAGCTTCTCCTCGCGTCCCGTAACTCGGACGTGGTCGGCGTCGAGGACGAAGGCGGAGACGCCGCCCGGCCCAGGGGTGTCGGGGTCGGTGCGTGCGAAGAGGAGGAACGTGCCGGCGTGCTCGGCCGTCGAGATGAACTGCTTCGCGCCGGAGATCCGCCAGCTGTCGCCTTCGCGTGTCGCCGACGTGCGCAGCGCGCCCGCGTCCGATCCGGCCTCCGCCTCGGTCAGCGCGAACGCGCCGATCAGCTCGCCGTGCGCGAGCGGTGGCACGAAGCGCGCGCGCTGCTCGTCCGTCCCGAAGCGGAGCAGCGGCAGCGTCACCGCGCTCGTGTGCACGGCGACCGTGACGCCGACCCCCGCGTCGCCGCGCGAGAGCTCCTCGATGACGAGCATGTAGGAGAGGAAGTCGGCCCCCGCTCCGCCGTACTCCTCCGGGATGCAGACGCCCATCAGCCCGAGCTCCGCGAGCTTCGGATAGAGCTCGCGCGGGAAGCGGTGCTCGCGATCCCACTCGGCCGCGTGCGGTTCGATCTCGGCGCGCACGAAGTCGCGAGTCAGCGCCTGGATTTCCTTCTGCTCGGGCGAGAGCTCGAAGTCCATCACTCGTAAGCGTAGAAACCGCGACCAGATTTGCGACCGAGGCGACCCGCCTCGACGTGCTCGCGCAGCAGCGGACACGGCGCGTACTTCGCGTCGCCAAGCCCCTCGTGCAGCACCTCCATGATCGCGACGCACGTATCGAGCCCGATGAGGTCGGCGAGCGCCAGCGGGCCGATCGGGTGCGCGAAGCCGAGCTTCGCGATCGTGTCGATCGCCTCCGGTTCGGCGACGCCGTCGTGCAGCGCCCAGATCGCCTCGTTGATGAACGGCATCAGGATCCGGTTCGAGACGAAGCCGGGGAAGTCGTTCGCGACGGCCGGCGTCTTCCCGAGCGCCTCCGCCAGAGCCGTGATCGCCGCGGCCGTCTCGTCGGACGTCTCGCGGCCGCGAACGACTTCCACGAGCTTCAGAACCGGTACCGGGTTGAAGAAGTGCATGCCGATCACGCGGTCGGGCCGGTCGGTGACGGAGGCGAGCGACGTGATCGGAATCGACGACGTGTTCGAGGCGAGGATCGCGCCGTCGGCGAGCACCTGGTCGGCCCGGCGGAAGATCTCGCCCTTCGTCTCGAGGTCCTCGACAACCGCCTCGATCAGCAGCGCGGCCGGCACGATCTCCTCGACGACCGTGACCCGGCGAAGCACCTCGTCGGGGTCGGCGCCGCCTTTCTCCGCAAGCTTCCCGAGGCTCTTCCCCATCGTCGCGAGCGCCCGCTCCGTCGCGCCCGGAAACGGGTCGTAGAGCGAGACGTGCCGGCCGGACGCCGCGACGACCTGGGCGATCCCGCCGCCCATCTGACCCGCCCCCACTACGAGCACATGCTCGAAATCCATGCCGCCCGGAGGATAAGGTCGCGCCGTGCCTGTGGTCGACGTCAACGGCGCGCGCCTCTGGTACGACGAGGCGGGCAGCGGCCCGGCCGTCCTGCTCCTGCACGGCGGTCTCGGCGACTCGGGGCTCTGGGAGCCCGTCGTCCCGTTCCTCGCCGAGCGGTTCCGCACGATCCGGACCGACCTCCGGTTCTACGGCCGCTCGACCGGCCCGGCCATGCCGTGGTCGTGGCTGGACGATGCGATCGGCGTGCTCGACGCGCTCGAGGTCGAGCAAACGGCACTTGTCGGCCTCTCGATGGGCGGGAAGATCGCGCTCGACATCGCGCTCGCGCATCCCGACCGGCTCTGGGCCGTCGTCGGCGTCGCACCGGGACTCGGCGGCCACGACGGGGCCGCGTACACCGAGGAGCACGAGGCGCGCTTCGAGGCCGCACTGGCCGAGGAGAAAGCAGACGTGATGATGGCGATCGACTTCGAGGTCTGGGCGCCGCTCGGCGCCGACGATCGGATCCGGCAGCTCTGGCGCGCGACGCCCGACGCGAATCCGCTTCCGGACGGCGTCGCGCCGCGTGAGCCCGTTGGCGCGCCCGCGAAAGAGCGCCTCGACGAGCTCGCAGTGCCGACGCTCATCGTGACGGCCTCCCACGATCCGGTTGGGATGCGCGAGATCGGCCCGCTCGTCGAGCGCGAGGCGCCGGACGCCCGGCACCTCGAGCTCGACTCCGACCACTACGTGACGCTACGCGAGCCCGAGCTCCTGTCGCGTGTGCTCCTGGAGTTCCTGGCCGCGGCGGCGCCGCAACAGTAGGCCACCCACGGCGAGCAGGGCGAGGCCGCCGCCGATCCCCGCTCCCACCCAGGTCCACGGGAAGCCCGAGCTCGGATACGAGATGCGCCAGCTACCGGTTGCGATGTTCAGCCAGGGGCGCCCGCTGCGCCAGTGGGCGGCGAGGGTCCGGTCGTGGTTCGAGAGCGACAGGACGACGTTGTAGAGCCCGCTGTTCGAGGACAGCGAGGGAAGGTCGATGCAGTACGCAGCTGCGCCGACCGTGTCCAGGGCGTGCACGAACGGCTCGCCGGACGGCTTCTGGTAGAGCGTGTACACCCAGCGCCCGTCCGCGCTCGTCGTCCGCGTCATGGCGTAGCCGGCCATCTTCTCCTCGTGCTCGGACCGGTCGGCGATCTTCCCGGGCATCAGCCGATTGGTGCGCATGTCGTAGCCGCGCACGATGTAGTGGGTCAGGTCGTACGAGCCCGCGTGCGCGTACTGGATGAGATACATCCTCGACGCGTCCGGCGAGATCGCGTCGAAGGTGAACGAGCCATGGAGCGTGATCGTGCGCAGAACCTTCGCGCGCTTGAGATCGATGACGAGGAACCTGGTCGACGACCCATACGGTCCGGCGGTGGACGCGAGCACGAGCGTGCGGCCGTCCCGGGAGAGCCCTTCTCCCGTCAAGGATGTCGTCCCGACCGACGGGTTCCCCCAGGAGCCGTCGAGCCCCATCCACCAGTAGACCTGGCCGCCGGCGGCCTCGACCTTCTCGAGCACCGTTTTGTTCTTTCCAGCGGGGACGGCGACATAGTGGAACGCACCGTCCGCGGTCGCGACGCCCGCGCCTCCCTGGGTGACGAACAAGGGCCCGTCGGCCAGCGCGGTGGGCGCGGCGACAAGGGCACCGACGACAGCTGCAAGACAGAGCGCGAGCCTGCGCATCGCTTCCTCCTTCGGGTGACACCGCTGATACGCGGCGGCACGCGCGAGAGGTCCCGCGGGCTCAGACTTCGATCAGCAGCGCGTCGCCCTGGCCGCCGCCCGAGCAGATCGCCGCTAGCCCGAGCCCGCCGCCCGAGCGGCGCAGCTCGTGAACCATCGTGCCGAGGATCCGGCCGCCGCTCGCGCCGATCGGATGGCCGAGCGCGACGGCGCCGCCGTTGACGTTCGCGCGGTCCGGGTCGGCGCCGAGCATCTTCACCGAGTTGAGGGCCACCGACGAGAACGCTTCGTTCACCTCGACACGCTCGACGTCGTCGATCGACTTGCCGGCCTTCTCGAGCGCCTGCCTGCCCGCGTTCGCCGGCGTGCGCGCGAGCCAGGCGAACTCATCGGCGACGTAGCCCTGCGAGACGATCGTCGCGAGCGGCTCGAGCCCGCGCCGCTGGGCGAACTCCTCCGAGCACACCACCACGCACGAGGCGCCGTCGTTCACGCCGGGCGCGTTGCCGGCGGTGACCGTGCCCTCGGGATCCATGGCGGGCTTCAGGGAGGAGAGCTTCTCGAGGGTCGTGTCGCGGCGCACGGCCTCGTCCGCAGTGACCTCGCCCACCGGAACGATCTCGTCGTCGAAGCGGCCCGCGTCCTGCGCGGCAGCGGCCCGCTCGTGGGAGCGGAGAGCCCAGCCGTCCTGGTCCTCGCGGGAGAGGCCGAGCTCGCGCGCGACCTTCGCCGCCTGCTGAACCATGTGGAGCTCGTCGAACGTCGAGCGCAGCCCGTCCCAGATCATCAGGTCGATCAGCGTGCCGTCGCCCATCCGGTAGCCCTTGCGCGCCTTGGGGAGCGCGTACGGCGCGTTCGTCATCGACTCCATGCCACCGGTGACGACGACCTCTACATCGCCGGCACGGATCATCGAGTCGGCGATCTCGACGGCCCGAATCGAGGAAGCACAGACCTTGTTCACCGTGTCGGAGGGGACCTCGATCGGGATTCCCGCCCCGACGGCCGCCTGCCTAGCGGGAGCCTGCCCGGCGCCGGCCTGGAGCACCTGGCCCATGATCACGTAGTCGACCTCCCGCCCCTCGAGGCCGACGCGCTCGAGGCCCGCACGGATCGCGAGCGCGCCGAGCTCGGTCGCGGGATACGCCGCAAGGCCGCCGTTGAGCTTCCCGAACGGCGTCCGGACCGCGGAAACGATGACGCTCCGAGTCATGTCTCCAAGTTAGCCCGCGAAGCTGAGTCCAGGCTCGAGCCTCAGCGCGAACGCAACGACCAGCCGCACCGCCTGCTCGACGTCGTCGAGATCGATCGTCTCGATCGGCGAGTGCATGTAGCGAAGCGGCACCGAGACGAGGCCCGTAGCCACGCCGGCGCGGCTGAGGAAGACGGCGTCCGCATCGGTCGAGGTCGTGCCGCGCGAGACCTCGACAACGAACGGGATGCCCTCCGCCTCGGCCGTATCGTGGAGCAGCTCGAAGACGTCCGGGTGGATCGACGGGCCGCGCGTGATCGTCGGGCCACCGCCGAGCAGGATCTTGCCATCGTCGTCGGGATCGGCACCGCGGACGTCACTCGTGTGCGTGACGTCGATCGCGACCGCGAGATCCGGCTTCGTCGCGAACGCGGACGTGCGCGACCCGGCAAAATCCCCGACCTCCTCCTGCACCGCGGCGATCGCGATCACGTCGCCGGGTGCACCGCCGCGCTCGGCGATCCGGCGGGCAGACTCGAGCGCGACGTAGCAGCCCATCCTGTTGTCGAAGGCGCGCGAGGCGACGCGACTTCCGTGGAGGGGCAGCGGCGCTCCGTGCCAGATGACGTTGTCACCCGGCCGGATGAGACTGCGGAGCTCGTCGCCGTCCTTCGCGCCGACGTCGAGGAAGAGGTCGTCACCGCGCACCGGGTTGCGATCTTCGCCCGCCTTTCGCTTCTCCTGCTTTCTGGCGACGACGCCGGGAACGGCGCCGCCCCGAGTCAGAACGTCAACGCGCTGGCCCGCAATCACGGCCGGGTCCCAGCCGCTCGTAGGGCGCACGGCGGCAAGGCCGTCATCGCCGAGATTCGTCACAACGACTGCGATCTCGTCGATATGACCGATCAGCGCCAGTGACGGCCCACCACCGGTGCCCGGCACGCGCACCCACGAGCTGCCGAGGACGTCCGACGAGACCTCGCCGACCTCGGCGGCTGCCTCCCGCCAAACCGCGGCCGCGGCGCGCTCCTCCCCTGAGGGACCAGGCGTTGTAAGCAGGCGCTCGAGCAGATCGGGAAGGGGCATGGCCGCGCGACTCTACCTGCGCCGGTTTGAGCCGTTCCGCGCTAGCGTCCGGTCGTGAAGCTCCGGACGCTGCCCGACAGCTACGCGGTCGTTCGCCTCCAGCCTGGCTCGGAGCTGCCGGAGTGGGTCGACAAGGGCCCGTTCCGCTCGGTCACTCGCACCGACCACGAGGTCTCGGTCGTGTGCCGCGACCCCGACGTGCCCGAGGGCGAGAGCGTCGACCGCGGCTGGACCGTGCTGGAGGTGATGGGGCCGCTCGACTTCTCCCTCACCGGCGTGATCGCGTCGCTCGTCGCGCCGCTTGCAGAGGCCGACCTACCGATCTTCGTCATCTCGACCTTCGAGTCGGACTACGTCCTCGTGCGCTCGTCCGACCTCGGGCGCGCGGCCGACGCACTCGAGGACGCGGGCCACGAGTTCGCAGCTTGACGCTCGCGTGTGGCCTGCCTACGCTGCGGCGATGACTTCCGTCCGCATGCCGTGGGCCTGGCGCACCGAGCGTGGCGGGAGCCTGCGCGCACACTGAAGCGCGCCAGCACAGCCCGTCCGCTCGACCCGGCTCCGCGAGGAGCCTTTTTCATGTCCGAAAGCGAACTCGCAACCGACCTCCTGACGCCTCTCGGCGCGTACCTCTGCCTGCGCGAGGGTGCGCAGGGCTCGTTCCTGCTCGAGTCGGTGGAGCGGGGTCGGCTCGGCCGATACAGCTTCGTCGGTGCGGGTTCGCGGCTCGTGTCGTTCGAGGAGGCGGAGGATCTCGGCGAGCCGGTCGTCGGTTACCTCGGCTACGACGCCGTCACGGCGTTCGAGCCGACGGTCCCGCTGCCGGAGGACGGGCCCGACGTGCCGGCGAGCCTCTTCCTCGTCCCCGATGTCTTGCTCCGTTTCGACCATGCCCGGGGTGTGGCGGAGCTGCTGCGTGGCAGCGCCGACGGCCTGGACGAGCCTCCACCTCTGCCCCGCGGCACGACTCCTCGCGGGCCGCTCGAGCGCGAGCCCTCTCGCGAAAAGCACCTGCGCCGGGTCGAGCGCGCGCAGGAGCACATTCGCGAAGGGGACGTCTTCCAGGTGGTGATCGCGCAGCGAGCGACGCGCCCGACGTCGGCGTCGGCCGTCGAGCTCTACCGCGCACTGCGCCGCGTCAACCCGTCCCCGTACCTCTTCCTGCTGGAGCTGGGCATGGCTGGAAGCGCCGGCGGCAAAGCCGCCGGCGCCCGGCCAAAGGACCGAGCCGCCTCCGGCGGCTCCCGGCTGGCCCTCGTCGGCAGCTCGCCCGAGACAGTCGTCAAATGCGCCGGACGCCGAGCCGAGCTGAACCCGATCGCCGGGAGCATCGCCCCAGGTGCCGGCGACGCGGCCGCACTGCTCGCCTCGGAGAAAGATCGCGCCGAGCACACGATGCTCGTCGACCTCGGCCGGAACGACCTGTCTCGCGTCTGCGATCCCGGCTCGGTGCGGGTCGAGCGCTTCATGGAGCCCGAGCGCTACTCGCACATCACGCACCTTGTCTCGGAGGTCGTCGGGGAGCTGCGCGACGGCGTGACGCCGTTCGAGCTGCTGCGCGCGTGCTTCCCGGCCGGCACCGTCTCGGGCGCGCCCAAAGTGCGCGCGATGCAGATCATCTCCGAGCTCGAGCGCTACCGGCGCGGGATCTACGCGGGCGCGGTCGGCTATTGCCTGCCGCAGACCGGCGAGCTCGACACCTGCATCGCGATCCGGACGTTGTGGCTGCGCGACGGTGTCGCCCGCCTGCAGGCCGGCGGCGGCATCGTCGCCGACTCCGATCCGGCGGCCGAGCACGAGGAGTGCCTCGCCAAACTGCGCGCTCTCGAAGCCGCGATCGACCTGGCAGAGTCGGAGCAGGACGCAGCGCCGTGATCCTCCTCGTCGACAACTACGACAGCTTCACCTATAACCTCGCGCACCTGTTCGGCGCGTTGGGCGCAGAGGTGTGCGTGGTGCGAAACGACGAGCTCGACGCCGACGAGGCGGAACGGCTCGCCCCTTCTCACCTCGTCGTCTCGCCCGGTCCGGGCCGCCCGGCCGCCGCCGGTGCCACGCCCGCGATCGTCGAGCGGCTGCTGCCGACGACGCCGACGCTCGGCGTCTGCCTCGGCCACCAGGCGCTCGTCGAGGTCTGCGGCGGCGAGGTCGGCTACGCGCGGGAACTCGTCCACGGCAAGGCGAGCCCGGTTCGCCACGACGGGAGTGGGCTCTTCGAGGGGCTCCCGGATCCGCTACAGGCCGGCCGCTATCACTCGCTCGCCGCCACGCGACTGCCGGACGTGCTCGAGCCGACGGCGTTCGCCGAGGACGGCGAGGTGATGGCGGTGCGGCACCGCGAGCTGCCCGCGGTCGGCGTCCAGTTCCATCCGGAGTCGGTGCTGACACCCGACGGTCCCGCGCTCGCGCGCAATTTTCTCGAGGGCAAGCTGTGATCCAGGAGGCCCTCGCGCGGCTGCTCGACGGCCACGACCTCTCGCGCGACGAGGCGCGCGGGACGATGACGGTGATCATGAGCGGCGAGGCGACGCACGCGCAGATGGCCGGCTTCCTCGTCGCCCTGCGGGCGAAGGGCGAGACCGCGGACGAGATCGCGGGCTGCGCCGAGGCGATGCGCGAGCACGTCCTTCGCGTCAGCCCCACGCGCGACGACCTCGTCGACGTCGTCGGCACGGGCGGCGACGGCGCGAACACCTACAACATCTCGACTGCCGCCGCGCTCGTCGCGGCTGCCGCGGGAGCAGCCGTCGCGAAGCACGGCAACCGCGCCGCATCCTCACAAACGGGAGCTGCAGACGTCCTCGAAGCGCTCGGCTTCCGGCTCGAGCAGGCGCCGGAGCGGATCGAGCGCTCGATCGACGAGCTCGGCTTCGGCTTCCTCTTCGCGCAGGCGCACCATCCGGCCATGCGCCATGCGGCGCCTGTCCGCCGTGAGCTCGCGACGCGTACCGTCTTCAACGTGCTCGGGCCGCTCACGAACCCGGCCGGTGCGCGCGCCCTCGTGCTCGGCGTCTATTCGCCTGAGCTCGCGCGGACGCTGGCCGACGCGCTCGTCCAGCTCGACGCGACCCGCGCGTACGTCGTGCATGGCGCCGGCGGCATCGACGAGCTGTCGCCCTGCGGGCCGAACCTCGTCTGCGAAGTGGAGGGCGGACGCGTCACTGAGTACGAGCTCGACCCACGCGACCTGGGCGTCGAGCGCTGCGACCCCGACGAGCTGCGCGGCGGCGATCCGCGGACGAACGCCGACGCCTTGCGTGCGGTGTTCGCGGGCGCGGACGGGGGACACCGCTCCGCTGTGATCCTCAACGCGGCCGGCGGAATCGCGGCGGCCGGCCACGCCGCCGACCTGCGCGAGGGGATCGCGCGTGCACGCGAGGCGATCGACTCGGGCACCGCGGCCGCAAAGCTCGACGAGCTTGTGGAGTTCTCGCAGTCATGAGATTTGCGGAATCCCTCTCGCGTCCCGGGTTCGGCGCGATCGCCGAGTTCAAGCGGCGCTCGCCGTCGGCCGGCGACATCAGCCCTGCGGCGCGCGTCGAAGACGTCGTCCCGGCATACGAGGCGGGAGGAGCGCGGGCGATCTCCGTCCTCGTCGACGCGGCGTTCGCGGGCTCGCTCGACGACCTCCGGGCTGCGCGTGCAGCGACGACCGTGCCGCTCCTCGCCAAGGGATTCTTTTCGACCGAGGAACACCTGCGCGACCTGCGCGAGGCAGGCGCCGACGCGGCGCTTCTCATCCTCCGCGACCTCGACGACGCGACCGCCGCGCGACTCATCGCCGCAGCGGACGACCTCGGCCTCGACACGCTGGTCGAGGCCCACGACGCGGGCGAGCTCGGGCGCGCCACGCGCCTTGACGCTCGCGTGATCGGGGTCAACGCCCGCGACCTCGGCACCTTCCGGATCGACCGCGGCGCGCAGCTCGAGCTGGTTGCGAAGGCGCCGCGTGACCGCGTCGTCATCGCGGAAAGCGCGATCCACACGCGCGCGCAGGCAGCCGCCGCCGAGCTGGCCGGAGCCGACGCCGTTCTCGTCGGTACGACGCTGATGCGCGCGCACGAGCCGGGCGCCAAGCTCCGCGAGCTGCTCTCGCGACCGCTCGTGAAGGTGTGCGGCCTGACGCGGCAGGAGGACGTCGACGCCGCGGTCGAGGCCGGCGCCGACCTCTGCGGCTTCATCTTCGCGGAGGGCTCGCCGCGAAAGGCGGCCGGCGTCCTCCCGGTGCCGGACACGGTGCTCAGCGTCGCCGTTTTCGTCGGCGACCCCGAGGAGCGCGGCACCGACCTGACGCAGCTCTACGCGCGGGAGGAAGGCAAGGTGCGTGGGCGTGACGCGGCCCTGCTTCGCGATGGCGAGCAGGTCGCCCGCGTCGCCGACCTCCCGTGGGACGAAGATGACCCCGACCACTGGCGCACCGCCCGAAGCGAGGACCGCCTGATGCTCGCCGGCCGTCTCGGCCCCGACAACGTGCGCGCCGCGATCCGCGCCGTGCAGCCGTGGGCGGTGGATGCGGCGTCGCAGCTCGAGTCCGCACCCGGCATCAAGGATCACGAGAAGGTGCGAACGTTCGTGCAGGAGGCGCGAGCATGAGCGACTTCGGCGAGTACGGCGGCCGCTACGTCCCGGAGACCCTGATCCCGGCGCTCGACGAGCTCGAGCGCGGCTGGCGCGACGCACTCGCCGACAACTCGTTCCGCGTCGAGCTCCACCACCTCGCGACGACCTATGCCGGTCGCCCGACGCCGCTCACCCTTGCCGAGCGCTTCGCGCCGGGCAAGCGCATCTACCTCAAGCGCGAAGACCTCCTCCACACAGGCGCGCACAAGCTCAACAACGCCCTCGGCCAGGCGGTGCTCGCGCGGCGGCTCGGCAAGAAGCGCATCGTCGCCGAGACGGGAGCGGGGCAGCACGGCGTCGCCACCGCGACAGTCTGCGCGCGCTTCGGCTTCGAGTGCGTCGTCTACATGGGCGAGGAGGACATGCGCCGCCAGCGGCCCAACGTCGAGCGGATGGGGCTGCTCGGCGCGGAGGTACGTGCGGTCGACTTCGGCACCCGGACGCTGAAGGAGGCGACGAGCGAGGCGATCCGCGACTGGATCACAAACGTGGAGACGACGCACTATCTGATCGGCTCGTGCGTCGGGCCGGCGCCGTATCCCGAGCTCGTTGCCGAGCTGCAGTCGGTGATCGGCCGCGAGGCGCGTGAACAGATCGTCGCCGCGGAAAACCGGCTCCCGGAGGGCGTCGTCGCCTGCGTGGGCGGCGGCTCGAACGCGATCGGACTCTTCCACGGCTTTCTCGACGACGAGAACGTACGGCTCGTCGGGGTCGAGGCGGCGGGCGCCGCGTCGCTTGGCACCGGCCGCCCGGCCGTGCTCCATGGCGCGCGCTCGTCGGTGCTGGCGGACGAGGACGGCCAGATCGAAGATGCGCACTCGATCTCGGCCGGGCTCGACTATCCCGGCGTCGGCCCGGAGCACGCCTTCCTGCGCGACAGCGGCCGGGCGGAGTACCTGACCGCGACCGACGCGGAGGCGCTCGCAGCGTTCCAGGATCTGGCACGGAGCGAAGGGATCCTCCCCGCCCTCGAGCCGGCGCACGCGCTCGCGCGCGCGCGCGACCTCGACGCCGAGCTGATCCTCGTCGGGCTCAGCGGCCGAGGCGACAAGGATCTCGCGGAAGTGCTCGAGCGGTTATGAGCACCTGGGATCCCGCAAGAACCGCCGAGTTCTTCGACGACTACGGCGAGCGGGAGTGGACGCGGTTCGAGGACGGGCGTACACCCGGCCCGAGCTTGACGATCCACACGCGCATGCTCGAGGGCTACGTCCGGCCCGGCGACCGGGTGCTCGACGCCGGCGCGGGCCCGGGCCGCTTCACCCTCGAGCTGCTGCGCCTCGGCGCCCATGTGACCGCGCTCGACATCTCCTCCGGACAGCTCGAGCTCCTGCAGGCGCGCGTGCCCGACATCGAGGCGATCGTCGGCGACATCACCGATCTCTCGCGCTTCCTGGACGACAGCTTCGACGCCACGGTCTGTTTCGGCGGGCCGCTCAGCTACGTCGTCGACCGAGCCGACCGGGCGGTGGCGGAGCTCGCGCGCGTCACGAAACCCGGCGGTCACCTGCTCGTGAGCGTGATGGGGCTAGGCGGCCCGGTGATCCACTTCGCGTCGGTGATCGTCGACCTCGCGCGGCGTGACGGGCCCGCGAAGTCCCGCGAGATCGCGCGCACGGGGTTCCTGCCCGAAGGCGACGGCTACGGCCACCTTCCGATGCGGATGTACCTGTGGGAGGAGCTCGAGGAGCTGCTCGCCCCGCACGGAGAGGTCGTCGACGGCGCGGCTGCCGGAGTCCTTCCACACCTCGAGGTGGAGGAGCCCGAGATCCGTCAGCTGCTCGAGGAGTTCGAGCAGCGGCTCGCGTACGACCCCGGCTCGCGAAGCTGCGGCGAGCACATCATCGGCGTGTTGCGCGTGGGGTGAGCCCGTGACCGAGCCTCCGCTTGTCGTCTTCGCGGTTCCGGACCGGTTCGAGATCGACGGGGCGTTCGTCGCCCGCGTGGTCGAGGAGCGGGACATTCCGGTCGTCGCGCCCGCCTTTCGAGACCCGGGAATCGGCGGCGAGAACGGGATGCCTCCGTTCGACGAGGCAGAGCTGCGCAGGGTCTGGCGCGAGCAGATTCCCCAGCTGCGTGCCCGCGGCGTCCTCTTCCCGTACGTGATCGAGGACACGACCGACGGCTCGATCCCCGGCGGCGTCACGCTGCGTCACTTCGACCCGATGCGCGGCGTGATCGAGGTCGGCTACTGGCTCTTCCCGGACGCACGCGGGCGAGGACTGGCTACGCGCGCGGTGCGAGCAGTGGCGCGCGAGGCGTTCGCTACGGGAATCTCGCGGATCGAGGCGAACGTGAGGATCGGCAACGAGGCCTCGGAGCGCGTCCTCGAGCGCGCAGGCTTCACGCGCGAAGGGGTCAAGCGTCGCCTCCTCCGTCACGGCGCCGGCCGCGCCGACGCGACGCTCTTCTCCCTTCTTCCCGACGAATGAAGAAGCTCGTCATCTACCTGATGGCCGGGCCGGAGACGCCGGGGCTCGCGCGTGCTGCAGTAGAGGGCGGTGCAGACATCATCGAGCTCGGGTTCCCGTTCTCGGATCCGCTGGCCGAAGGGCCTGTGATCCGGCGCGCGTCCGAGCGCGCGCTCGTGGGTGGGATGCGCACGCGTGCCTGCCTCGACATGCTCGCCCGGACGCGCGAGCTGGTGCCCGAAACGCCGCTCGTTCCGATGACCTACGCCGCGATCCTCGAGGCCTACGGCTATGAGCGCTTCGCGGCGGACGCGCGGGAACGCGGCGCGTCGAGCTTCATCCTGGTCGACCTCCCGGTCTCCGAGCAACCGGCACTCAGACGCATCCAGCTCGTTGCCCCGACCTCGACCGAGGAGCGAATCCGCGCCGCTGCCGACGCGACCGACGGCTGGCTCTACCTCGTCTCCGTCACCGGGACGACCGGCGCCCGGGCGGAGCTTTCCCCTGCACTGCCGCCGCTCGTGCAGCGGGTGCGGGCCGTCAGCGACGTGCCCGTTTACGTGGGGTTCGGGATCTCGACGCCGGAGCTCGCGCGCGCGGCCGGCGACCTCGCCGACGGTGTTGTCGTCGGCTCGCGAGCTGTCGAGGCCGCGGAAGCCGGAGCAGACGCGCTGCGGGACTACGTGGCGTCGCTCCGGACCGCGCTCGACACTTAGAGGAATCTCACGCCCGGCTCAGGTGGCTCTCACGTGAGGCCGGCACGATCTTGGCATGAGCTTCGAGAAGACACTCGTCATTCCCTCGCAGCCGATTCCGATCGCGCTGTCCCTCCCAAAGGACGAGGTCGAGAAGCTCGCCGAGGCCGCGTAGGCCCGGCTCCTTCCTACGAGAGCGCCAACCCTTGCCCGGCGCCGGCCAAATCCCCCTCAGCAGCCGGCGTCGGGTTTGGCGCGTGCACGACCGCCGCCCGCACCGGGAGGTGCAGCCTGAACGCCGTCCCGCGGGACTGCGGCTCCACGGAGCAACGGCCCCCGTGAGCGCGGGCGACCGCAGCGACGATCGCGAGGCCGAGTCCTGCGCCGCCGCGCTCCCGCGTGCGAGCGCCGTCCGCCCTGGCCCAACGATCGAAGATTCGCGGGAGCGCGTCGCGCGGAACGCCGGCGCCCGAGTCCGAGACCTCGATCACGACTCCACCAGTGCCGTCCGCGTGGGCGGCAACCTCCACCGCGTCGCCGGGATCGGTGTATTTGACGGCGTTCTCGAGCAGCGCGTCGAGCGCGTTCCTCAGCGCCTCGGTGTCGGCGAGCAGGCGCCCCGCGAGGTCGACGTCGAGCCGCCAGGCTCGTGGTGCCACCTCCGACCAGCGGATGAACAGGTCGGAGAGGAACGCCTCGACGTCGATCTCCTCGAAGACGAAGCCCTGCTGCTCGGACTTCGCGAGGAGAAGCAGCCGTTCGACGATCCGCTCCATCCGGCCGAGCTCGTCCAGCGCCACGTCGAGCTCGGGCGCGTCCGGCTGCTCGCGCCGCAGCAGCTCGAGGTGGCCGCGCGCGATCGTGACCGGCGTCCGCAGCTCGTGCGAGGCGTCGTGGAGGAAGCGCTCCTGCCGCTCGAGGAGCGAGGCCCGCATCTCGGCGACGCCCTGCACCTCGGCCAGAGCGACCTGCCGGCGCTGGGCGTGCCAGACCATGGCAAGGAACATCGCCGACATGAGCGGGACCTCGAACAGCTCGCCCCAGAGCTGTTCCCCGCTGAAGGCGTCGGAGAGGATGCTCGTGCCGGTCGCCAGGATCACGACGGACAGGACAGACCACATCGTCCGCATCGACCACGTCCGGATGCCGTAGACGATCGTGAGACTGATCCACACGAAGTGGAACGGAATCGTCTCCCAGCTCGGCCACGCGATCATCGCCGCCCAGTTCGCAGCAGCGAAGACGGCCCAGGCCGCCTCCAGCGGGTTACGCCGCAGCCAGCCGATAGCCCGCATGTCGCACCGTCTCGATCGCCGCGTCCGGCCCGAGCTTCTGCCGCAGCCTGCGCACGCAGACCTCGACGACGTTCGAGCCCGGGTCGAAGTCGTATCCCCACACCTCGGCGAGCAGCCGCTCCCGGCTCACGACCTCGCCCACGTGCACGAGCAGGTGGTGGAGGAGCCGGAACTCCCGGTCGGAGAGGTCCGCGGTGCGCTCGCCGACACCGGCCTGCCGACGCGCGACGTCGAGCACGACGTTGCCGCCGCGCAGGACGTGCTCGTCGCCGAAGACCGCCGCGCCACGCAGCCGCACGCGGATCCGCGCAAGCAGCTCGTCGAGCGAGAACGGCTTCGCGACGTAGTCGGTCGCGCCGAGCTCGAAGCCACGAAGCTTCGTCTGCACGTCGCCGCGCGCGGAGAGGATCACGACCGGCAGTTCCGGCTTGGCGCGCTGTAGCTCGCGCAGGACCTGGAGGCCGTTCAGACCCGGCAGCAGGAGGTCGAGCACGACGAGATCCCACCGCGCTCCGGTCGCGAGGTCGAGCCCTTCGCGCCCGTCCCCGGCCGCGACGACCGTGTATCCCTCCGCCTCGAGGCCGCGCGCGAGAAACGCCTGGATCCGGGCCTCGTCCTCGATGACCAGAATGCGCACTCCGACCTCCCGGCGCGGAATCTACACCGATGACCTGTAAATGACGCAGACATGACACCTTCGTCATGAGGCGTGCACGCGCGCGGCGCGCTTGATAGGACGGCACGCGATGCGGGTCGGAGTGAAGCTCCTGGTCATCGCTGCCGCGGTAACGGCCGCGGGCGTGCTCATCGGTTTCTACGTCTCGCACCTCACGAAGCTCGCGGGCTCGCCGGCCTACTCCGCTCCCGTCCAGAACGCGGGCAGCGGTCACCCGGTCGTCAACCTCGAGATTCAGACCGTGGCCGCGGTCGGGCCGAAGCTGAGCCAGAACCCCGACTGGGTCTCCTACCTCGTCAAGGACAACGGCCAGTGGAAGCGCAAGACCGTGTGGGACCTGCCGGCGCACGCGACGATCAATGTCACGATCTACAACTTCGACGGAGCGAGCGCGCTGCGGAATCCGTTCTACGCGCGGCCGCAGGGCATGGTCGGCAACCGGATCATGGTCGACGGGCAGCCGGTCGACCACATCGACCCGAACGACGCATCCCACACGTTCGCCGTGCCGGCGCTCGGAATCATCCTCGCCATCCCGGGTGTCACCGACGACGCCAAGAACCAGTGCGGCTACGCGCCGTGCCAGATGTCAAACGCGCACCGGACGATCAAGTTCACGTTCCATACGACGACGCCCGGCCACTTCCGCTGGCAGTGCTTCGTGCCCTGCGCCGCCGGCTGGATCGACGGCTTTGGCGGCCCGATGCAGACGATCGGATACATGGACGGCTTCCTCAACGTGAAGGCGGCCTGATGGCGGCGGAGCCGAACGCAGCACCGGCGCGGCCGAGCGACTCCACCAACCACGGCATGCGCGTCGTCGTAGCGTGGCTCGTGCTGAGCGTGATCGCAACGCCGCTCGTGGCGATCTTCGTCGGCCCGCTCTTCCCGCCGGGCAATGCGAGCGCAGAGGGCCAGGGACAGGTCTTCGACAACCAGGTGATGACGGCGTTCGTCACGCCGATTCTCTGCTTGCTCGCCGTCTTCTTCGCCTACGGCCTGATCACGTTCCACGCGCGGCGCAACGAGGCGATCCTCGACGGCCCGCCGCTCCGCAACGACTCCCAGATCCAGCTCCTCTGGGTCGTGATCACGACGACGATGGTGCTCTTCCTCGCCGGCTTCGGCACCTACGAGCTCCTGAAGGACGGCTCCGGCGGGGGTCAGGGGCCGAGCCCGATCGCGCTGCCCGCGCACCACCAGGACGCATTCGAGGTACAGGTGATCGGCCAGCAGTGGCAGTTCACCTATCGCTATCCGTCGCTCGGCGGTGTGGAGTCGAACCAGCTGATCCTGCCGGCGCACACCGATGTCGCACTCCACGTGACATCGCTCGACGTCATCCACTCGTTCTGGGCGGTCGAGCT
>Ga0070695_100000045_pt1 | contig 47391 bp, 41 predicted proteins | sample KBSK1252metaG_FD_65471 | JGI IMG/M metagenome (GOLD analysis project Ga0070695, IMG submission 65471) | Corn, switchgrass and miscanthus rhizosphere microbial communities from Kellogg Biological Station, Michigan, USA - KBS K1-25-2 metaG | ecosystem: Host-associated > Plants > Roots >...
GCGTCAAAAATTCGGCGCTTCGTCGGCGCTCGGCCCGTACATCGCGGGAACGGGCACGTCGTTCAGCCGTAAATAGACACTGAGCTGGCCGCGGTGGTGCACGAGGTGGTTCAGCACGAAGCCGCGCCACACCGCGGCCTTCGGCATCGTGAACAGCTTCTGGCCGTTGTGCTTCAGCGACCAGATCGCCATCATCTCCGCGTCGGTCTTGCCGACGAGCGCCGCGCGCGTGGCGGCGACGTGCGTGTCGAAGCGCGCCAGCAGGTCGGCGCGCGAGGTCGCCGCCGTGTTCGTGTTCGACCCGCCGACATCCAGCTCCGACTCGTTCAGCGTCGGCACGCCCCAGCTCGGGATCGTCGCGACGTGCGTGGAGAGCGCGACGAGCGACATCGATTTCGGGTGGGGCTTCCACTCGAACTTGTCCTCGGGCACGCGCTCGAGCAGCTTGCGCGTGACGGCCATCTCGTGATCGAACTCGGGGAGCAGCGCCTCGGCGATCGCCATCAGGGCGTCCTGTGCCCGTTCAGGATCGGCCGAAGTTCACCTTCGGCACCTGTTCCGCCGACGGCGGCGCGTTGAAGAGCGGATATTCCTTGAACCCGAAGAGGCTGGCGGTGATGTTCGACGGGAACTGGCGGCGCGACGTGTTGTAGTCCTGCACGCGCTCGTTGTAGCGCATGCGCTCGACCGCGATGCGGTTCTCGGTCCCGGAGAGCTCGTCCATCAGGCGGTTGAAGCTCTCGCTCGACCGCAGCTGCGGGTAGTTTTCGACGACGACCAGCAGTCGGCCGAGTGCGGCGCTCTGCTCGTTGGCGGCCTGGATGGTCTGCTCGGGGGTCTTCGCGCCGGCCATCTTCGCGCGCGAATCGGCAATCTGCCCGAACACGTCCTTCTCCTGCTGCGCGATCCCCTTCGTGGTCTCGACGAGATTCGGGATGAGATCGTTCCTGCGCTGCAGCTGGTTTTCGACCTGCGCCCACTGCGCCTTGATGCTTTCTTCCTTGCTGACGAAGGTGTTGTACGAGCATCCCGACGACGAGCTGGCGGCGGCGATGACGAGCGCCAGCACGAGCAAATCCCAAACCCCAAATCCCAAGGTCCAAATCCCAAGCACCGAGTGCTGTTGGAATTTGAGATTTGGGATTTGGGATTTGGGATTTGTCATCATGGCCACAGATTACCACCCCGCGCCGGCGCCACCACCGCCGCTGCGGCCGCCGCCGAACCCGCCGAAGCCGCCGCCGAATCCGCCGCCGCCACCGCCACCCCAGCCTCCGCCGCCGCCGCCGCCGAAGGGGCCGACTCCGCTGTTCCAGCCGCTCCAGGGCCCCATGCCCCAGCCGCCGAGGCGCCGGCGCCGTCGCGTGCGCCCGAGCGCGTTCAGCACGATGAAGAGGACGAAGAGCGCGAGGACGATGTTGCCGCCGGAGCCGACGTTCGGCGCGCGGTCCGGCTCCGGACGGACGCCCTGCAGCGTGACGTTGCGTCCCTGCGCGATGCGCGCGGCCACGCGCGACACACCGGCGAGCAGGCCTGGTCCGTAGTCGCCGCGCCGGAACTCGGGCGCCACGTATTGTCGCAGCGTCTCGCCGGAGAACCCGTCGGTGACGAACTGCTCCAGGTCGTACCCGACTTCGATCGACGCCTGGCGATCGTTGATGGCGGCGACGATGAGCACGCCGTTGTCCTTGCCGCGCTGCCCGATGCCGCGGCCGTGATTCTCGAACATCTTCACGGCGTACTCACGAATGTCGGCGTACGGCTTGTAAGTGGGCACCGTCGCGACGATGACGACGTCGCCGCTCGCCTGCTGCAGCGATCGAATCAGCGCCTCCATCGTCTGCTTGCTCTGCGGGTCGATGACGTTGGCGAAGTCGTTGACGGGCTGCGTCAACTCCGGCGGTGGCTCCTGGGCGCTGGCGCCGGCCGCCGCGGCCAGGACCACGAAGAGCAGAAAACCACGAAGGACACGAAGGTCACGAAGACTAAGAAATCTCTTCGTGTCCTTGGTGCGCTTCGTGGTTCCCAATCTTCGTGTCCTTGTCGTCGTGTCCACGGCTCACACGTTCCAGGCGTCGACGTATCGCGCGAGGTGTTCCACCGCCGCGAGGTATTCCGGGAAGAGCCGCGCCGCATCCGTCGCCTTCAACGCGGACGGCCGCTCGAGCGCGAGCATGTCGGTGACGATCCCGTCGGTCAGCTGTGCGGCGCGCGCGCCGTCGCGCGTCGCCGCGGCGCGGTCGCTCGCGCTCGAGCCGTTGAGGCGCGCGATGTTGCGGAGCAGCGCCCCGAACGCCGGCGCCGAGGCGGTCACCAGTTCAGCGATGGCGCGCGGCGTGCCGCCCGCCTCGATGAACCCTTCGCGCAGGTGCACGAGGTGGCTCTTGATCTGCGTCTCGCAGGCACGGCGCAGGTCGGCACGCTCGATCGTCACGCCCGCGAAGGGGCTGGCGCCGAACAGCACGTCGTGCGCACGCAGGATTTCCGCGTATTCGAGCGGAAACGCGTCGAGCGAGCGGCGGAACTCCTCTTCCGGCAGCAGCAGCGGCGTGGCGATCCCCTCGCGCTGCCAGCCGTGCGTGCGCGCGGCGCACGCTTCGAGATCCGCCACCGTCACGCTCGTCACGAGCGCGAGGCACGAGAACGCGCCGTCATGGGTGTCCTCCACCTGCGGGCCGTAGGCGACCACCGACCGCAGCCGGTTGCCGAACACCGTGCGGAGCGTCGCGACGATGCGCTCGCCGTGGGCGTGTCTCGGCCGATGCGGCGGCTGCGGATGGGAAGTCATCTCTCGATTCTAGGGTATGCTCCCGGCGCACACATGCTCATTGTCGATGCGCAGGTCCACATCTGGGCCGCCGACAGACCCGATCGTCCCTGGCCTGCCGGACGCGCGGCGCAGGCGCAGAAGCCGTATCCGGTCACCAAGGAGATGGTGCTGGCGGCGATGGACGAGGCGGGCGTCGACCGCGCGGTGCTGATTCCACCGTCGTGGGAGGGCGACTACAACGACCTCGTGCTCGAGGCGGCGCAGAGCCATCCGGATCGCTTCGCGGCGATGGGGCGGCTCGCGGTGGAGAAGCCCGAGAGCCGCGAGCGCGTCCCAGGCTGGAAGAGTCAACCCGGCATGCTCGGCATCCGCCTCACGTTTCACATCCCCGAGCACCGGAAGATGCTGTTTGACGGTACCGCCGACTGGCTGTGGCCGATGGCGGAGCGCTGCGGCATCCCGATCATGGTCTACGCGCCGACCTCGGTGCGGAAGTTCGAGGAGGTCGCGGCGCGCCATCCCGGACTTCGCCTCGTCATCGACCATCTCGCGCTCGGCGTGCACGCGCGCGGCAACCTGGCGTTCGTGGAGCTGGCCGACGTCTGCCGCCTGGCGCGCTTCCCGAACGTCGCCGTGAAGGCGTCGGCGCTGCCGTGCCACACCACGCTGGCGTACCCGTTCCGCGACCTGCACCCGCACATCCGCCGCGTCTACGACGCGTTCGGCCCGAAGCGGATGTTCTGGGGGACCGACTGGACGCGCCTGCCGTGCCCGTGGCGCGAGGCGGTGACGCTCTTCACCAAGGAGCTCGACTGGCTCACGGAGGACGACAAGGCGTGGATCATGGGGCGCGGCGTCTGCCAGTGGATCGGGTGGAAGATTTAGGCGACGGCCAACTTCCAACTCCCAACTTCCAACTTCCAACTCCCAAGTCGTAACTTTCACGCGCCAACCGGCGCCGCTTGACAGGCGTCCCGCGCCGGTGCTATTTATCTCGCACGTGCTAGAAAAATAACATCATGGTCAAGACGCTGCACGCCGTCCTCAGCCGCCGCGAGCGGCAGATCATCGACATCCTCTACCGGCGCGGCCGCGCCACCGCCGCCGACGTCATGGAGGACCTCCCCGGCGACCCGAGCTATTCGACGGTGCGCACGCAGCTGCGCGTGCTCGAGGAGAAGGGGCACGTCCGCCACGAGGAGGACGGCCAGCGCTACGTGTACAGCCCGGCGCTGGCGCGCGGCACCGTGCGCCGTTCGGCGCTCAAGCACCTCGTCGAGACCTTCTTCGACGGCTCGGTCGAGCAGACGGTCGCGGCGCTGCTCGGCGGCGAAGGGTCGCGGCTCTCGCAGGCGCAGCTCGATCGCATTGAGGAGCTGATCAGGAAAGCCAGGAAGGAGGGGGCGTAGACGTGGCCCTGCTCGTGCTCGTCGTCAAGACGTCGCTGATCCTCGCGCTCGGCATGCTCGCCGCCCTCGCGCTCCGCCGCCGGTCGGCCGCCGTCCGACACTGGCTGCTCGCCGCCACGCTGATCTGCGCCTCCACCGCGCCGATCGTCGAACGCCTCACGCCGTCGTGGACGCTGCCCGCGCCCTCCGCCCCTGTCGCGGCGCGCGGGGCGGCCGTCGACGTGTCGTTCACCGCGCTACGCACGCCCGGCGCACCGACCGAGCCGGCGCCCCGGCTCCCGGCCTCGTGGCTCGTTCGGGATCTGATCCAGCGGGCGATCGTGCCCGCCTGGGTGTGTGGCGCGGTGCTGAACCTGCTGATGCTCGTCATCGGGATGTCGCGCCTGCGCCGCCTCCGCTCGCCGCACGCCGCGCTCGAGGACCCGGCCATCGGCGACTCCCTGCAGCGCGTCGCGGCCACCTTCGGCGTCAGGCGGCCAATCGAGCTCGTTCGCGGCAGCCGCCCGGCGGTCATCGTGACCTGGGGCGCGCTGAGGCCGAAGGTCGTGCTGCCGGCGGACGTGCACGGGTGGCCGCGCGAGCGTGTCGACGTCGTGCTCGCCCACGAGGTCGCGCACATCGCGCGCGGCGACTGGCTCGTGCAGACGGTCGCCGAGGTCGGCAAGGCGATTTACTGGTTCAACCCGCTGTTCTGGATCGCCTGCGCGCGTCTTCGGTACGAGAGCGAACGCGCCTGTGACGATGCCGTGATGGCCATCGGCGTCACGAGCCACGCCTACGCCACCGAGCTGCTCGAGCTCGCGCGCAGTTTTGAACGGCAGCCTCGTGCCTGGCTTCCCGCGCCGGCGATGGCGGTCCGCCCATCCAACCTGGAAAGGAGAGTCCGCGCCATGCTCAACGCCCGTCTCAATCGCGGTCCCATCACCCGGGCAGGCCGCTCGCTGGTGGCCCTTGGCCTGTTCCTCGTCACGGTGCCCATCGCGACCTTCGCCCAGGGCGGGTTCGCCACCGTCTCCGGAACCGTCGTCGATCCGCAGGACCGCGTCCTGCCTGGCGCGACCATCACCGTCGCCGACGCGCGGCGCGACGTGAAGCACGAGACGAAGAGCGATCGCACGGGACATTTCGAGCTGGTCGGCCTGCCCGCCGGCGACTACACCATCGAGGTGCAGCTGCCGGGGTTCCGCACGCTGCACGACGTGGGCGCGGTCAACGGCCAGTCAGTGGATCTGACGCTGAAGATGCAGGTGAGCGAACTGCAGGAAACCATCACCGTGACCAGCCAGGACGGTTCGGTGACGAGCACGCATCAACGCGGCCAGGCGTTCGCGCGACCCGCGAATCCCGTCGCGAATTGTCCCGCCAATGCGGCGAACGGCGTCGGCGGCAACCTCCGTCCGCCGCGCAAGATCAAGGATGTCGCTCCCGGCTATCCGGGCGTCAGCGGCAACGTGCAGCTGCTGGCGACGATTGGTGCCGACGGTTCGGTCACCGACGTGCAGGTCGTCAAGGCCGATCGCCCCGAGCTCGCGCCCTCCGCCATCGACGCGGTCAGGCAATGGGAGTTCACCTCGACGCTCCTGAACTGCGTCCCGATCGACGTGCAGATGAACGTGAGCATCTCGTTCCTGCAGAACCAGTAGCGCGTCGCGGCTGCCGGCTTCCCGCGGCCGGCAGCCGGCGGCCATATACAATGGTCGGAATGCAGCTCCGTGAGCTGAACATCGGATGCTTCGGCGGCGGCACGGGGCTACCCAGCCTGCTCGGCGGACTCAAGACCAATCCCTGGTTACATCTCAACGCCGTGGTGACGATGTTCGACAGCGGCGGCAGCTCGGGCCAGCTCCGCGACGAGCTCGGCGTGCTGCCGCCGGGCGACGTGCTGAAGTGCGCGCTCGCGCTGGCGCGCAACGAGGGCGAGGCGCGGCGGGTGCTGCTGTCGCGGCTGCCGGCGCTCGAGCAGCACGCGCGTCTCGGCGGGCACACGGGCGGCAACCTGCTGCTGTCGATGATGGAGCAGTACAGCGGCGACTTCCTCGAGGCGGTCGACGGCCTCCGCGTGCTGCTTGGATGCAGGGGCAGAGTCTGGCCGGTGAGCGTCGAGCCCGCGTCGGTCTGCGCCGAATACGCCGACGGCACCGTCACGCGCGGCGAGGTCGGCGTCGACGCGGCCCAGAGCCTCGGCCACCAGGTGCGCCGTCTGTGGCTCGAGCCGCCGGCGGCGATGCATCCGGCGGTTGCCGAGGCGATGCGCGGCTTCGACGCGGCGATCATCGGGCCGGGCAGCTTTTTCACGAGCATCCTCCCGCCGCTGCTCGTCCGCGGCGTCCGCGAGGCGCTCGCGACGATCAACGGGCCGATCATCCTGATCGCGAACCTGCTGACCGAGGGACGAGGCATGGCCGGCTTCACGGCCGCCGAATCGGCGCGCTGGGTGGCCGACGCGATCGGACGGCCCGTCGACGTCGTCATCGCGAACACGGGGCGGCCGTCGCTCGACGGCCTGATGAAGTACGCCGCCGAGTTCAAGGAGCCGCTCGAGCTCGGCGAGTTCGACGCAGAGACCGAGATCGTTGAGGGACGTTTCTGGTGCTCGGAGATCGCGCGGCACGACCGCCGCCGGCTGTCGTTCGCGGTGTGGAGCGTCCTCAGCGAACGGCTCCTGCAGCACGGGCCTACGCCCGTGACGACAACTTCCGCTTCGTAGCCTTCTTCTTCGCGGCCGCTTTCGTCTTCCGGGCGGGCGCTGACCTGGTGGCCTTTGCCGGCGCTGGCGTGGCGGCCTTTGCCGGCGTCGCCGCGCCTCCGCGCATTTCAAGCGCCCGCGCGATGATCTTCTCGAACATCGCTCCTGCCTCGCCGCCCGACGCCGGCCGATGCGAGATCCAGATGTCGGGATCGCCTCCGGCCAGGATGTGCGCGAAGTCTCCCTTGCTCTTCACGCTGAGCGGCGCGAACTCCGCGATGTCGACGTCGCCCGCCCAATCGTCGCGATGTTTGATCAGCAGCCACGACCGGTCGCCGCCGCCGGCCCATTTCCCCTTGGTCCGCACGAGCACCCACGAGCCTTTCAATTTGTAGCCGTCGAGCGTGAACTTCAGGTCGCCCTTCTTGAGCGCCGCGGCGACGTCCTCGACTTCGGGCGTCCAGGTGCCCTGGTCCCACAGCATCACGATGCCGGCGCCGTAGCCCGAGGGGATGACGCCCTCGAACGTGCCGTACTCGATGGGGTGATCCTCCACCATCATGGCGAGCCGCTTGGTGGCGGGGTCGAGTGACGGCCCCTTCGGCACCGCCCACGACAGCAGCACGCCGTCGTGCTCGAGCCGGAAATCGTAGTGAAGATGGCTGGCGAGATGCTTCTGGACGCAGAAGAACCGGGCTTTTGCCCCCTTCGCCTTCTTCGCGCGCTCGGCGACGAGCTTCGCGTCGCCCGCCGGCTCGGGGCTCTCCTTGAAGTTTCTCTTGGCGCGGTACTTTTCGAGCGCCACGGTCAGCGGACTCCGCCCATCAGCCGACGGATTGGCCGCACGAGCGCGAACATGATGGCCGCGGTCACGAACAGGATGATGGCGACCACACCGAAGTACTGCTGCAGCGGCATGCTGACGAAGAATCTCGCGGAGGAACCCGCGAGCATGTTGCCGAACGCGTTCGAGAGCAGCCACACGCCCATCATCAAGCCGAGGATGCGCGCCGGCGAGAGCTTCGTGACCGCGCTCAGGCCGACCGGGTAGAGGCAGAGCTCGCCGAGCTCCGATATTCCGTACGAGATGACGAGCCACCACGGGCTGACACGCACGCCCGCGCCCTGCTGCGCCATCGCGCCCGCGGGCACGAGCACCGCGAAGGCGAGACCCATGAACAGCACGCCGAGCGCGAGCTTGGCGGGCACCGACGGATCGCGATCGCCGAGGCGGATCCAGACCCACGCGAAGATGGGCGCCAGCGTGATGACGAAGATCGGCTGCACCGACTGGAACCATGACGAGGGGAACGAAAAGCCGAAGACTTCGAGGCGCGTGTAGCGATCCGCAAACAGGGCGAGCGTCGAGCCGGCCTGCTCGTAGGCGCCCCAGAACAGGATCGCGACGAGGAAGAAGATGACGATCGAGGCCATCCGCTTCCACTCGGTGGTCGTGAAGCCGTGCGCTGGTTGCTGCCCCGCGGTCGTTTCATCGCCCGGCGTGCCCGCCGAAGCGGGAACCTCGGAGGCGGGGGCGCGCAGCCGATGGCGGCCGACCACGTACTGAATGAGGCCGGCGGTCATGCCGACGCCAGCGCACGCGAAGCCGATGTGCCAGTCCACTTTCTGCGCGAGATAGCCGGCGATGAGCGGGCCGAACAGCGCGCCGAGGTTGATGCCCATGTAGAAGATGGAGAAGCCCGCGTCGCGCCGCGCATCGCCCGGCCGGTAGAGCGCGCCGACCAGCGTGCTCACGTTCGGCTTGAGCAGCCCCGTGCCGAGCACGATGAAAATCAAGCCGCTGTAGAAAAAGGGAAGCGGCTTGAACGCGAGTGTGAAGTGCCCGAGCGCGATGATGATGCCGCCGATCAGCACGCTCCGGTACTGCCCGAGCCACCTGTCGGCGATGATGCCGCCGAGAATCGAGGCGCCCCAGGCCGACCCGGTGTACAACCCGTAGATGTTGCCCGCGTACTCGACGCCGAACCCCAGCCCGCCGGCCGCCACCGTCGCCGTCATGTAGTAGATGAGGAACGCGCGCATCCCGTAGTAGCTGAAGCGCTCCCACATCTCGGTGAAAAAGAGGGTGGAGAGCCCGCGAGGGTGGCCGAAGAAGCTGCGGTCGGCCTCGGCACCGGTCATCACGCCCACGCGTGGGATTGCGCGCGTCGCCATGCGCCAAGCATAAACCCAACTCCCGGTGACCGTAGAATGGATCGAGTGCGCGTTCTTCTCATCTCGACCTACGACCTGGGCCGGCAGCCGTTCGGCCTGGCGTCGCCGGCCGCATGGCTGCGCGATGCAGGCGTGGATGTCGATTGCGCCGATACGTCGCGCGAGCGACTGACCGACGAGCGTATCGCGGCGGCGGAGCTCGTCGCCTTTTACCTGCCGATGCACACGGCGACCCGGCTCGCCTCGCCGCTCATCGATCGCGTCAGGCGCGTCAACCCGGCGGCGGCGCTCGCGGCGTATGGTCTCTACGCGCCCATCAACGACCGGTGGCTGCGCGAGAAGGGCGTCGCGCATGTGCTGGGGCCTGAGGGTGAAGACGAGTTGGCCCGGCTCTGCGCCGTGCAGGCCGGGTCGATGCGGACCCGGCAGAACGTCATCCCGCAACGGAGTGGACTGCCGCCTCTTGCGACATACGCGCGGCTGCAGATGCCTGACGGCTCGACGCGCGTCGCCGGGAACACCGACGCAACGCGCGGGTGCAAGCATCTGTGCCGTCATTGCCCGATCGTTCCGGTGTACAAGGGCCGCTTTCACGCCACCCCGATCGACGCGGTCCTCGACGATGTCAGGCAGCAGGTCGCCGCCGGCGCGCAGCACATCACCTTCGGCGATCCCGACTTCTTCAACGGGCCGACGCACGCGCGCCGCATCGTCGAGCGGCTGGCGGCCGAGTTTCCGGGCGTCACCTACGACGCGACGATCAAGATCGAGCACCTCCTGCAACACGCATCGATGCTGCCGCTGCTGGCACGCACGGGGTGCCTGTTCGTCACCAGCGCCGTCGAATCGATCGACGACGAGGTCCTGCGCCATCTCGCGAAGGGGCACACGCGCGCCGATTTCGTCCGCGCCGTCCATTTGTGCCGCGACGCGGGCGTGACCCTGGTGCCCACTTTCGTCGCGTTCACGCCGTGGACGACGCTCGAGGGGTACGACGAGCTGCTGGCGGCGATCGACGAGCTCGATCTGCAGGAGCAGGTGGCGCCGATTCAGCTCGCCATCCGTCTCCTCATCACCAACGGCTCGCCGCTGCTCGAGTTGCCCGACATCCAGGCGGTCGTCACCGGGTTCGATCCCGCATCGCTCACGTGGCAATGGCGCCACCGCGACCCACGCGTGGACGCGCTGCAGCAGTCGGCGATGCGGAGCGTCCGCGAGAAGGCGACACGGCGCCGCGCGGTGCCGCACATGACGGAAGCGTGGTACTGCTGCGCCGAGCCGTCGCCGGAGGACATGCAGCTGGTTTGACGCAGGTCCTCATCATTGCCACGACGACGGGGTATCAAATCCGCTCGTTCGGCGAGGCGGCCGAGAAGCTGGGCGTGCGTCTCGTGTTCGCGAGCGACCGGTGCGATCAGCTGGAAGACCCGTGGTGGGACCAGGCCATTCCCATTCGTTTCCACGACGAGCTCGGCGCCGTGCACGCCATCGTCGAGGCGCTCGGCGCCACTCCTCCGGACGGCGTGATTGCCGTCGGCGATCGGCCGGTGGTCGCCGCCGCGCGCGTCAACGCGGCGTTCCGGCTTCCAGGTAACCCCGTGGCCGCGGCGCTGGCGAGCCGGAACAAGCTCGAGAGCCGGCGTGCGCTGGAGGCGGCGGGACTCTCCGTCCCGACGTACCGCGTGGCCGACGTAACCGAGGACCCCTGGCAACTCTCTCTTACGCTGTCCTACCCGGTGGTCGTCAAGCCGCTCGCGATGTCCGGCAGCCGCGGCGTGATCAGGGCCGACAGCGCGTGCGAGTTCGTGCGCGCCTTCGCACGCATTCGCGCGCTGCTGGCGCAGCCGGACGTCCGCGCCGAACGCGACGCCGCGCACGACACGCTGCTGGTCGAAGCGTTCATCCCCGGGCGCGAGTACGCGATCGAGGGGGTGCTGACCGCGGGCGTCCTGCAGCTGTTCGCGATCTTCGACAAGCCCGATCCGCTCGACGGGCCGTTCTTCGAGGAGACCATCTACCTGACGCCGTCGCGCGAACCCGCGGAGACACAGCGCGAGATTGAACGGACGGTCGCCGCGGGCGCGGCCGCGCTCGGGTTGCGGCATGGACCGGTGCACGCCGAGTGTCGCGTCAACGACAGCGGCGTACACCTGCTCGAGATTGCCGCGCGTCCCATTGGCGGGCTCTGTTCGAAAGCGCTCCGGTTCGTCTCGCCCGGCGGCGACGCCTCGCTCGAGGAGGTGCTGCTGCGTCACGCGCTGCGGGAGGACGTGTCGGCGTTCACGCGCGAGCGGCGCGCGTCGGGCGTGATGATGATCCCGATTCCGCGCCGTGGCGTTTACAAGTCGGTGGACGGGGAGCGCGACGCGCGCGGCGTGCCCGACATCGTCGACCTGCAGCTGACGGCGAAACCCGACGCCAGGCTCGTGCCGTTGCCGGAAGGAAAGTCGTACCTCGGGTTCATCTTCGCGCGGGCAACGACACCGCTGGCCGTGGAGCAGGCGCTCCGCGCCGCGCACGCGAAGCTGCGATTTCGGATTAGTCCGGAGATCCCGGTGGTGTAGGGCCGGCTGAAGCCGGCCCCTACGATCGGCAGGTAGGGGCTACGATCCGTACGTAGGGGCCGCCTTCAGGCGGCCCATTATTTCGTCTGCTGCGGCACGTATCCCGGCGGCAGCGCCGCGCCCTGGCCGAAGAAGAAATCCTCCATGTGCTTCGAGATCAGCTCCTGCGCCTCTTTCTGCCACGGCATCAGGCGATACTCGTTGAGAATCATCTTCATCCGCTCTTCCCACATCTTCCACGCCTGCGCGGAGACGTTCTCGTAGATGCGCTGCCCGAGCTCGCCGGGCCATGGGGGCGCGTCGAGGCCCGGAAGCTCCTTCTGAAATTTCACGCAAGTGACGGTTCGTCCGCTCTTGTTGCCGACAGGCGCCTGGTTGGCGGGTGTCGCGTCGCATTCGGCCATGCTGGGCATCGTACAACTGCCACTTCACAACTCCCAACTCCGGGGAAAAAAACTCTGACAACGATTGGGGATTCGCCTCGAGAGTCGGGCGCCGACGCCGGGAGTTGAAATCGACAGCCGAACGTATAGAAACGCCACGCATTTCCACCTCAACTGTAGGGATCTGCTTCAGTTTGAGATGGGTACGAATCTCGCGCATCGCGTAACCTACACGTCTTCAGCGAGTTAATCGCGCGATTTTTTCTGCCGGGCTGGCATCCGCCTTGTAGCCCGCCCGCTCACGACTTCGGTCGCGGGTGCGGTTCGCGGTAGCAATCGCAATCAAGGTTTTCCGAGTAACCAGGAGGATGGCTGTGGACGGAGTTCGCAAAGAACGGCGCGGTTTTGCTTCGATGTCTCCCGAAAAGCAGCGCGAGATCGCCAGCAAGGGCGGCCGCGCCGCGCATGAAAAAGGCACGGCGCACGAGTGGACGCCAGACGAGGCGCGCAATGCCGGACGCAAGGGCGGGCAGATTAGCCGCGGCGGGCGCGGACGCCTTATTGTTTCTGCGGCAGGAGATGTGAATAGTATGAGCGGGGCTCCTGCTTCCGGCGCGGAGGCCCGCCGGGCGGACTAACGACAGCTCGCGCGGCACGACTCGACTCGACTCGATCGACTCGCCGGTTTGAGGTGTGCACGTGCGCATTCTCTGTTGCGGCTTGCTCCTCGCCGCGGTAGGCGTGGCCCCCGCCGCGGCGCAGACGAATCAGCCCGCCAGTAATACCGAATCCAGCACCGAATCCAGACCCGGGTTGCCGACGTTCTTCGGCGACACGGGTCTTTGGTTCGTTCCCACAGCGGACACGCTGCTGCGGCACAAAGCCTCAGTGCAGCTGTTTCGCGCCAACTGGGACGACCGGCAGGGCCTGACCGATGTGAACAACATCGGATTCACGGCGGCGTTTGGCATCAGCAACAGCGTCGAACTGTTCGGTTCGTGGAAGATCGTCCGGCTGCGGCGCGGCGTACGCGATCCGGTCTTCGTCCCCACCGAGCTCGAACACGGCGGCGTCGACCAGTATTACCCGTACATGCGCCGCGGGTGGTCGAAGAACCTCGGGAGCAATCCCGTCATTGGCGCGAAGTGGAGCCTCATCTCCGAGTCGCTCAACGACAGCTGGAGCTTCGCGATCCGCCCCGTGCTCGAATTTCCCGCCGGCACGCAGTGGGGCGGCACGAGCGATCTCACCACTCACCTCGACGTCGTCGGGAGCAAGGAGATCGGTCAGAAGGTTCAGGTGACCGCCACGGTCGGCGGCATCTGGCGCGCCGACCCGGATCCGTTCGACGTGTCGAACGGCCTCGCCTGGGGCGTCGGCGGCATCATCGGCAGCCGCTCACGCGTCCGCGGTCTCGTCGAACTCGTGGGCGAGCATTCGTTCAACGACAACGTGACGCTGCGCGAGCCGCCCTACCGCGGCGACGACGGCAGCATCGCGCCGCTCGAGAGCGATATCAGCAATCCCGGCCACGTCAAGTTCGGCGGCGTGTTCCAGGCGAAGAATGGGTTCTTCATCTACGGCGGCGGCAACTACAGCCAGGACACCGGCACGCATGTCATCGCCGGCCGTGAGATGACGAACCAGGCCTGGGGCTGGGACGTCCGCATCGGGTGGCATCCCGGTATCAAGGTCTACGTGCCGCCACCGCCGCCGCCGGCACCGGCGCCTCCACCACCACCGCCGCCGGCTCCCGCGCCGCCACCACCGCCGCCGCCACCGGCGAATCGTCCGCCGACGTTCAACGGCCCGATCCAGGCGAATCCGCCCACGCTCGAGCCGGGGGGGACGACGAGCCTGAGCGCGCCCGCGACGGATCCGGACGGCGACACGATCACCTACACGTGGAGTGCGCCTGCCGGCACGTTCAGCAACCAGAACGGCTTGAACACCACGTGGACCGCGCCGAACCAGGAAGGCAACTATCCGCTCACCGTCACGGCCAACGACGGACGCGGCGGCACGGCGACCAACATGATCACGATCCCCGTGATGCGCCGAGCGCCCATCACGTTCGAGGACGTCCACTTCGACTTCGACATGTCGACGCTGAGGCCGGACGCGATCATGATCCTCGACCGTGCGGTGATGACGCTGCAGGCGAACCCGATGCTCAACGTGACGATCGAAGGGCACACTGACAGCGTCGGCACGGCGGAGTACAACCTGTCGCTCGGCGAGCGCCGCGCGAACGCCGTGCGCGATTACCTGCTCAATCGAGGTATCGCGGCGGGCCGGCTCCGCACCGTCAGCTACGGTGAGGAACGTCCGATCGATACGAACAACACGGATGCGGGACGCGCGATGAACCGCCGCGCCCATATCGTGGAGATGACCATCCAGTAGCGCGCTGGCAGCGGTCGCGCCGGTAGGTATCGGGTGTCAGGTATCGGGTATCAGGGCTGGTCACGGGATCAGTCCTGATACCGAGACCACGCCTGAAACCTGATACCTGCTCCCTGAAACCTTCCTGGGCACTTTTCCTGCTATTCGTCTTGCCATGAGATTCCTGAAGCTCTACCTGATCGGCTACTTCATCCTCATTCTCGGCGCCGGCCTCGCGCTCTGGCAGTCGGGAATCCTGCGTCAGATTCCGGGCGTCTGGCTCGGCATCGGCGCGCTGATCGCGATCGGCTTCGGCATCATGCTGGCGGTCGCGTCGGGACGTCCCGCGGTCACGACGCGGGAATAGACGAGCCGGGGCTCTGGCATGGCGTGTGGACAACCCATCGCGCCATGCTTGGAGCACGTCCACGGTTTTCCCTTTTAGTCCTTCTCTTTGCCCTCTTTCTTGGGGGATGCCGGGAGCAGGACATAAAGATCCACAGCCTCGACTTCCAGGGGGTCAAGGGAGTCGACAAGAAAGCCCTGGCTGCGGCGCTCCAGACCCGGCGCGGCTCGAAGCTGCCGTGGGGCCACAAGACCTACTTCGATCGGCGGGCGTTCGACGCCGATCTCGAACGCATCCAGGCGTTCTATCGCGACCGCGGGTATCCCGACGCGCGCGTCAGCTCCTTCGACGTCAAGCTCAATGACAAGCAGGACCAGGTCGACGTCGTCGTCCGCATCTCCGAGGGACAGCCGACGCTGGTCGCCGGCATCGACCTGACCGGGTTCGAGGTGCTGCCGCAGCGGCAGCAGCGGGCGCTGCGCTTTGGCCTGCCGCTGCAGGACAAGCAGCCGCTCGATCGTCAGCTCGCCATCGCCTCGCGGGAGCGCGCGCTCAACTTCCTGCGCGACAACGGCTACCCGTACGCCGAGGTGGACATCTCCCAGCAGGGCGCCGGCAGCAACCAGGTGCACGTCGCGTTCTCGGCGACGCCGGGCATGCTGGCGCACTTCGGCCCGATCGAGATCGACGGCGAGAAGAGCGTCGGCGAGAACATCGTCCGCCGGCAGCTCACCTACAAGGAAGGCGACCTGTTCTCGCGGCGGGAGATGCGCGAATCGCAGCGCAAGCTGTACAACATGGAGCTGTTCCAGTTCGCGAACATCGAGTCGAAGGAAGACAAGTCGCAGCAGCTGCCGGACGTGCCGACGCGCGTCACGGTCGGCGAAGGAAAGCATCAGCGGCTGACGACGGGCATCGGCTACGGGTCCGAGGAGAAGGCGCGCGCGACGCTGCGCTGGGATCACCTGAACCTGTTCGGCGGCGCGCAGCACGCCGGCGTCGAGACGAAATGGTCGTCGCTCGACCGCGGCCTGCGCCTCGAGTACACGGAGCCGTACTTTCTCAGCTCGCACCTGTCGATGAACTTCGAGGGGCGCGCGTGGCAGGCGATCGAGCCGGTGTACTCGCAGGACGTCCTCGGCGGCCGCGCGACGCTGCGCCACCAGGCGAACTCGCAGTTCTACTGGGCGTTCTCGCTGATCAACGAATTCCAGAAAAGCACCATCACCAACTCGGGCCTCGAGGACTTCACGATCCGCAACAACCTGATCGCGCTCGGCCTCGACCCGCGCACCGGGGTGACGCGCGGCACGACGGCGGCCGTCGCCTTCGACGCCAACCGCAACACGACGAACAGCCTCCTCGACGCCAATCGCGGCTACGTGCTCACCGGCCACGTCGAACAGGCCGGCAAGTGGCTGTGGGGCACCTACAACTACTGGGAGGTGCGCGGCGAGGCCAGGCACTACACGCGCGTGGCGCGCTCCTTCGTCTGGGCCAACCGCGTGCACCTGGGGACGATCAACGCGCTCGGGACCGATGCGAGCGTCCCGTTCTTCAAGCGCTACTTCCTTGGCGGCGCGACGAGCATCCGCGGGTGGGGACGCTTCGAGGTGAGCCCCTTGAGCGGGTTCGGCCTGCCCATCGGCGGCCTGACGATGTACGAAGGATCGACGGAAATCCGCAAGCCCCTCTGGGGCAAGTTCGGCGGCGTCGGCTTCCTGGACTTCGGCAAGGTCGCCAACGACTCGGTGAACTTCGCCAGCACCAACCTGGTGTTGGCGGCCGGGCCGGGCCTCCGCTACCTGACGCCGATCGGTCCGGCGCGCGTGGACGTCGGCTACCAGCTCAATCGGATTCCCAACCTGCGCGTCAACGGCAACCCCGAGGCGCGCCACTGGCGCATCCACTTCAGCATCGGCCAGGCGTTCTGATGTCCATCGCCCGTAAGCTCCTGCAGGTCGTCGCTTTCATCTGCACGCTGGTCATCGGCGTCACGTCGATGATGGTGATCGTCAGCCAGACCACGTGGTTCAAGGAATGGCTGCGCGGCTTCATCATCCGGCAGGCCGACGACTACGTGAACGGCCGCCTGACGATCGGCCGCATCGACGGGAACCTGTTCTTCGGCGTCGAGATGGAGGACGTGGACGTCACGCAGAACGGCCAGGCGGTCGTCTCGCTGAAGGACGTCGGCGTGGACTACAACTTCCTGACGTTCCTCGGCGGCAACGTCATCCTCGATCACATCCGTCTCAACGAGCCGACCGTGCACGTGAAGAAGACGGCGACGGGATGGAACCTCACGGAATTGATCAAGGCGCAGACGCCCAATCCCACGCAGCCGAAGAGCCGCCGGCCGATCGACATCGGCGAGATTGGCGTCACTGACGGCACGCTCTACCTCGACAGCCAGCCGGTCGGCACCTCCGGCGTGCGCGTGCCGCAGGTGATCGACAAGATCGACGCCTCGGTCGGCGTGACGAGCGACGCGGACGAGCTGAAGATCGACGTCGCCCACGTCGCGCTCCGCGCGCGGAACCCGCAGTTCGGCGTCAACGAGCTGTCGGGCGTCATCCGCCGCCACGAAGACAGCGTCACCATCGAGAACCTGTCGCTGCGCACGGAAGAGACGTCGCTGCGCGTCGCCGGCGTCGTGCGCGGTATCGGCAGCGACAAACCCGTCATCAACCTGAAGGCCTCGTCGGACAAGTTCGACGTGGGCGAGATGGCGAAGATCCTCCCGGCGCTGCACGGCTACGAGGGCCTGCAGCCGGCATTCGAGATCAACGCGAGCGGCCCCGCGGACCGGCTCGAGCTCCAGCTCAACCTGCGTGAAAAGCAGGTCGGCCAGGTCGCGGGCAACCTCGTCGTCGACGGCCTCGGCCCCGAGAAACGTGTCGCCGGAGAAGTGCAGACGCAGCACTTCAACGTCGGGCCGCTCGTGCGCGGCTCCACGTTCCGGACCGACGTCACCGGCCATGCGACGATGAACCTGGCGCTGCCCGCCTCGAACCACCCGCTGAGCGGGAGCTACTCGGTGAATGCATCGCGCGCCAACGTGCTCGGCTATGAAACGCGCGACGTCGTGGCGAAGGGGCGCATCGACTGGCCGACCATCACGGTCGACGGCCGCGCGTCGGGCTACGGCGGCCGCGCCACCGCGAAAGGGACCATCGAGGCCCGCAGCCCGCTGCAGCTCGACCTGACCGGCGAGGCCGTTCACGTCGATCTCCGCAATGTTCCGCCGCAGCTGAACGCGCCGGGCGTGCCGAGCAACCTGCAATTCGGCTACACGCTCACCGGCCGCGGGCCCGTGCTCGCGGGCGACATCCGCATGGAGGAGTCGACGCTCGCTGACGCCACGATTGCCGCGGGAACGACGGGGACGTTCCGCATCGGCGGCGGCGCGCCCGAATACTCGGCCCAGGGGCACGTCACCAATCTCGACCTGCAGAAGGTCGGTCACGGGTTCAACCTCCCGGCGCTCGACGCGGAGAAATACCAGAGCAGGATCACCGGCGATTTCGACGTGAAGGGAAGCGGCGGCGGGCAATACCCGCTGACGCTCGACGCGTCGGGCACGCTCGCCGACTCCGAGATCTTCCGGGCGACCACGCCGCGGTTCCAGTTCTCCACGAACCTCGCCGGCGGCGACGCGCACATCGTCGCCAACGGCGAATTCAACGGCCTCGACCCGTCGCTCGTCTCGGGCGACACCCGCGTCGCGGGACGCGTCAACGCCGCGGTCGACCTCGACGTGACGCTGCGCGGCTACGCGAACGGCGTGACGCCCGAATCCCTCGACGCGTCGGGCCGTGTGGACATGAGCCGCTCGACGATCGGCGGCATCGACATCGATACCGCGCTCGTCGACGGCACGTATCAGGACCGCGCGGGCAACCTGAATCAGCTGGTGGTCGACGGCCCGGACCTCCACGTCAAGGGGCAGGGGCCAATCGCGTTGAACGACACGGGGATGTCGAACCTCACGCTCCACGTCGAGACACCGTCGCTCGATCGCCTCGGTCGCATCTTCGGCCAGACCGACCTGCAGGGGGCGGCGAACGTGGACGCGACGATCACTGGAAACGGCCAGGAGCTGAAGGCAGCGGGGATGCTCGACGGCAGCAACCTGGGGAAGGCCGACAACAACGCGCTGGATCTCGACAGCACGTTCGACGTCACGCTGCCACAGCTCCGCCTCGCGGAGGCGACGGTGCACGCGAAGACCGACGCCACGTTCGTCCAGGTGGCCGGGCAGCAGATCAACTCGCTGACCGCGGACACGACCTACACGCAGGAGAAGCTGGACTTCAAGGCCGTGGCGAAGCAGGGGCCGCGGCAGCTGAGCGCCGAAGGGTCCGCGCTGCTGCACACCGACCACCGCGAGATCCACGTCGGCAGCCTCGCGCTGGAGACGGAGAAGATCGTCTGGAAGACCGATCCGGCGTCGCATCCGACGATCCAGTACGGCAACAACCGCGTGGTCGTCGACGGCATCCAGCTGGTGAACGGGGATCAGCGCATCGAGGCGCAGGGCGCCGTGGGGTCCGCGAGCGACACGCTGCACGTCAAGGCCGACAACGTCGACATCGCGCAGCTCGACGCGCTGATGCTCGGCGACCAGCGCCTCGCCGGCCGGCTCAACGCCAACGCGACCGTCTCCGGCACGACGGCGGCGCCGCGGGTGGCCGGCGACTTCACGCTGTCGCAGGCTGCCTTCCGCAACTTCAAGTTCATGTCGTTCGGCGGCAAGGTGGACTACCAAGGCCGCGGGATGACCCTCGACGTGCGGCTCGATCAGGACGCGCAGTCGTGGCTCACCGCCAAGGGCTTCGCGCCCACGACGCTCTTCCAACCGACGCCGAAGGCCATGGAAGGCGAGCACACCGCGCCGCCGGCCGGCGAGGCGATCAACCTCGAGGTGGCGAGCAGCCAGATCGATCTCGGCGTCGTCCAGGGGTTCACCTCGTACGTCACCAACGTGACCGGCACGCTGCAGGCGAACTTCAAGGTCACCGGCTCGGGCTACGATCCGCACCTGGACGGCGGCATCGACATCAAGGGCGGCTCGTTTGTCGCGCCCGACCTCAACACCTCGTTCTCGGGTCTCGACACGCGCATCGAACTGAAGCCGGACGTCGTCACGATCGATCAGTTCCGCATCCTCGACAAGAACAAGCGGCCGATGACGATCGGCGGCAGCCTCGCCGTGCACGAACGCTCCGTGGGCGCGGTGGACGTGAAGGTGCAGTCGGACGACTTCAAGGTGATCGCGAACAAGACCGCCGACCTGAAGTTCGACAGCGACTTTCACATCACCGGCACCGTCCGCGCGCCGAAGGTCGAGGGGAGCCTCGAGGTGGAGCCGGGCACGATCGACGTCGCCGAGGTGCTGCGGCTCGCCGGCGAGAGGAGCGCCTATTCGACGACGGCGACCGAGATCTCGCCAGCCGACTCCGCCGGGCCCGAGCCGACCACGCCGCAGCTGCCCTCGATGTTCGACGCGCTCGACCTGCGGCTGGGCCTCGCCATTCCGGGCGACCTGTTGCTGAAGGGGAACAACATCAAGCCGGCGAGCGCCCCGATCGACGTCGGCGACATGAACGCCTACGTCGGCGGCGCGGTGAACATCGTCAAGGCGCCGGGCGGCCGGCTGCGCATCACCGGCGAGGTGAACACGGTGCGCGGCAACTACTCGTTCCAGGGGCGGCGGTTCGAGATCATGCGCGACGGCCGCATCCGCTTCTCAGGGACCGACGTCATCGACCCGCTGCTCGATCTCACCGCGCGGCGCGTCATCTCCGGCATCGAGACGTTCGTCCACGTGCGCGGGTCGATGCTGCAGCCCGAGCTGTCCTTCAGCAGCAGCCCGCCGCAGGACGAGTCGGACATCCTGTCGCTCATCATCTTCGGCGCGCCGACCAACGAGCTCGGCGAGGGGCAGCAGGTGGCGCTCGCGGTGCGCGCGCAGGAGCTCGCGGGCGGCTACCTGGCGTCGGGGCTGTCGGAGGCAATCGGCGGCGCGCTGAACCTCGACGAGTTCGAGATCCAGGCGGCGGGCGAGAACGGGCTGGGACCGAGCGTGACGGTCGGCCAGCAGGTGGCCAAGGGGCTGTTCGTCCGGCTGCGTCAGGGGTTCGGCGCCGAGCAGGCGACCGAGTTCATCCTCGAGTATCAGCTCGCGAGCTTCCTGCGCTTGCAGGGGACCGCGTCCGATGTGTCGAGCAGCGTGCAGCGCAACGCGTTCCGGCGCGTGGAGCGCGGCGGGCTGGACCTGATTTTCTTCTTCAACTATTAGGGGGCAGCGGGCAGGGGGCAGGTGGCAGTAGGCGGCAGGATTCAGGTGGCCGGGGTTCACGTAGCACCTGCCTCCTGTGCGCTGCTACCTACTGCAACCTGCCTCCAGCCCCCTGCCACCTCTCCACCTGCACCCGAGCATCGTTGAAGCATGCCCCGCCGGCGACATCGGTCAGCGTGTCGGGCACGAGCGAGGTGCCCGTGTAGCCGTTGGCCGTGTGCTTCCTCCAGATCCCCTTCGGCAGCGAGACGGTGCCGCGGCGGATCCAGCTTCCGATGCCCGCGTTGCAGCGCACCTCCCCGAGCGCGTTGAAGATCCGCACTTCATCGGCGTCCGTGATGCCACGCTCCGCCGCGTCGTCCGGGTGCATCAGCAGGCGAACCTCCGGCCGCGGAATTTCAGCGAGCGTCGAGCTGATCGTCCTGTCGCTGGCCGGCGAAATGAGCGCGAGCGGATACTCCTGCGTCCCCGGATCCGGCAGATAGACGTACAGTCCCGCGGCCGATTGGTTCGCCAGCACCTCCGGATAGAGGTCAATTTTCTGATCCGCGGTCCGCGGGAAGACGTCGCGGAACTGGACGGGCCGGCCGTCGAACGGCGCGGTGGCCGCGCCGCAGTCCCTCATCTCGTCGCCCGTCGTGCCCGGCAGCCGTGACAGCACGTCGAGCATCTCCTCGAGCTCGCCGTGCGGGTCGCTGGCTTCGCCCAGTCCGGTCAGCTCGAGCAGCGCGCCGAAGACGTCCGCGTTGCAGCGCGATTCGCCGATCGGTTCGATCACCGGCCGTCCCAGGCCCATCGTCCAGGGGCCGTACGACTTGACGAGGTCGTATCCCTCGAGGAAGGTCGTGTTCGGCAGCAGCACGTCGGCGTATCGCGCCGTGTCGGTCATCACCTGGTCGAAGACGACCGTGAACAGGTCCTCGCGCTCGAGACCGCGCAGCACGCGCCGCTGGTCGGGTGTCGTTGCGGCGGGGTTGCTGTTGTAGACGAACAGCAGCGCGATCGGCGGGTCGGCCTCGAGCAGCGCACGTCCGAGCTGGTTCATGTTGACGATGCGGGTCGCCGGTTCGCCGGCGCCGATCCACGTGTTGGTGATGCCCCACGACGCGGAGTTGCTCATCATGTAGCCGCCCCCGCGCTCGCCGAACTTGCCGCCGACGGCGGGAAGCGCCAGGATGGCCAGCGACGCGCTGCCGCCGTTCCTGTTACGTTCGGGGCCGTAGCCGCAGCGAACGAGCGCCGGGCGGGTCGTGGCGTACAACTCGGCGACGCGGCGCAGCGCGTCAACGGGCACGTCCGCCTCGGCGGCGGCGCGCTCGAACGTCCACTCGCGCGCCCGTTCGCGCAGCCGTTCCGCGCCGCGCGCGTGCGCCTGCAGGAACGCCTGGTCCGCGTGCCCCTCCTCGAAGAGATACCGGTGGATCGCCAGCGCGACCGGCAGGTCGGTGCCGGGTCGCACGGGCAGATGGATGTCGGCCTGCCGCGCCAGCGGCGTCGTGCGCGGATCGACGACGACGAGCGTGGCGCCGCGGCGCTGCGCCTCGCGAATGTGCGGAACGAGATGAACGCCCGAGGCCGAGGGATTCGCGCCCCAGAGGATGATCAGGCGCGCCTCTGGATAGTCCTCGTACGTGACCGACGGCATCTTGCCGTACATCGACAGGTTGGCGGCGCCCGTTGGCGCGGCGCACACCGTCCGCGCCAGGCGCGACGCGCCGAGCCGGCGGAAGAGCGTTGCGTCGCTCGTGTCCTGCGTCAGCAGCCCGTTGGACCCGCCGTAGCTGTAGGGCAGGATCGATTCGCCGCCCCGGGTGTCCCGCGCATCGATCAACCGCCCGGCGATCGCCGCCAGCGCTTCGTCCCACGTGACGCGCTCGAAGCTCGCCGCCCCTTTCGGTCCCTTGCGCATCGCCGGATACGTCAAGCGATCGGGTCCATAGACACGCTCGGGAAAGCGGCGCACCTTCGCGCAGATGTATCCGTCGGTCACCGGGTTGACGTGCGACCCGTCGATCGACACCGCGCGTCCGCCCTGGACGGTCACGTCGAGACTGCACGAATCGGGACAGTCCAGCGGGCAGACGGTGGCGACGATGTGTTCGGTCGTGAATGCTGGCTTCATGCTCGTTGGTCGTTCGTTGTTTGTCGTTCGTCGTTCGTCGTTGCTCGTTAGGGATCGTGCATCGACAGAGCGCCGGCTACCTTGCCATAAACCCACCAACCACCAACCACCAACCACCAACTACTAACCAGCTACTAACATACTCCCATGCCTCACGTCGTCATCATCGGCGGCGGGTTTGGCGGTCTCAGCGCCGCCAAGGCGCTGCGCAGGGCGCCAGTGCGTGTCACGGTCGTCGACCGCCACAACCACCATCTGTTCCAGCCGCTGCTCTACCAGGTCGCCACCGCCACGCTGTCGCCGGGCGACATCGCGTCGCCCATCCGCTGGATTCTCCGCAAGGCGCGCAACACCCACGTGCTGCTCGGAGAGGCGCGCGCGATCGATCTCGCTGCCAGGCGCATCAGCCTCGCCGACGGAGCGGTCGTCGACTACGACTACCTGATCCTCGCGACCGGGACGAGCCACACCTATTTCGGCCACGACGAGTGGGAGCCCTACGCGCCCGGGCTGAAGACGCTCGAGGACGCCCTGGACATCCGGCGCCGCATCCTGATGGCCTTCGAGCGCGCGGAGCGCGAAACCGACCCCGCGCGCCAGCAGCGGCTGTTGACGTTCGTGCTCGTTGGCGGCGGCCCGACCGGCGTCGAGCTCGCGGGGACGCTTGCCGAGATTGCGCGGCAAACACGCTCCGAGTTTCGCAACATCGACACTGGCGCGACGCGCATCGTGGTCGTCGAGGCGGGCCCGACCGTGCTGCCGTCGTTCGCGCCGAAGCTGCGCGATGCGGCGCGCCGCTCGCTCGAACGGCTGCGCGTCGAGGTGCGGGAGAACACCCGAGTCACGGGCGTCGACGCGCACGGCGTGATGCTCGGTGCCGAGCGGCTCGAGGCCGGCACGGTCCTGTGGACGGCCGGCGTCGCCGCCTCTGCCGTCACGGCGACGCTCGAGGTCCCGCGCGACCGCGCCGGGCGCGTCATCGTCGAACGCGACCTCTCCGTGCCGGGTCACCCGGAGGCCTTCGTCATCGGCGACGCCGCGGCATTCACGGATGCGGCCAGCCATCCGTTGCCGGGGGTCGCGCAGGTCGCAATGCAGGGCGGCGTGCACGCCGCGCGCACCATCCTGCAGCGGCTCGAGGGGAAGCCGTCGCAGGCATTCGTCTATGACGATCGGGGCAGCATGGCGATCATCGGCCGGGGGTCGGCCGTCGCCGATATCCGGGGGCTCAGGTTTTCGGGGCTGCTCGCGTGGCTGGCCTGGCTCTTCCTCCACATCTTCGAACTGATCGGTTTCCGCAACCGCCTCGTAGTCATGATCGAATGGGCGGCGGCGTACGTGACGCTGCAGCGCAGCGTGCGGCTCATCACCTATCAGGACACGGATCGTCCCTGAGCTGAGCCGGAGCGGCGCCCCGCCATGGCGCGGGGTGGCAATCGGTGGTGACGGGCGCTCGCCGATTGTGGCTCGCTCCGCCTGGTGGTTGTGGGCCCCGCATCTACGTTACTGGCTCGCGGCGTCGCCTGCCGGCGGTTCGACCGTGATCACACGCGCCACGCCGCCGCGCGCCGGGTCGTTGTCGAAGGCGAGCACCGGGTGATGCGAGACCGCGGCAATCTTTTCCGCCTGCTCCTTCGGATACAGGAACTCGTTGCCCGCGAGGTCGGTCGGGTAGTAGAGGACCCGGACCGCCGGCGGCACCCCCTGCGTGGTTTCATGGAAACGGACGATCGGCTTGTTGTGCGCGCTGTTTACCTCGGAAATCGTGCGTGCCCGCGTCGGCACGTAGAAGAACGAGGCGAGCAGGTGCCTTCCGTTTTCGTCGAACACCTGCCAGAGCGTCTGCGCCGCGGGGTTCGCGATGCGGAACACGTAGGTCCCCGCCGGCAGCGTCGTGCCCGGCACCTGCACCGGCTTGCTGAACGTGAGGCGCGTCGTCTTGTCGACGACCCCGGCCTGCGCGAAGACCGGCGTGGCGGAGGCCGCCGCCAGCAGCGTCACTGCGGCGATGCCCGCCGCCATCGAACCGATTTTTCTCATGGTCATTTCTCCTCGTATGAGGGCGAGGCTGCATCCGGTATGACCTCGGCTTTTCCCCGCCGAGCGAGGCGCCGGCTCATCCGACGGAGATCGGGCCGTCATTTGCTAGCTGATTTGAACGTGCGGAGGGCAGGATGAGGCTTAGCCAGATCGCGGTGCTTGTCACCACAGCTGTGTGCGCGACGTACGGTTGTCAGCGCGGCCCCGATACGAAGGGGGACGTTCGCAAGGCCCTCGACCAGGCCAACATGCCGGCCGTCGAGGTGAAGGTCGATACCGACGAGCACATCGTCCACTTGCAGGGCATCGTCGGATCGATGGCGGAACGCTCGCGCGCGCAGGAAGTCGCCGACGCGGTGGTCGGGACCTCGGGACGCGTGCTGAACGAGTTGACCGTCAAGGGCGTCAACGACACCACGGCGGGCGACCTCGACGGCGACATCCGGAAGAACCTCGACAAGATGATCGACAACGATCCGACGCTGAAGCAGCGCGACATCAACTTCGACGTCGTCAACGGAATGGTCACGATCAAGGGTGACGTGCGGAGCGTGGACGAGAAGAACCGCGTCGGCGACATGACCAAGGCCGCGGCCGGCGTCAAGGATGTCGCCAACGGGTTGCAGATCGATTCGACCGCTCAGTGACGGACGGCGGCCCTTCACGGGTCGTCACCGTCGGCGCCTGTCGACGGCTCATCCGGGCCGCATCGGACTGGTGTTTGCTTCGTGCAACGCGGTGTCAACGGCCGAATCCCCTTTGGCCTCAGCCGCGTCCGCGGGCCTGCATTACGTCTCCGACGATCGTCCTGGTATCCGTCGAATAACGGCCGCGCTCGGTTTCCGCTACACGCGCCCGGATGGCAGGCCCGTACGCAATCCGGCCGACCTCACGCGCATTCGCGCGCTGGCGATCCCGCCGGCCTGGAAGGACGTCTGGATCTCGACTGACCCGAAAGGGCATCTGCAGGCGACCGGTCGCGACGCGCGCGGCCGCAAGCAGTACCGCTATCACTCCGGCTGGCGCGCCAGCCGCGACAGCAACAAGTTCGATCGCCTCGAGGCGTTTGCCGCGGTGCTGCCCGCGATTCGCGCGCGAACAGCCGCGCACGTCACCAGGGCGGGCCTGTCACGCGAGAAGGTGCTCGCGACCGTGGTGCAGTTGCTGGAGAAGAGCCTGATACGCGTGGGCAACGACGAGTACGCGAAAGCGAACCGCTCCTTCGGGCTGACGACGCTGCGTGACAAGCACGTGGACGTGAAGGGGGCAACGCTCCGGTTCCAGTTCCGCGGCAAGAGCGGCAAGCGGCACACCGTCGATGTCAACGACCGCCGTCTCGCGCGCATCGTCAGGCAGTGCCGCGACCTTCCCGGCCAGGAGCTCTTTCAGTACCTGAACGACGAGGGGCGGGTACAGGACGTGACCTCGTCCGACGTGAATCAGTACCTGCGCGACATGACGGGGGCCGATTTCACCGCGAAGGACTTCCGCACGTGGGCGGCCACCGTGCTTGCCGCGACCGCGCTGCGCGAACAGGCACGGTCGGGCGGCAAGGCGCCCGCGTCCATGGCGCAGGCGAAGAAGCACGTCGTCTGCGCGATCGAGGCTGTTGCCGGCATCCTCGGCAACACGCCCGCGATCTGCCGGAAGTCCTACATCCATCCAGCCGTGCTCGAGTGCTACATGGACGGGTCGATGACGCGGAAGCTCAAGACGGCTCTGCCGGCGTCGATGCGCAAGACCGCGTCGAAGTTGAAGGTCGACGAAGCCGCGGCACTGCGCCTCGTCCACTGCGCGCGTGCGGCGACGGACCGCCGGAAGGCCGCGTAGAACCCAGTCCTACTTCCTGCCGGGCGTGAACGCCGCCTCCGACGGCAGGCAGACCGTCCTCGCCTTGCGCACCACGAAACTCTGCGCCCCTGTCGCGTTGGTGACCGACACGACTGTCCTCTCGGCGCCTCCGTCCCGGTCCCCCGTCCGCTCCGTCCTTTCGCCTGTCCGCTCACTCACTTCGTCGGGCGACGGCAGCTCGTAACACGTCAAGTGCACCGGGCCCTGCATCACCGCCGCGGCGGCATCGAGCGCCGAGCAGAACGACGTCGGTTTCGCCCGCGTCCTCGTTGGCCCCGTCGGCCCCGGCAGCATGATCGTCACCGGGCTCGCGTCCACGCTGGAACAGACATAACTGGCCACCGGCACCGGCGTCGCGTCGCAGACGTTGCCGAGACTGTCCGCATCGCTGTCGATCTGGTCGGCGTTCGACACCATCGGGCAGTTGTCGACCGCGTCCTCGATGCCGTCGTTGTCGTCGTCGGCATCGCAGACGTTGCCGATGCGATCCCCGTCGAGGTCCGCCTGGTCCGGGTTGGGCGAGACGGGACAGGTGTCCGCGACGTCGAGCACGCCATCGGCATCGTCATCGTTATCGCAGGCGTTGCCCAGGCCGTCGCCGTCGGTATCCAGTTGATCGGGATTGCTGGCCAGCGGACAGTTGTCCTCCAGGTTCGCCACGCCGTCGTTGTCGTTGTCGGGATCGCAGAGATCGCCGATGCCGTCTCCGTCCACGTCGGCCTGGTTTGCGTTGGCGAGCAGCGGGCAATTGTCCCTCACGTCGGCGATCGTGTCGTTGTCGTCGTCCGGGTCGCACGCGTTGCCGAGCCCGTCGCCGTCCGTATTCAACTGGTCGGCGTTGGCGACGAGCGGGCAGTTGTCGGATGGATCCGCAACGCCGTCCCCGTCCTCGTCCGGCGGGGTGACGATGTCGGTGTCGGTGGCCGTGTTGTTGGCCGGCACCAGGTCGGGCTCCGCCAGGCTGGCGGTCGCGGTGTTGGTCAAAGGCGTGGTCCGATCCACGTTCACGACCACCCCGATCGACCGCGTCGCCACGGCGCCAGCGGCCAGCGTGCCGATGCTGCAGGTGACGACGCCGGATGCGACCGTGCAGCCTGGCGCGGACACGAACGTGATGCCCGTGGGAAGGGCATCGGTGATCGAGACGCTGGTCGCCTGCGCGGGACCGTTGTTGCGCGCAACCAGCGTGTAGGTCGTGACGTCGCCGGCCCTTACGGTCTCCACGCCGTCGCTCTTCGTCAGCGCCACGTCGGTTGGCGGCCGCACCGGGAAAGCCGCGATGCCGAACATGCAGGCGGTGCCGCAGGTGGGGAACGGGCCGACCTCTATCGCGCCCGTGACGATGTTGAACTTGTAGATGTCGCCGGTGAGGAAGTCGCCCGCCCAGAACGACGATCCGTTCGGGTCGAGGCTGAGCGCGAACCAGGAATCCTCGCCCGCGCTGTCATAGACCTGGACCGTGCTGCCGGCCGCGCTCACGCGCGCGACGAGGCTGCTGTCGGCGGCGAGCAGCTCGCCGTTGGCGCGCAGCGCGACGAAGTACGCCGGCTGCGACGGGAGCACGGCGAAGTCGGCCAGCTGCGTGTTCGTGCAGACGTTGAAGCGCTTCACGTGCGTGCCTTCCGACGTGTAGAACAACGTGCACTGGTCGGCGGAGAGGGCAATCACCGAGCTGCCGCGGTTCTCGACCTGCACCGAGTAGGTCGCGACGACCGCGCCGAGCGAATCGAGCTTCGTCACCAGACCGTTGTCGTCGCGCGCCGCGTACAGGTTGCCGGCCGCGTCGAAGACGAGACTCTCCACGAGGCCGAGGTTGCCGGGCCCGAATGGTCCGAGGAGCGTGCCGCTCGTGTCGAAGCGGAAGATCTGTCCGGTGTTATAGCTCGTGACGTAGAGCCTGTGCGCCGTATCGAAGGCCATGCCCGTCGTAAATCCGGGCGTGCCCGTGCGCAAGGTCCGCACGAGCGAGAGCGACGCGCCGGCGGATCGGTACCAATTCACCTGACCGTTGCCAACGGATACGAAGACGTCGCCGCCTTGAAACGTCTGTGCGGCGGCGAGCGATGGACAGAGCACGACGACGAGTGCAGCTATCGCCGCACACAACGGGGCCCGGAGCCACATTGATCACTCCTGGAAATATAAGCGTGTGGAGAGCGGAGGAATGCTAGCGAGACGCGGCGGGGTTGCGCAACGAAATTGTCGCTCCCCCCGCGCGCGCCGGGTATCAGAAGAGAGACTTTTGTCTGGCTGGCGTGCGCACCGTGTTCAATAGCGGCTCATCACTCACGCAGCGCGAACGTAATCAGGACGTTGCCCGAGTTGACAGTTACGTATTGCTTACCTTCGACGGAATACGTAATAGGCCCGTTCATGATCGCCCCGCCGAGGCTGGTCTTCCAGAGCACCGCGCCGGTGCGCGCATCGAGCGCGTGGAAGTAGCCTTCGCGCCCGCCACTGAACAGGAGGTCGCCGGCCGTTGTCAGGATGCCGCCGTCCGTGACGTCGTACATCTGGAACTTCCATTTCGGTTGCGAGGTGCGCGGATCGATCGCGATGACGGCACCGCGGCCCACGACATCGGTCCAGTCGTTGATCGGATTGCGGCGCATCGCGGGCGCATCCGGATTCGGCATCGTCACCTGGAAGCCGCCGCCGTTGAAGCGCCGTCCGGCCTGGTACGGCGTGGCCTCCTTGCGATAGACCGATCCGTAGTTTTCCCACGCCGACACGTAGAAGAGTCCCGTTCGCGGGCTGTAGGACGGCGAGTACCAGTTGGTCCCACCCTGGTTGCCGGGATAGGTGTTCGCGCCTGCAGGCTGCGGCGTGAGAATCGGCCGGCCACCTTCGTCCCAGCCGCTCATCCAGTTCACTTTCACGAACGGCGCGCCGGAGAGGAAGCGTCCGTTCTCGCGGTCGAGGACGTAGAAGTTGCCGTTGCGATTGGCGAAGAGCATCGCCTTCGTGAGCGTCCCCTTCCACATGAGGTCCGCGAGCACCGGCACCTGCACCGAGTCGTAGTCGTACGGATCGTTCGGCGTGAACTGGTAGTGCCACTTCAGCTTGCCCGTGTCGGCGTCGAGCGCGACCACCGAATCCGTATACAGGTTGTCGCCCTTGCGCTGATCGGGGTTGTAGTCCGGGCCGGGATTGCCGACGCCCCAGTACGTCAGGTTCAACGCGGGGTCATAGGAGCCGGTGACCCAGATCGAACCGCCGCCGTGCTCGTGCGCGTCGCCTGACCACGTTTCGATTCCCGGTTCACCCTTGCCGGGAATCGTGTAGAAGCGCCACAGCTCGCGGCCGGTCTTCGCGTCGTGGGCAGCCACAAATCCCCGAATGCCGTACTCGGCGCCGCCGACGCCGATGATCACCTTGTCCTTGACGACGAGCGGCGACACCGTGACCGAGTAGGCGAGCTTGTCGTCGGCGACCTGGACGTTCCACAACGGCTTGCCGTTCTTCGCGTCGATCGCCACCAGGTGCGCATCGAGCGTGCCCATGAAGAGCGTGTCGCCAAGGATGGCGACGCCGCGGTTCTCCGCGCCGCAGCACACCGTCTGGCGGCCGGAGTTCGTGTAGCGGTACATCCAGAACATCCGGCCTGTCTTGGCGTCGAGTGCGATGACGTCGTTCGGGCGCTGCGTGAGGTACATGATGCCGTCGACGACGAGCGGCGTCGTCTCCCAGGGACCGAACACCTGGTTCTGCATCATCCACTTCATCTCGAGGTTCTTCACGTTCGACGTGTCGAGCTGCCGCAGCGGGCTGTAGCGCTGGCTCATGTAGGTTCCCGAATACGTCAGCCAGTTCTGCGGCTCGTCGGCCGCGCGCAGGATGCGGTCGAAGGTGACCTGCGCGTCGAGACGATACGACGCCGCCAGCAGCAGCACGCCAAGTACGACAAGAGCCGACTTCTTCATGGCTAGCGCCCTTTCAGCGACAGCAGATAGGCGATCAGGTCCGCTCGCTCGTCTGCGGTCAGAGTGGTCTCATACGAGGGCATCGAGGTCGGAATCGCTTCGACGGATCGGAGATCCGCCTTGGCCAGAGACACCAGTCGCGACTGCTCGTCGATCAACTGGATCGAGTACGCGTCTTCGTTGAGGCGTCGTCCGCGCATCGTGCGGCCGTCGCGAGTGACGGCGCGCACGGAACGGTTCCCGGGAATCATGGCGCCCGCCGGATCGAGCAGCGCGCGCTGCAGCGACGCCGGCTTCCGCATGACGCCGATCTCGCTGAGGTCCGTCGCGCTGTACGAACCACGCCCGTTGACGCGATGACACGTGCCGCATCCGCCCTTGCCGGAGAAGAGCGCCTCGCCCCGGCCGGGATCGCCGACCTTGACGGCCGTCCCCGCGGCGTCGAAGCCCGAACGGATGTAGGCGACGAGCGCGGTCACCTCGTCGGTCCGCAGGACGCTGAACGGCGGCATGCCGGCGGCGGGCTTTCCGGTCGCCATCAGGCGAACGATGTCCGCATCGGACACCACCGTCGGGAACTGCCCGCGCCTGAGATCGACGTTGGGGATCTGGTCGCCGTTGACGCCGTGACAACCGACGCATTGCGCGTACACACGCGACCCGGCTTCGATGTCGGCGCGGGTGTACTCCCCCGCCGGGTTCTGCGGAGCGTTCTGGGCGGCGAGATGGGCGGCGAGCGCGACGGCGACGGCCGCCCCGAGGAAAGGACGGAATCCGTGCATGGTGGTCGAGGTTGTACCCGACTCCGGCGCCGGATGTCTAGACGTTTTTCAGGCGAGGGCGGACCCGAAGGTCAGCTCTCTACGTTCTACGTTCGCGTGGTTTGCCGCGCGGGGTAGTGCGTCGCGACGTAGTTGTCCACGAGCGCACGGAAGCCGTCAGCCAGCTCATCGTAAGTGCCGCGCAGCGTCGTGAAGTGCTCGCCGTCGATGAACACCGGGCAGTTCGGCGCCTCGCCCGTGCCAGGCAGGCTGATGCCGATGTTCGCGGCCTTCGATTCTCCGGGTCCGTTGACCACGCATCCCATCACGGCGAGGGTCAACGTTTCCACCCCTTCGTAGCGCACCTTCCACTCAGGCATCCGGCTGCGGATGTAGTCCTGCGTGCGCTCGGCCAGCTCCTGGAACGTGGAGCTCGTGGTGCGGCCGCACCCCGGGCAGGCGGTGACGCTCGGCGAAAACGAGCGGAGCCCGAGCGCCTGCAGCAGCTCGCACGCGGCGTAGACCTCTTCACGCCGGTCGCCGCCGGGCCGCGGTGTGAGCGACACGCGGATCGTGTCGCCGATCCCCTCCGTGAGGAGCACCCCCATCGCAGACGCCGACCAGACGAGTCCCTTGGTGCCCATGCCCGCCTCGGTCAGCCCGAGGTGCAGCGGCTGCTCGGTCTGCCGCGCGAGCTCGCGATAGATCGCGATCAGGTCCCGCGGCCGCGAGACCTTGCACGAGATGATGATCTGGTCCTTCCGCATCCCGGTCTCGATGGCGAGCTCCGTGGACTGCAGCGCCGAAATGACCATGCACTCGTTGACGATCTCCTCCGAGGTGCGCCCGAGCGCGCGGTCGGTGTTCTCCTGCATCTTCGAGACGACGAGTTCCTGGTTCAGCGAGCCGCCGTTGACCCCGATCCGCACCGGCTTGCCGTGCTCGATCGCGACCCTGCAGATGGTGGCGAACTGCTCGTCGCGGCGGCGCCCGGTGCCGACGTTGCCGGGGTTGATGCGGTACTTGTCGAGGGCGCGCGCGCAGTCGGGATGACGCGTCAGCAGCAGGTGCCCGTTGTAATGGAAGTCGCCGATGAGCGGCGCCTCGCAGCCGGCGTCGAGCATCCGCTGCTTGATCTCGGGAACCGCGGCCGCCGCCTCCGGCACGTTGACCGTCACCCGCACCATCTCGGAGCCGGCCTCCGCCAGCTCGATGCACTGCCGCGCGGTGGCCGCCGCATCCGCCGTGTCGGTCAACGTCATCGACTGCACGACGACGGGCGCGCCGCCGCCGACGAGGACGCGGCCGACCTTGACGCCGACGGTCTTGTGGAGGCGGACGGCGGAGGGCATGCGATTCATCATACCGGACGGTCGGACGGGGTCCAGCCGTCGCGCACCAGGACGCCGCGAATCTCGTCGGCGCGCGCCAGCGCGAGCTCCACCGAGTCGTAGTTCTCCGCCCGGTCCATCACGTCGTCGAAAAACCACGTAATCGTGGTCTGCGTCTCGCCGGGAAAGATCGTGGCGTGCGCCGTGGAGCGGTCGCGCGTCAGGCGCCAGAGCACCGTCGGGTCGGTAGGGTTCGGCGCGTTCAATGAAGTTCAGATAGACCAGGTCCGTTCGGACGCGGCTCGATGCGATCTTATCGCAGCAAAAGCAGCCCGGCGGACAGCGCGGCGAGCAGCCACAGCGCGACCGGCACCTCGCGCGCGCGGCCCACGCACGCGTAGAGCAGCGCCTGGAGGGCGAAGCCGCAGAGGAGCCCCTGCGTGATCGAAAACGTCAGCGGGATCAGCACGAGCGTGACAAACGCGGGCAGCGCGTCCTCGACGTGCGTGAAATCGATCTGCGCCACCATCTGGAACATCGCCACGCCGACGAGCACGAGCACCGGCGCAGTCGCATACGTCGGCACCGCGGAGGCGAGCGGGGCGACGAAGAGGCAGGGCAGGAAGCAGAGGGCGGTGACGACCGACGCCATGCCGGTGCGCCCGCCCATCCGGATGCCCGCGATGCTCTCGACGTACGCGGTGCCGGAAGACGTGCCGGCGAGCCCCGCGACGAAGGTGGCGAACGCATCGACGATGAGGCCGCGGCGGAGGTTGAGCGGGCGGCCGTCGGCTTCGGTGAGGCCGGCGGCGGTCGCGACGCCGATGAAGGTCGAGAGCGAGTCGAACAGATCGGTGAAGAGAATCGAGACCATCGCCGGCAGCAGGCGCGGGCGCAGCGCGCCGGGCACGTCGAGCTTCAAGGCGACCGATGAAAAATCCGGCAGGCTGACGACCTGTTCCGGAGGCTTCGCCAAGCCGAACGCCCAGGCCAGCAGCGTCACGACGACGATCGACGCGAGAAAGGCGAGTGGGTTGTCGCGCCGCATCAGCACCACCGCGGTGACGAGGCCGAGCAGCAGGAGCGCCGAACGGTAATCGAGCGTGCCGAGGCGGACCATCGTCGCCGGGTCCGGCTCGATCACCCCGGCATTGCGGAGGCCGATGAACGTCAGGAGGAGCCCGATGCCGGCGGCAGTCGCCAGGCGCAGCGTCGCGGGAATCGCGGTGGCAATCCGCTCGCGCAGCGGCGTCGCCGAGACGACGAGAAAAAGAATGCCCGCCCAGAACACGATGCCGAGCGCCGTCTGCCACGGCACCTTGTCCTGCAGGACGATCGTATAGGCGAAGAACGCGTTGAGCCCCATGCCCGGCGCCACCGCGAACGGCAGCCGCGCGTAGAGGCCCATCATCAGCGTCATGCTGAAGGCGACGAGGACGGTCCCACTCAGCACGCCGGCGAAGGGCATGCCCGTTCCGCTGCTGGAGAGAATGGCGGGGTTGACGATCACGATGTACGACATCGTGAGAAACGTCGTCACCCCTCCGATGATGTCTGGGTTCAATCGGTTCAATCGGTTCATTGGCTGCAATGGGTTCTGAACCTCTTGAACCCTTTGAACCTTTCGAACCCTTTGAACCCTAGACGCGATAGCGTCCCAGCCTCGCGGTGAGGATCGCCTTCAGATCCGCTTCGGACCGCGTGCCGGTGAGGTCGAGGTCGGACTCGCTCAGCGCGTCGATGAGCGCGCGGATGACGTGCGCCCGGCTGATGGCCACGCCACTGGCGGCGCGGATGTCGGCGCCGAGCCGGTCGAGGAACACGATCTGCCGGTCGAAGAGGACGACGGTGACCTTCGTCCAGTGCTCGGTGTGCGAGGGCCGCCGCCCCCGCTTCTTCGGCTTGTCGGCGTTGGCCGCCTCCAGGGGAACGAAGATGTCGTCGCCGCTCTTGCCGATACGCTTGCCCGTCGGTCGCATTGCCATTCTCAGAGTCGCTCCATGCGCCGGACCTGCCGACGGGGATACCCTTCAATCATTACGTAAGTAATCGCCGCGCGCGGAAACTCGAACATCCTAAAGCAGTTCGCCGAACGCGTGCAAGGGCTAAACGGGCGGCGCTACTTCGCGCGCCGATCGACGCGCTGCAGGACTTCCGAGGTCAGCCGCCGGTACGCCCGCACCGCCCGCGAACGCGCATAGAGCATCAGCGGGACCCCGTGCGACGGCGCCTCCGACGCGCGCGGATCGTCGGGAATCTCCGTGCGGAACACGCCCCGGCGGTTGTGCACGCGGATGATGTCGATGATCTCACGCGTCGCCTCGCGCCTGTGGTCCACCATCGTCAGCAGGATGCCGACGATGCGCGCCAGGTTGGCGCGCCCGGCGCCGCGGTCGCGATACCAGCGGAGAAAGTGTGCAAGCGATTCCAGCGACAGGTAGTCCGCGCGAATCGGCACGACGAGATGCTGCGCGATGGCGGGGACGCTCAGCGACAGCACCGTGAAGTTGCTCGGCGAATCGATCACCACGTCGTCGACCGACGCGGCGAGCGGGCGAATGGCATCCGCGAGCCGGCGCTCGGGCTGACGCGCGTTGCGCAGCGCCGCGGCGATACCGGCGAGCGCGGGCGATCCGGCGACAAGGTGCAGGTTCGGGACGCCGGCCACGGGCCGCACGGCGTCGCCCGGCCGCCGCTGGTTGAGCAGCAGGTCGTAGATCGACGGGCGCTTGTCGGTCGGCGCGACGCCGAGCGAGATCGACGCGCCCATGTCCGCCTCGAGATCGACGAGCAGCACCGATCGTCCGCGCTGCGCCAGCTCGGTCGCGACGTTGACGGCAGTGGTCGTCTTGCCCGAACCACCCTTCGGGTTGTGGATGGCGAGGATCATCGGAGTCCGCGCAATTATGCGCGGATTTAATTCAGGAAAGAAAGCTGCGAGGGCGATGCCGCCGCGGCGCGCGCGGGCGTCGCGAGCGCGGCCCGGACGACGAAGCGCTGCGGCGCGGACCCGACGTACGAAAACGGATAACAGGTGACGAGCGTCAGCGCGGGATAGCTCGTCGCGTCGAGCACCCACACGTCCTTCGGCCGCACGATGTTGGTCCGCTGCACGTAGTAGCGGAACACGCCCTCCTTCGTCGTCACGCGGATCTCGTCGTCGGGATTGATGTCGCGCAGCTTGCGGAAGAACGTGTCGCGATGGCCCGCCAGCCCGAGGTTGCCCTTCTCGCCCGGCAACGCCGTGCCCGGGATGTACCCGACCGCCAGCCGCAGCGTCCGCGCGTCGATGCCGGCGCGGATGACCGCGGAGACGCCGAGGCGCGGGATCTCGATGCGGCCGATCGTCGAGCCCGCCGCCGGCGCGCGGCGCCGCGGCGCCGTGGCGGTGCTGGCGGCAGGTGTCTCGGTGCGGAGAATCGCATCGAGCTGCTGATCTTCGAAAGACTGGTAGAGCCGTGCTTCGACGTACGCGTACAGGAAGTACCCGAGGCAGACGACGCCGATGAGGACGAGGAGGCGTTCGAGCCAGCGGCGGGCGCGCGACGGGCGGCGCCGCGGCGGCGGCGCCACGTCCGGATCGCCGTCCCTCTCGTTCTGTCTCAGCCTGCTATTCCGACTCCATGTACTCACGGCGGACTCTCACGGAGAGGTCTTTGTGGCCGGGAGCGCGCACAAGCACCTTCACCCGATGGGTCTGGTTGTGCACATGCTGTGCCGCGGGCGGCACGTAGCCGATGCTGTAACCCCGCCGGATATTGGCCGCAATCTCCTCGAAATCCTTCACGACGTCACGGCTGTTTTTCGGGAAATAGGCAACCCCGCCCGACAGCTTGGCCAGCCGCTTGAGCACGTCGCGATCCCCTTCCCCGGGGGAGAACACGTCGGGATCGACGACGGTGTAGACGATGGCATTGCTCATCGCCACCCTGTCGAGCATTTCCTTCTCGGTATGCCGGCTCGCGTTGTCGCCGCCGTCGCTGAGCACGACAAGGACGTGTTTCTGGTAGCTGCCACGGTCGAGGTGGTTGAGGCCTTCGATGACCGCGTCGTAGAGCGCGGTCTTGCCGCCGGCAGGATAGCGCGCCAGCGACGCCTGCAGCTGGAGACGATTTCTCGTGAACGCCACGGTGTCGGGCAGCCCGCGCCGCACGTGCTCGTTGAACACGATCGCGAACATCTCGTCTTCGGGATGACTGGACTGCGCGAACGCGCCGGTGCCCGCGGTCACTAGCTCGCGTTCGGTCAACATGCTCGTGCTGTTGTCGATCACCAGGCCGACGGTGACAGGGACGTCGCCGCCGTTGAAGAACGAGATCTCCTGCGGCGTCTCGTCTTCGAAGACCGTGAAGGCCTTCTGCGGAAGACCCTCGACCGCGTCGCTGCGGCCGTTGAACACGTTGACGTGCAGGACGACGAGCTCCGCCCCTGCTTTGAAGACCTGTTCGTCTTCACCTTGTGCGCGTGCGATGAATGGAACCGCGGCGACACACGCCGCGACGAGGAAACCCAGGGCAGATCGCCGCATGCAACCCCCGTAATCGTGTTCGTGTAAAGGAAGGACGGGCTGTGAGCCCGCCCTCCTTTAACGATACGACTAGTAGGTGCTGCGCGCCAGACGGAGGCCGAACCCGGCCGTAAGCGCGATCAAACCGATCAGCCCGAACAGCGGGAGCGGGCTCGCCGTTCTCGGCAGTTCGGCCGATGCCTGCTGACGAGGTGACGCGTTTTGATTCTGATCATACGCACCCGAGGTGGCGGTGGGCCGGCTGTTGTCGGACGAGGTGCCCGAGGTCGCCGCCGCGCCCGCCGTGCTCTGATCGTTGGCCGCCGTCGAATAGGCCGGCGGACCCGATGCCGGCGAGTTGTTCACGTCCGCCTGGCTGTTCAGGCTGGCCGTGGACGACGAGGGCTGAGGCTCGGACGTGACGTTCGTATTCTCCTTCTCGGAGGTGGTGGCTGACGCGGTCGCGTTCGCCTCGTACTGCGACTCCGTGCCGTTCGGCTCCACGCGGAAGACGTGCGCGTCGCCGCCCTTGCTCGCGTCCGTGTCGGTCGCGAGTACGGCCTGATGCGTCGCCGCCGCAATCTTCAGCGCCTGGTCCTTCGGATAGATGAACTCCTTACCCGTGAGATCGGTCGGGTAGAAGTAGTACTGGATGGCCGGGGTCATCCCCTCGGGCATCTCGCGAAACATCACGACCGGCTTGCCGTTGGCCGCGCTGGCTTCCTCGGACGTGCGGTTCTTCGGGATGAAGAACCACTGTCCGATGATCTTCTTCTCGTCGCCGTCGAACACCTGCATCACGTTGTGCAGCGAGGTGTCGGCGAGGCGGAACACGTACTTGCCTGCCGGCAGCGTCACGCCCGGCATCTGCACCGGCCCGCTGAAGGTGAGAAAGGTGCGCTGGTTGATGTTGGAATCCTGAGCGGAAGCGCTCGTGGCCGCCGTCAGGAACGCCGCTGTAAAGACCGCAGCTGCGATCGATGTGAAATGTTTCATCCTGTCCTCCCCTTGCTTCCCGTTCCCTTGCTTCCCGTTCAAAGTCTTGCGGTCGCGGACTCAAGTGGCCGCGCGTCCGTTGCGCTAAATTGCATCTTGTATGCCCCGAACACCGCGTCCATATCGCGGGTGCCTCTGCTGAATGGGCCGCAGCGATACGGCAGACGTCGTGGTCGTGGGGGGCGGCGCGGCAGGGCTCGCCGCGGCCGTGTTCTGCGCGCGCGCGTCAGCCGGAGCGCGGGTCATCTGTGCCGACGGCGCGAAGACGATCGGCGCCAAAATCCTCGTCAGCGGCGGCAGCCGCTGCAACGTCACCAATCGCGTCGTCACCGAGCACGACTTCTGGGGCGGCGATCGACGCGTCATCCGTAACGTGCTGCGGGCGTTTCCCGCGTCGCGCGCCGCCGCGTTTTTCGAAGAGCTCGGTGTATCGCTTCGCGAGGAAGAGGACGGCAAATACTTCCCGGTCACCGATCGCGCGCGCACGGTCCTCGACGCGCTCATCGGGGCGCTGCGCGACAGCGGCGCCGAGCTGCACCTGTCGCGCCGCATCTCTGGCGTTCGACGCGCCGAGCGCGGCTTTATCGTGGACGCCGCCGACGGCTCTTCCTGCAACGCGCGCCGCGTCGTCCTCGCCACCGGCGGCCGATCGTTGCCGAAGACGGGGAGCGACGGCGAAGGCTACACGTTCGCGCGCGCGCTCGGTCACGGCTACGTGGAGACGACGCCCGCGCTCGTGCCGCTGGTACTTTCAGACTCGGTGCACGCGAAGCTGGCCGGGGTTTCCCACTCGGCCGTCGTCACCGTTCGCGCCGACGGCACCCCGCCGATCCGCCTCGGTGGGGCGATGTTGTGGACACACTTCGGCGTCAGCGGGCCGGTGATGCTGAACGCGTCGCGGCACTGGCTGCGCGCGCAGCTGGAACATCGGGCGGTGCAGCTGTCCCTCGGTGTGGTACCGGGCGTCGCCTTCGACGCGCTCGAGACGTGGCTCCAGGAACAGCAGCGGGAGCATCCGCGCGCGCTGGCGCGCACGGTCGTTGCGTCGCGGCTTCCGGCCGCGGTCGCCGACACCTGGGTCGAGGCCGCGGGTGTGGATGCGACGACGACCATGGCGCATCTCGCGCGCGACGATCGGCGCCGCCTCGCCGCGGCGCTGCTGGAGACGCCGCTGGCGGTCCGGGACAGCCGCGGGTACAACTACGCGGAGGTCACGGCGGGCGGTATCCCGCTGTCGGAGGTCGATCCCGCCACGATGGAATCACGCCTCTGCCCGGGGCTGTATCTGATCGGCGAGATGCTCGACGTCGACGGCCGCATTGGCGGCTTCAATTTCCAGTGGGCGTGGTCGTCGGCATGGGTCGCCGCGCAGGCTATCGCGAGAACGCTGCGAGCGTGATCGGCGGCACGTATTCGCGCACCAGCTGCCGGTTCCACCAGCGTCCCGTCTGCCGCCGCTCGTCGGCGGTTGTGAACCAGTACCGGTAGTACCTCGCGCGCAGGAATCGCGGCGCGCGGTCGGGAAACGGGTTCGTCTTCAGCAGCGCCAGCGTCGCGGCATCGCCGCGCAGCAGCTGCTGCAGCAGCGCGATGAACCATTCGTCCTGCGGCTGCGGCGAAAAGGCCTCGAACCACATCAGCCAGTCGAGCCGGAGATGGTACGGCGCAATCTGCGGGGCGTGCCGCGTCGGGTCGCCGGGCTTGCCCTTGAATTCGTACTCGTGCCACGCGGTGTTCGGCGACACGTTGGCCTCGTCGGTCCCCTCGATGACGATCTCGTAGCGGGTCCTGGTGATCGTCCCGAAGGCGCCGTAGGTGTTCACCAGGTGAAACGGCTCGAACGAAGTGTTCATCACCTGCGTCGCCGACAATATGTTCAGCGTCGGCGCGACGCTCAACAGGGCAACGACCGCGGCGAGCACATAGATGGCGCCGCGGTGCACGAGCTCCGGCTCGGACAGCGCCGGCGGCGAGATCGGCAGCCATGAGAGAAACCGATCGTCGAGCGTCGGGATGCAGAGCACGAGCGTCAGCCAGTTCAGCCACGACAGGTTCCCGCTGACGATGAGCACGCCCTGAAATGCGATCGTGACCAGCCCGGCGATGCCGGCAATCGGCTGCGGCGCGAAGTAGGCGAACGGTACGGCCAGCTCGACGACGTGATTGATCGCGACGCCAGCCTTGTGCACGGTTTCCGGCAGCCAGTGAAAGTACCAGCTCAGAGCATTCGGAATCGGCTGTGTCTCGAAGTAGAAATTGAGGCAGGTGAGGTCGCGCCAGCACGAATCGCCGCGGATCTTGATCAGGCCGGCGCCGAACATCACGCGGAACAGGAGCCACCGGTTCATCCAGATCAGCCACATGCTGGGGATGGTCGTCCTCCCGCCGAGAAAAATTGCGAGGAACCCCGCTTCGAGCAGTAGCGTCTCCCAGCCGAACCCGTAGAAGGTCTGGCCGACGTTGACGAATGACAGGTAGAGGACCCACATCAGCGCCCACACGATGGCGGAGACGGCCGTGCCGCGCTGCTGGGGCCAGCCGGTGAGCACGAGCACGGCGAGGCCGACGCCCAGCCACGCGCCGACGCGAAACGCGGTGTCCGTGGGGGACAGGAAGAAGAGGCTCGGGGACGAGCGGAACGGCACCAACTGCGTGAAGCGCGAGACCGGCAGCAGGCCGCGCTCGCCAAGCAGCGGCACGAACTGGTTCACCGCGACGGCAAAGCCCACGAGGTACATCGCCGCGAGCGCGCGCTCGAACAGGAAGCGCGAGTACCAGTAGCTCACTTGACGCAATATAGATCGGTGGCGCAACCGGATGCGATCGTCATCGGCTCGGGACCGAACGGTCTCGCTGCCGCGATCGCGCTCGCACAGGCGGGATGGAAGGTGACGGTTTTCGAGGCGGAGCGTACCATCGGCGGCGGCGCGAGGTCCGCCGAGTTGACACTGCCGGGCTTCGTCCACGACGTCTGTTCGGCCGTGCACGCCACCGCCGTCGCGTCGCCCTTCTTCCGCACGCTTCCGCTGGCGAAGTACGGCGTCGAATGGATCGAGCCGCCCGCGATGCTGGCGCATCCGTTCGACGACGGCACCGCGGCGGTCGTCGAGCGGTCGGTCGATGCCACGGCCACCGGCCTGGGGCGCGATCGCGCGAGCTATACGCGTCTGTTCGGTGGCCTCGTGCGCGCGTGGCCGCGGCTCGAATCGTCGGTGCTCGGACCGCTTCGCTGGCCGCGGCATCCGTTGGCCATGGCCGGGTTCGGGCTGCGCGCCCTTCGTTCGGCGAACGCCTTCGCCAGGAGCACGTTCGCGGAGGAGCCGACCCGCGCGCTCTTTGGCGGCATCGCCGCGCACGGGATGCTGCCGCTCGATCGGCCGCCGACCGCCGGCTTCGGGCTCGTGCTCGGGGCGATGGCCCACATCGTCGGCTGGGTGATTCCGCGCGGCGGCGCACAGAAGGTGACCGACGCGCTCGTCGCGCACCTGCGCGCGCTCGGTGGCGAGGTCGTCGCGGACCATCGCGTGGCGTCGCTCGACGAGCTGCCGCCGGCCAGGGCCGTGCTCTGCGACCTGTCGCCGCGGCCGTTTCTGCGAATCGCCGGCTCGCGGCTGCCTGTGGCGTACCGCCGCAGTCTCGAGCGATATCGCTACGGCATGGGGGTGTTCAAGGTGGACTGGGCGCTCGATGGGCCGATTCCCTGGCGCGCCGCCGCGTGCGCGCGGGCGTCCACGGTGCACATCTGCGGCACGATGGCGGAATTGAACCGCTCGGAGAACGACGCGTGGGCGGGGGTCGTGTCGGAGCGGCCGTTTGTCCTGCTCGTGCAGCCGTCGCTCTTCGATGTGTCACGAGCGCCGGCGGGCAAGCAGACGGCGTGGGCGTACTGCCACGTCCCCGCGGGCTCGAACGTGGACATGCTGCCGCGCATCGAGGCGCAGATCGAGCGCTTCGCGCCCGGCTTCCGCGACCGCATCCTGGCGCGCGCCGTGGCGTCGCCGGCCGACGTCGAAGCGCGCAATGCGAACTTCGTCGGCGGCGACATCGGGTCTGGCGTCTGCGATCTGCCGCAGTTCTTCACGCGTCCGACGTGGCGCACGTATTCGACGCCGCTACGCGGCGTCTACCTCTGCTCGGCCGCCACGCCGCCCGGCGTCGGCGTGCACGGCATGTGCGGCTATTTCGCCGCGCAGAGGGCGCTGGCCGACGCGGACTGCGGCCGCCGATGATGCTCTCCGCCCTCTCGACCGACCTCTACGAGCTGACGATGATCGGCGGCTACTACGTCGCCGGGCTCTCCGGCCGTGCCACCTTCGACCTGTTCGTCAGGCAGCTGCCGCCGACACGCACTTATCTCGTCGCCGCGGGTCTGGAGCAGGCGCTCGACTTCCTGGAGGCGCTGAGATTCACCGCCGACGACATCGCGTACCTGCGCACCGTCCCCGCGCTCGCGAAGCTGCCCCGCGCGTTCTTCGACGAGTACCTGCCCGCTTTCCGTTTCACCGGCGACGTGTCGGCGATAGAAGAAGGGACGCCCGTGTTCGCCCAGGAGCCGATCGTGCGCGTGACGGCGCCGGTGGCCGAGGCGCAACTGGTCGAGACGGCGCTCATCTCGGAAATCATGTTTCCCACCTCCGTCGCCAGCCGCGCCTCGCGCGTCGTCGAGGCGGCGGAGGGCCGCGGCGTGATGGAGTTCGGCGCCCGGCGGGCGCACGGCATCGACGCAGGGATCCGTGCCGCCCGCGCCGCGTACCTGGCCGGCTTCGACTCCTCGTCGATCGTCGAGGCGGGCAGGCGTTTCGGCATCCCGCTGTCGGGCACGATGGCGCATTCCTGGGTGATGGCGTTTGCGGACGAGGCGAGCGCGTTTCGCGGGTATGCCGACGTCTACGGCGAGGGTGCGGTCTTCATCCTCGATACCTACGACCCGCTGGCCGCCGCGCGCATGATTGGCGCGTCCGGCCTCAGGCCGAAGGCGGTGCGGATCGACAGCGGCGATCTGATCGCGCTCAGCCGCGAGGTGCGCCGCATATTCGACGAGGCGGGGCTCGGCGGCACCGCGATCGTGGCGAGCGGCGACCTGGACGAACTGCGCATCCAGGAGATTGTCGCGTCGGGCGCGCCCATCAGCGGGTTCGGCGTCGGCACCGCGGTCAGCACGTCGAGCGATGCGCCGGCCCTTTCAGGCGTCTACAAGATCGTCGAGATCGAGCGCGGGAGCCGGTTCGTTCCGGTCGTCAAGAGCAGCCCGGGCAAACAGACATACGGGGGATGCAAGCAGGTATGGCGCGTGGTTCGCCACGGCATCGCGGTCGAGGATGTCGTGACCCTGGCGCGCGACGAACCGCCGCAGGACGGGGTGCCGCTCCTCAAAGCAGTCATGACGGACGGCGTCCGCGCGTCGCGACCGCCGCTCTCCGCGATGCGCGAACGCTGCCGTCAGCAGGTGGCGCTGCTGCCGCGCGACGTCCGACGACTGACGGACGGGAAGACATATCCCGTGCGCCTTTTTGCGTCGCTTACCTGACCGTTCCCGCGATCGCGTTCTCGACCGCGGCCGCGGTCACACGGAAATGCGAGGCGCTCCAGACCACGCGGCCCTCCCGGATGAGCAGCGCCTGCGGCGTCTCGTGCCGGATGCCAAGCTTCTGCACGACGGCATTCGACACCGCGCGGTGAGTCTGCACGGTCACCATCGCGTATTTCGGCGCTGACGCTCCCGCCGGCAGGACGGGACCCCGCGGACCGCGCTCGTTCAGATGCGCGACGAGCTCGTCGAGCGCCTCCATGCTGACGCCGCACGAATGGCTGTGCTTGAACAGCAGTACGGGCCGCGAATCGGATTCGGCAATCAAACGGTGGAGCTCGTCCACGTGCTCGAGGGGGCTCAGGTCCGGGTGCATGTGAAACCAGTGTAGCAGCCGCGCCAAGCGTCTCTTGCCGTCACGAAAGTCGCGTTGGCTGCCGCTATGCACATCGAATTTCGGTTTCGAACGGACCCTGGGGGAACGCGATCCACCGATGCGCTGCTCAGCACTGCTCTTCACGCTGTTAGTCCTGACATACGGTTGCGGGAATCCGGCGGCGTCCGCACCGCCGAGTCCAGCCGCAACTCCGGCGGCCGCGGCCGCTCCAGGCGTCAACCCCGCGCCGGACACGAGCGGCGACTGGGTGAGACCAGGACGCGATTACGCCAGCACGCGCTTCAGCCCGCTCGATCAGATCACCCCGCAGAACGTCAAACAACTTTCCGTCAAGACGACATTCTCGACCGGCGTCCTGCACGGCCACGAGGCGGCGCCGATCGTGGTCAACAACACGATGTACATCGTCACGCCGTGGCCCAATCTCGTCTACGCGCTCGACCTGTCGAAAGACGGCGCGCCGGTGAAGTGGAAGTACGAGCCGAAGCCGCTGGCGGCGGCGCAGGGCGTCGCCTGCTGCGACGTGGTCAACCGCGGGGTGGTCTACGCCGGCGGCACCATCTTCTTCAACACGCTCGACAACCGGACCATCGCGCTCGACGCGGCCAGCGGCAAAGAGAAGTGGACGACGAAGCTGGGCGACCTGAACAAGGGTGAGACGATCACCATGGCGCCGCTCGTCGTGAAGGACAAGGTGCTCGTCGGCAACTCGGGCGGCGAGATGGGCGTGCGCGGATGGCTGACGGCGCTCGACGCCAACACCGGCAGCGTCGCCTGGCGTGCGTATTCAACGGGGCCCGACAAGGACGTGCTGATCGGGCCGCGCTTCAAGCCGTTCTACGCGTCCGATCGCGGCGGCGACCTCGGCATCCACACGTGGCCGGCCGATGCCTGGCGCAACGGCGGCGGCACCGTGTGGGGGTGGATTTCGTACGACCCCCAGCTCAATCTCGTCTACTACGGCACCTCCAACCCGGGACCGTGGCATCACGAGCAGCGCCCCGGCGACAACAAGTGGACGGCCGGTGTGTTCGCGCGCGACGCCGACACCGGGGAGGCCGTCTGGTTCTACCAGATGTCGCCGCACGATCTCTGGGACTACGACGGCGTCAACGAACAGGTGCTCGCCGACATTTCCCTGGGCGGCCAGACGCGCAAGGTGATGATGCGCGCCGATCGTGACGGCTACGTGTACGTCATCGATCGCACCAGCGGCGAGGTTATTTCCGCGGACCCGTTCGTCGCCGTCACCTCGACCACAGGCGTCGACCTGAAGACAGGCCGCCCCATCGAGGAGAAGGCGCTCGAACCCGCGCTGGGCAAGGTCGTTCGCAATGTCTGCCCGGCCGCGCCTGGCGGCAAGGACTGGCAGCCGACCGCCTACTCGACGCGCACCGGCCTGCTCTACATTCCGGCGAACAACCTGTGCATGGACTTCGAAGGGGTCGAGGCGAACTACATCGCGGGGACGCCGTTTGTCGGCGCGAACGTACGCATGTACCCCGGCCCCGGCGGCAATCGCGGCGAGTTCATCGCCTGGGATCCGGTCGCGCGCAGGAAGGCCTGGTCGATCAAGGAAAGCTTCCCCGTCTGGAGCGGCGTCGCCGCCACCGCGAGCGACGTCGTCTTCTACGGGACGATGGACGGCTGGTTCAAGGCCGTCAACGGCAAGAGTGGAGAAGAGCTCTGGAAGTCGAAAGTCGGCTCGGGAATCGTCGGCCAGCCGGTGACCTATCGCGGGCCCGACGGCAAGCAGTACGTCGCGGTGCTGGCGGGCGTCGGCGGCTGGTCGGGCGCGATTGTCGCCGGCGGTCTCGACCCGCGCGACGGCACGGCGGCGCTCGGCATGGTCAACGCGATGCCCGATCTCCCGCAGGCGACCACGTCGGGCGGCATGCTCTACATCTTCGGGTTGCCATGAGACGAGCACACGACGGCCAAGGACACGACGGCCGAGGACACGAAGGAAGAGAACCACGAAGAGCGCGAAGGACGCGAAGGATCAAATGTGTTCTCTTCGTGTGCTTCGTGTCCTTCGTGGTTTTCCAGCTTCGTGCCCTCGTCTCCGCCGGCGCCCCTGCCCCCTTGCGCGTGTGCGCCGATCCCAACAACCTTCCGTTCACCAACTCGCACGGGCAGGGGTTCGAGAACAAGATCGCGGCGCTGCTCGCGCGCGACCTGGGAACGCGCGTCGAATACACGTGGTTCGCGCAGCGCCGCGGCTTCCTCCGCAACACGCTGAGCGCGCAGGCGTGCGACGTCGTCATCGGCCTGCCGGCCGATACCGACGCCGCGTGGACGACGAAGCCCTACTACCGGTCGACCTACGTCTTCGTGACACGCCGCTCGCGCAAGCTGCGGATTCAGTCGTTCGACGATCCGCAACTGCGGCACCTGCGCATCGGCGTCGAGCTGGTCGGCGACGACGGCGCCAACACGCCGCCGGCGCACGCGCTGAGCCGCCGCGGCATCGTCTCCAACATGGTCGGCTTCAGCGTCTACGGCGACTACCGGATCAACAGCCCGCCGTCCGCGATCATCGCGGCCGTGGCGCAGGGCGACGTGGACGTGGCCGCCGCCTGGGGACCGATGGCCGGATACTTCGCCGCCAGGCAGCCAGTCGCCCTCGACATCGTGCCCGTGCAGCCCCAGGTCGACGGGCGCTTTCTTCCGCAGACATTCAGCATCTCCATGGCGACGCGGCGCCGCGACACGCAGCGCCACCAGCGGCTCGAGCAGTTCATCGATCGACGGAAACACGAGATCGATCGGATCCTCGCCGACTACCACATCCCCCGTGTCGATCTACCCCTGGAGGCGGCCCGATGAACGCGCGCTGGGTCTCGTACATTGCGCTTGGCGCATGGAGCCTCGTCGCCACCGCGTGCGAGCGCGAGGTCAGGCCGTTTCAGGA
>Ga0070695_100000047_pt1 | contig 47076 bp, 38 predicted proteins | sample KBSK1252metaG_FD_65471 | JGI IMG/M metagenome (GOLD analysis project Ga0070695, IMG submission 65471) | Corn, switchgrass and miscanthus rhizosphere microbial communities from Kellogg Biological Station, Michigan, USA - KBS K1-25-2 metaG | ecosystem: Host-associated > Plants > Roots >...
TGGCGTCGGCCACGGAGGAATGGCCGAAGCCGAGGCCGTGCCCCAGCTCGTGGGTGGCCACCTCCGCGAGGTTGTCGGCGATCCCCAGGAAGCAGGAGAAGTTCGTGTTGAAGATCACGTAGAGCCGCAGCGCCGGGTAGAAGCTCACGCCGTTGACGGTGCTGGTGAGCGACCCCGAGCGCCAGTACCCGCCGATGGCCAGGGTGCCGCTGCACCCAGAGGGGGCGGTGATGTCGTCGTAGGGGTCGTTGAACAGCACGATGTTGCGGGGCGGCATGGCGTCGGCGGGCCCGGTGGCGTTGGTGGTGGTGAAGGTGTCAGCTGTGTTCCCCAGCAGCACGCTCAGGCGCGACTCGGGGGCATCCGACCAGGCGGCGGTGGCGCGGCGGATCTGCTCCACGGCCAGCGCATCGTTCGCCAGCGGATTCCCCGTCGGCTGCACGTTCACGATCACGGAGCCGCCGACGTCCGTCTCCGCCCAGCGCGTGGGGGAGCCGCTGGAGAGGGGCACGAAACCCTGCGCACCCGGATCGTCCCAGAGGAGGCGGTCCAGCTCGGGGGGCTCGGAGACCCACTTGCGCGCGTCCGTGACGGCCGAGGCCGCCACCAGGGAGCGGAGCGCGGAGAGCGCGAGCGTCTCCTTCTCGCCCCCCGGCCGGTAGAGGATCGTGCCCTGGCCGGAGAGATCCCGGACCATCTGCGTGGGGTCGGCGGCGTCCGCGGTGTACTTCCCGAAGAACTGGCCGGCGGTGCGGAGGGCGCCGTCCTTCCCGGGCTCCAGGAAGACGACCACCTGCTCTCCGGCCGCGTACACCGGCACCGCGTCCACCTCGTGGGCCAGGGTCCCGAAGCGTCCGCCCGCCTCCCGGAGGACGAGGCGGGTGCGCGGGAGCGAGCCCCGCAGCACCTCCTGCACGTCCAGGGTGACGTAGGTGCGCAGCGTGCCCCGCTCGGGATCGAAGCCGGAGGCGGTGTCCACCACCTCCGCCCGCACCACCAGGGGAGCCTGGGCCGCGAGCTCCTCGGGGGGGACGTACAGCGACAGCGCGGCGTGCGCCGGCGCCGGCAGGGAGAGCAGGAGCAGCATCCACGAGGTCGCCCGCATGCGGGGAATCTAGGGACGCGCCGCTGCCCCGGACGAGATCGAAGTTCGTCAGGGACGGGGGAGCGCGGCGTCGTCCGTTACGGATTCGGAAAGGTCCTTCACCAGGCCGGCGAACCGCTTCTCGATGCGGAAACCGTAACCGTAGAAGTACTCGGGACGGAAGAACCCGGTGGTGACGGTGCGCGCCCCCGCCGAGCGCAGCCGGTTCAGGAACTCGTGCATGAGGCCGTCGGCCACGCCCTTCTTCCGGTAGCGCTCGGCCACCACGATCTTCTCCAGGTGCGCGGCGCGGCCGCCCTCCTCCACCTCGTAGTAGATCCCGCCGATGAGGAGGCCGCGCTCGTTCAGGGCCACCAGGTACTGGTGCTCGGGGCGGAACCGCACGTCCAGGCGCGCGGAGAGGAACAGGCGCAGCAGGCGTCCCACCTCCTTGGGGTTCAGGGCATGCCGCACCTGGTAGGGCGTGCCGTCCTGGTCCTCCAGCGTGACCACCACCTCGCTCTGGTGCCGGCCCCCCGTGACCGTGCGCACGAACCCGGCGGCGTCCTCCGGGCGCAGGTGCGGGTAGGACAGGCGCGCCAGGAACGCGTCCTCGTCCGGGCCCAGGGTGAGGCCGGCGCGCAGGTCGGCCACCGCATCCGGCACCTGGTCCACCGGCAGCGCGCCCGAGCGCAGCTGCGCCATCACCCCCTCCAGGCCCGCGGCCAGGGCGGGGGAGACCTGCTGCAGCACGGTCTCGCGGAAGAAGCGCACGCGCGCCTCGGGGTGGCTCTGCAGCAGGCGCTGCAGACCGTAGGTCTCCCACAGCTCGAGCAGCGTGCGCGCCCGGGCGGAGCGCGTGGGCTCGATCGTCAGCTCCGCCCACCGGCGGTAGCGCTTGGCGGCGAAGAAGAGGCGGGAGGGGAGGAAGCCGCGGTGGTCGATCTTGGCGGCGTACGGCTCCACGTCGGCGAGGCCGCTCGCGCGCAGGAGCTCCATCCCCTCCTCCTCCCCCACCGCCTCCAGCACGGCGGACAGGAGCGTGTCGCGGTCCGCCATCCCGCGCAGGTCGGGCCAGGCCTCCTCCACCGGACGGAGGAACCCGGCGTGCAGCCGGTCCAGCATGGCGGCGAGCCCGGCGTGGGGGACGCGCGCCAGCGAGACCACGCGGGCCCCCGTCTGGTAGTCGTGGGTGGGGACGATCACGTTCGCGGGCCCCAGGTCGGCCACCTCCCAGCGCCGCCCCGTCCGGTTCCAGACGTCCACGTAGGCGGTGAGCGCGCGCATGGACACGAAGGGCCACAGGAGCCGCAGGCGGTCCGCGCCCTCCGCGCGCTCCTGGCGCCGCAGCGCGCGCTCCAGCGTCTCCCCCGGGAGCAGCTCCTCGCTCCACAGGTCGGGCCCTTCCCAGTAGCCGCCGACGTCCGCCACCAGGGGCTCGCGGTCCCCCGGCTCCCCGCAGAGCACGAGCCAGTGGAGCTCGTCCGCCACCTCCTGGCGCGTCAGGCCCAGGTTGACGGCGGCGGCCAGGTCGAAGGCACCCTGCAGGCGCGTCTGGACCGTGAGGCGATAGAGGGCGGTGGAGGCCCGCGCGTTCAGGGGACGCACCCACACCCCCGCCGGTGGGACGTCGCTCAGGCGTAGCGTCTGTCCGAAGAACAGGAAGCAGGCCTCGCGCAGGAAGGCCGTCTCCTTCACCGCGGAGAGGATGCGCCGCCGGTGATCGGGCGGGATGCCGTCCTCGAAGACGACGACGTCGTCCCAGCGGTACTCCCGGCCGGTGTCGGGATCCACGGCCACGCGGATCGTGGGCCCCAGCCAGTGCCGGAACCCATCGGTGAGGCCGGACAGGGCGCGCGCCGCCTCGCGGTGCACCGCTTCCCGGCAGCCCGACAGCAGCGTGCGCACGAAGAACGCGCGCAAGCGCCGGAAGCGCGTGGGGTGGGCGGCCCCGTATTCCTCCAGGAAGGCGAGGAGCGACGCCGCCCGCACGTCCGCACCCTCTCCCTGCTCGGCGCGGGTGCACTCTTCCCGCGCCTCGTCGAGGAAGGCCTCGAGCCGGACGTCCGAGAGGTCCTGCTCCACGAGCAAGGCCCGGGTGCTCCGGTCCAGCAGCAGCCCCGGCGCGCGCAGGAAGCGGCGCAGCGTGGCACCGAAGCGGCTCTCGCGCTCGTGCAACGCCAGCACCTGGAACGCGCGGCGCCGCACCTCGTCGGGGCCGCTCCCCGCGAGCCTCCCCAGGACGGCGCGCGCGGCCTCGGCGAGCGGGCCCTCTTCCACCGCCAGCACCCTCTCCAGGAGGCCCACGGCGTCCAGGGCCGCCGGCATGTCCTCGCCCGCCAGCACGCGGGCGGCCTCGTGGAGCTCCAGGGGCCCCGGGGCCTCCTGCACCAGCGCGGCGCGCACCCGATCCGCCGCCTCCGCCGGAGGGGCCGGCCCCACCGCCCGCACCCACGCGATCCCCTCGCCTCCCCGTCCCGGCCGCTCGCGCGCGCCCGCCTCCAGGGGGACCAGCGCCACCAGCTCCTCGTTCCCGAGCCACAGGCGCAAGGTGGTGAGCAGCGCCCCCAGGGGCACCGGCCCGGGGGGATGCGCGTAGACGGCGCTTCCCACCTGGGTGAGGCCGTCGCCCAGGTGCCGCACCGTGAGCTTGCGCCCCGTGGAGGGGAGGAGCAGGCCGTCCGCTCCCACCTCGATGTCCTGCGCGGTGAGCCCCAGGGCCTGGAAGAGCCAGTTGGCGAAGGTCAGCTCGGCCTCCCCCACGCGGAGCTGCGCGCGGCGGTAGAGGAGGGCGATGCGGTCGGCGAAGGCGCGCTCCACCGCCTTGCGGCGGGGCGTCCCCTTGGAGGTCAGCTCTCCGCGCTCGGCGTCCAGCTCCCGGTCCACCACCGCGAAGTCCACGATGCGCTCGTAGGGGGCGAGGAACTTGTTGACCGAGACCACCAGGGAGCGGAAATAGGCCTGCAGCTCCTCGGGGGACAGGGCCTTGAAGTCCACCAGCGAGAAGCTCGGGTTGGGCCAGAGCAGGGCCGTGTTGTAGTCCCGGTGGTCCCCCACCAGGAAGACGCGGGAGACGGACTCGAAGTCCCGGAACAGGTTCTCCACGCGCTGGGGGGCGATCGTCTCCCCCTTGATGTTCTTGTAGATCTCCTTCTTGCGGTCCACCAGGCGCAGGAAGCCGTCCTCCTCCTGCTCCATGAGGTCGCCGGTGTGGAACCAGCCCTCCCCGTCGAAGCCGGGGTCGCCCCCGCTGGGCTCCAGATATCCCTCCATCACGTAGGGCCCGCGCACCAGCAGCTCCCCGTCGGAGGCGACCCGCAGCTCGATCCCCGGCAGGGCGCAGCCCAGGGAGTCGTCGCGGTAGCCCCCCGGCGGGGTCATCGTGATCCCGCCCGTGGCCTCGGTCATGCCGAAGCCCGACAGCAGCTCCACCCCGTTGCGCTGGAAGAAGCGGAACACCTCGGCGTCCAGGTGGCCGGCGGCGGACAGCCCCCAGCGCAGGCTGCCGCTGGTGACGTGGCGCACGGCGCCCGAGATCTCCTCGTCGCTGGCGGTCTCCAGGGGAAGGAGCCGGCCCACCGCACCCTGCAGCTCCATCCACTTCTTGGGCACGCTGATGAACACGGTGGGGCGGAAGCGCCGCATCCCCGCCACCACGGCGTCGATGGAGGGGGACTCCAGGAAGCAGTACACGGAGCCCCAGAAGACGCAGCCCATCAGCTCCAGGAAGCGCCCGAAGGTGTGGTAGAGCGGGAGGTAGCAGAGGAACACGTCCTGCTCGCCGATCTCCGGGAGGGCGAGGGCGCGCATGAAGCGCTTGCTGACGATGTTGCGATGGCTGAAGCGGATCCCCTTGGGGGTGCCCGTGGTGCCGGAGGTGTACATCACGGAGGCGTGATCGCCGATGCGGGCGGCGAGCGCGCGCCGCTCCAGCTCCTCGGCGGGGACGTCCTCGGCGCGCGCGGCCAGACCGTCCAGCGAGCTCAGCCCGGCGCCGGCGGCGAAGCCGGCATCGAGCACCACCACGTGCGCGAGATCGGGGAGCCCCTCCCGGCGGGCCTGCACCTTGCGCAGCTGCTCGCCGCCGGAGACGAGCACGGTGCGCGCCCGGCAGTGGCCGAGCATGAACCCCACGTCCGCTTCCGTCGCTGTGGCCGGCACCATCACGTTGGGAAGCCCCGCGGTGAGGCAGGCGAGATCGGACAGCGCGCCCTCGATGCGGTTCTCCGTGAGGATGGCCACCGTCCCCGGCCCCGCCCCGTCGTCCATGGCCAAGAGACCGCGGGCCAGGACCTCGACGCGCGCCCCCGTCTGCCGCCAGGAGAGCGTGCGGTTCCCGGTGCGGAAGGGGATCTCGAAGAGCGCGCGGGCGCCGTACTCCGCGGTGCGCCGCCGGAAGAGCGGCCCCACCGTGTAGTGCGACCGCTCCACGAGGTCGAGCACGCGGCGCGTCCAGCCCGGGAGGTCGCTCGCCACCAGACGGGTCTGCAGCGCCGGGCGCCGCAGCAGGTCCAGGAGGTCCCAGGCGGCGCGGCGGGTGCGAAGCGGGGGCAGCGCCTCGCCGGCCGGAAGGTCGCGCACCAGGCCCTCCGCGTAGGAGGCCAGGAGATCGAGGTCGACCCGCGCGAGGACCGCGTCCTTCCCCGGATCCGCCAGAACGGCGGCCAGGGCCTCCGCAGGCGCCTCCTCGAAGGCGGGGAGCCGGCGCTGCTCCGTCATGCGGAGCCTATCCTAGCCGTCAGCCCAGTCTCTTGACGATCTCCGAGAACCTGGGATCGGCGCGCAGGCTCCCCAGGTCGGGGTCGGCGAGCATCCCCGGCTTGTCCTTGTAGCCGGCGGTGACGGCGCGGTCCAGCAGGTCGAGGGCCTTGGCCGGATCTCCCGAGAGCGCGTAGGCGCAGGCGGTGTTGTAGAGGAGCGCCGGGTTCTGCGGTGCATAGGGAAGGACGCGCTCGAAGGCCGAGGCGGCCTTCGCCGGCTGCTTGGCCGCCAGGTAGGCGAGCGCCAGGTTGTGCCAGGCCCATCCGTTCCCGGGGTTCAGCTCCACCGATCTCTCCAGGGCGGCCACCGCGGCGGGGGCGTCCTGCTGGGCGAGGCGCACCTTCCCGAGCTGGTGGTGCGCCTCCGCGTCCGAGGGATCGAGCGCGATCGCCTTGTTCACGGCCTCGAGGGCGGCCGGGTAGTTCTTGGCCTCCGCCTCCGCCCGCCCCAGCATGGACCAGGCCTCCCCCATGTCGGGTTCGAGGGCCACCGCCTTGCGGAGGCTCGCCGCCGCCTCCGCGCTCTTCTTCAGCTCGAGCTGCGCGCTGGCCAGGAACACCAGGGCGTCCACGTCCTTCGGATCGCGCTCCACGAAGCGGGCGTAGGCGGCCTCGGCCTCCGGCCACTCGCCGGCCATGACGTGCGCCGCCGCGGCGCGTCCCTCGTTCACGGCCCGCTCCGGCGCTGCCGGCGGCGGCTCCAGCCGGGCGCGCAGGAAGGCGAGCGTGGCCCGGATGGCGGCGCGGCTCTCCTCGGTGTCGTCGAGGACGTCGAAGGCGTGATGCCCGCCGGGAACGTTGAGGACGGTCCACGGCGCGTTGGCCTGCAGGGCGCGGGCCGCCAGCCGGTCCAGCACCGCGTTCATCTGCGGCCGGTCCTTGCCGGCGCGGGCCAGCAGCACGGGAAGGTCCGGCCGCAGCTCGGCCGCGTCCCCACCGCCGTAGTAGAGGACGGCCGCCTGGACCGGGGACGCCCCCGGCTGCATCAACACGGTCATCGCCGAGTTCACGTTGGCGGAGCAGGCCCAGGCCGCCAGGCGGCCGGGATCGAGGCCCATCTCGCGCCCGTGGCCGCGCACGTACGCCAGGGCGTCGGTGACGTCGGCGACGTTGTCGTCGCCCCCCCGGGAATCGAACGTCACCGCCACCATGCCGGAGGCCGCCACCAGGCGCGGCCACGTCGTGTACTGCCCCCAGGTGCGGAGCTTCCGCTGCCCCGGGAAGTCGCCGACGCCGTTGACGAACACCACGGCCGGCCTGGGCCCGGCGGCGCCCTGGGGAGGGGCGTAGACGTCCATCTCCAGCTGCCGGTCCGCGACCGTCTTGTACACGACGGTCTTCACCGCCACCTTGTCCATCCCCGGGATGGTCTCGACCACCCCGAAAGCGAGGCGGTCGTGCTCGGGCCGGACCTCATGCGCGGCCTGCGCGGCGAGCGGGATGGAAGCGCAGAGCAACAGCGCGGTGACGGTCTTCTTCATGGGAGCACCCCTCCGTGTCGCGTACCTGCGGAAGATTGGCCCGGGACATGCCATTCCAGGGCCTGGAATGAAGCCGACCGGGGGGATTTCGCAGGGATTAGAGGGAGGATCCGGAGAAGGGCCTCCGCCGACGGAGGAAGCCCTTCCCCTCTCCGATCCTCACAGCGAGCAGACGCGTCCGGTCTTCTTCTCGTAGGCCGCCTTCTCGCACCGGGTCCCCTCGAACAGGTAGACGGGGCAGTCGGGGCAGCCGGGGACGATGCAGGTCCACTGGAACGTGGGTCCGCAATCGGGGGCGGGCCGCGCCTGGACCGGCTGCTGGAGAAGCGCGCAGATCGCGAGCGTGGTCACGGCCATGGAGAGGGCGATCGTGCCGAGCCTGGCCAAGTGTTTCATGGGGAATCCTCCTGCGCGGAGCCTACATCGGGGCCGCGCCATGCCGGCGATGGCGGGCGCGCAACTCGTGTATCGTTCCCCCATGCCCGCCCCCCGCGTCAGCGTCGTCCCCGTGGGCAAGATGGATGTGGCTGAGATCGAGGCGGCGCTGGTGCGCGTGGCCAAGGCGCTGGGGGGGCCGGTCGAGCTGCGTGAGCCCGTGGCCCTCCCCAAGGCCACCGAGGACGCGGCCCGCGGGCAGCACGACGCCCGCGCCCTGATGGTCCAGCTCCGGAGCAAGCTCCCCACGCTGCGCGCGGTCAAGCTGGTGGGCGGGGCGGCGCCCGCGCCGGTGGGGGCGCCGGTGACGTGGGCGCAGCCGGACGCGGCGGTCTTCGTCACGGACGTGGACCTCTTCGCGCCCCAGACCGAGCACGTGCTGGCGGACGCCTCGGCGCCCCTGAAGAGCGCGCTCGTTTCCGTGCGCCGCCTGCGCGAGTCCTTCTACCGGAGGAAGGCCGACCCCCAGCTCCAGCGCGCCCGGCTGGCCAAGGAGATCCTGCGCGGCATCGGCAGAGCGCGGGGTCTGCGCGAGTGCAACGACCCGAGCTGCGCGCTCGGGCCCACGCAGACGCTGCACGACGTGGACCGCAAGGGGGAGCGCCTGTGCCCGGACTGCCTGCGCCGGCTGACGACCGGGGTCGTCCGCGTGTAGACTCCGCCGCACATGACCTGGAACCGGGCGGCCGACGTCATCGTGGTGATCCTGGGCGGCGGCCGGGGCGCCCGTCTGGAGCCGCTCACCCGCCTCCGCAGCAAGCCCGCCGTCCCCATCGCCGGCAAGTACCGCCTGATCGACATCCCCATCAGCAACGCCATCCACTCCGGGATGGAGCGGATGTTCGTGCTCACCCAGTACAACTCGGTTTCCCTGCACCGGCACATCGTCCGCACCTACAAGTTCGATCTCTTCTCCCGCGGCTTCGTGCAGCTCCTGGCCGCGCAGCAGACGGCGGCCTCCATGGGCTGGTTCCAGGGCACCGCGGACGCGGTGCGCCAGAACCTGGAGATCATCGACGAGACGCGGGGCGACCTGGTCCTCGTCCTGGCCGGCGACCACATGTACCGCATGGACTTCCGGCAGCTCCTGCAGCAGCACCTGGAGCAGGCGGCGGACGTCACCATCTCCGTGCTGCCCTGCTCGCCGGAGGAGATCGCGGGCTACGGCGCGGTGCGCGTGGACGGGGACGGCCGCATCGTGGAGTTCCGGGAGAAGCCCGCGGACACCGAGGCGCGGGAGGGGATGCAGGTGAGCCCGCTGCTGGCCGACCGGTGGCGCATGACCGCGGACCGCCCCTACCTGGCTTCCATGGGGATCTACATGTTCCGCAAGAGCGTGCTGGTGGAAGCGCTCTCCGGCCAGGAGACCGACTTCGGCCATCACGTGATCCCCGCCTGCGTGCGGGACGACCGCAACGTGCGTGCCTTCCACTTCGACGGGTACTGGCGCGACATCGGGACCATGCGGGCCTTCTACGACGCTCACATGGACCTGGTGCGCCCCAGCCCGCCCTTCAATTTCAACGATCCGGAGTGGCCGTTCTACACCCACCCCCGCTACCTTCCGGGGTCGCGCCTGAACGGGGTGCGCGTGATCCGCTCCATCCTCTCCGAAGGGGCCACCATCGTGGACTCCATGATCGAGGACTCGATCATCGGCGTGCGCACGATGATGCGGCAGGCCACGGTGCGGCGCTCCCTGATCATGGGCTCCGATCCCTACACTCCGGATCCTCCTCCGGGGGCGCCGCCCCTGGGGATCGGGGAGGGAACCCTGATCCAGGACGCCATCGTGGACAAGAACGCCCGCATCGGCCGCAACGTCCGCATCCTCAACAAGGGTGGCGTGGCGGAGGCGGAGGGCCCGGGCTGGATGATCCGGGACGGGATCCCCTGCGTGCTCAAGAACGCAGTGATCCCCGACGACACCACGATCTAGGGCGAGGGCGCCTCCTCCCGCTCCACCTCGTCCAGCAGGGCGTCGAGATCGGGCACCACCGCCTGCCGGGGTGCGAAGCGCGCCACGCCCGCCTTCTCCAGCTCCCGCAGCACGCGGGACAGACTCTCCGGGCGCGCGCCCACCATGGCCGCCAGGTCGCGGCGAGGCAGGGGAAGGTCGATGACGATGGAGCCGGAGCCGTCCACGCTGGCGCTCCGGTCCTTGAGCACGAGCAGCAGGTGCGCCACCCGCGCCCGCAGGGGCAGCGTCATGGCGCGCACCTTGTCGCGCTCGGCGTCCGCCACCTGGTTCGCCATCTTCTTCAGGAAGCCCAGGCCCAGGGTAGGGTTCCTCTGGAGAAGGGTGCGCACCACCGCGCGGTCGATGAAGCAGATCCGGCTGTGGGTGAGCGCCACCGCGGTCGAGCTGTACCCCTTTCCCGAGAAGTAGGCCAGGTATCCCAGGGTGTCGCCGGGACCGCGCAGGCCGACCACCACGGGCTCGCCGGCGGTGTCCCCTTTCTTCAGGGCGATCGAGCCGTCCTCGATGCAGTGGATCCCCAGGCAGGCGTTCCCCTCGTAGAAGATCACCTGCCCGGGCGCATAGGTGTTCCCCACCTTGTGACCCGAAAGCACCTTCATCTCGTCGTCGCTGAGGCTGCACCAGTCGGAGCGGTCCCGGTTCTGGCAGGTGAAACAGCTCGGGGATGGACGCACGGACTTCATTTTGGTGGGCCGCTTGATCTGGATCAAGGCCGGCCCTGACGCCCGGTCCCTACACTGCACCGCGTGCGTGACGAAGAGACGATCCAGGCGCTCCGCAGCTACCCGGACATCCAGGCGGTGCGCATGGAGTGGGGACAGGTCCTCCAGTACCCCGGCCACTCTCCCCTGGGAGTCTGGGTGGTCCTCTCCGGGAGGCTGCGCCTCACTCCGGGGGACGTGCTGCTGGAGGCGGACGCGGGGCCCTGTCTGCTCCCCGCGCTCCGCGACCTCGACCGACCCGCGTGCCAGGGCGCGGTCGTGGAGCGCGCGGCGGACGCCCTCTTCGTGCCCCACAGCGTCGCTCGCGAGGACGAGGCCGTGCGCCGCCTGCTGCAGGAGCTCGAGGAAAAGGCCCCTACCCCAGCAGCTCCTTCAGCCTCGCGTAGCCGGTGCGGCTGACGGGGAGCGTCTCCCCGGTGGCCAGCACGGCCACCCGCGCGTCCTTGGCGGCGACCTCCAGGCGCGTCAGCCGATCCACGTTGATCAGGTAGGAGCGGTGGATGCGCACGAAGCGGGCGGGGTCCAGGGCCTGCTCGATCTCGACCAGGGGCTCGTTCTTGAGGTGCGTGCGCCCCTGCACGTGGAGGGCGACGTAGTCGTCCTGGGCCTCGATCCAGTCGATGCGCGCCACCGGGATCACGTGCACCTCGGTGCCGTCCCGGACGATCACGCGCTGCAGCGGCTGCCCTGGCGGGCGGGCGGCGCGGGAGAGAGCGCGCGCCGGTGGACCGGCCTTCCCCTCCTGCAGGCGCTCGCGGACCCGCGTGAGCGCCCGCTCCAGGCGGTCCCGTCCCACGGGCTTGAGGACGTAGTCCACCGCATTCACCTCGAAGGCGCGCAGGGCGTGCTCGTCGTAGGCGGTGACGAAGACCACGGCCGGCGGCTTCGCGAGCAGCTCCAGCACCTCGAAGCCGTCGAGCTTGGGCATCTGCACGTCCAGGAGCACGAGGTCCGGCGCCCGCTCGGAGAGCGCGCGGACGGCGTCGAAGCCGTCGGCGCACTCCGCCACCACGGTGAGGTCCTCCTGTCCGGCCAGGTACTCCCGTAGCAGCGCGCGGGCGGGGGCCTCGTCGTCCACGATCACCACCGTCAGCGGCCGCACCTCAGGCCTCCCGCGCGGGAAGGCGCAGCGTGACGTGGAACGTCCCCGCCTCCCGCCGCACGGTGAGCCCGGCGCCCTCGGGGTCGAGCGTGGCCAGGCGGCGCCGCACGTTCTCGAGCCCCAGTCCCTGGCCGCGGCCGGGGGGGGCCTCCTCGTCGAAGGGGTTCTCCACCTCGATCTGGAGCCAGCCGTCGTGGCGGCGCGCGGCGATGCGCACCGTGCCCCCCTCCACCCGGCCGGCGATCCCGTGCTTGACGGCGTTCTCGATGAGCGGCTGCACGAGGAGGGGAGGAACCGCGCACCCGTCGCAGGCGGGATCCACCTCCCGCGAGACACCCAGGCGTGGACCGAAGCGCACCTGCTCCACCGCCAGGTAGCCCTCGGCCAGCGCCAGCTCCTCGGACAAGGGGACGCGGGCGCGCGCGCCCAGGGCCAGGCTGCTGCGCAGGAAGTCGCCCAGCAGCTGCGTCATGCGCCGCGCCGCTTCGGGATCCGAGCCCACGAGGGCATTGATGGAATTCAGGCTGTTGAACAGGAAGTGGGGATGGAGCTGCGCGCGCAGCGCCTTCAGCTCCGCCTCCCGCGCCGCCACCTCCGACTCCAGGAGGCGGCGCTCCACCGCGCGCGAGGCCTCGAAGGCCAGCACCAGGTAGTGGGCGACGATGGACTGCGCGTAGAGCACGACCCCGCTCACGAAGAGGATCCCCAGGTCGCGCACCCGCCCGTCCCAGTCCGGGCCGATGCCGCGGGCGTGCAGGAGCGCGCCCCAGCCGGCGCCGAGCGCGGTCCAGACCGCCGCCGACTGCAGCGCCGAGCCGGCCAGCACCAGCGCCTTCCTCCAGGGGTCCCCCTTCCCCATGGGCTGCGCGCGGCAGACCCACAGGGCGGAGAGGCACGCGAAGGCGTAGACGAGGGCCAGGGGGCCGGCGAATGCCGCGGCGTGCCCGACCGGACGCGGTCCGGTGACGACGAGCACCCAGACCAGGAGCGTGGCCACTCCCAGCCACAGCCCCAGGTAGAGGACGATGCGCCGTCGGCTGGCCAGCAGCGGGTGCACGGGTCAGTTCTTCACTTCCACGCCGCCCATGATGATGGGCCCCTTGAGCACGAGGTGGCCGCGGACCTCGCCTTCCGGCACCCGCGTCTTGTCGTCCACCCCGCCCAGGATGGGCAGCGCTTCGTTCGTCACCTTCCAGTCGGTCGGTACCTTGATCTCCACGCCCCCCCACCAGACGAAGAGGTCGATCACCGCCGTGCCCGAGGCCATCTTCGCCGGCCGCAGGTCGATCTCGTGGCCGCCCATGATGGCCGTCACCTCGCCGCCGCGGAAGTCCTCGGAGACCACCTTGCGCGACGTGCCCGACCAGAGGGCGAACGCCTCGATGGTGGAGGCACCCTTCTCCAGCTTGTCCCGGGAGGCGGGGCCGCGGACGGACGCCACCACCAGCCAGCCACCGATGGCGATGAGCGCCACCGGCCACAGCATCCAGAGGTGCACGCTCAGCACCCCCAGCGCCCGGAGCAGGAGGAAGGTGGAGACAAGCGTGAGGACGAGCCCGCCCGCCACGTGCCGCCGGAAGCCGATCCCGGTGAGCAGCATGAGCCCCAGCATCAGGGGGAAGGCGGGCAGGAAGCGGAGGAGATCCTGGGCCGGTGCCACGTGGAGCTGGTCCAGGAGGAAGATCACCCCCAGGAGGATGACCACCACGCCCATGACCAGCCGGCCGGTGATGCGGGAGCGCGAGTCTTCAGCGAGCTCCATGGCGGTCCTCTCCACTGATGGCGGCCATCACGATCCCCACCCCCACCGCGACCACGAGCAGCGGCCAGAAGCTGCGGTACGAGAGCCCGAGCCAGCGGAACTGGGCGGCGAAGAAGGCCACGCCCATGAGGACCGACATGGCGGCGGAGCCGGGCTTGCGCTCCATGAGCTGGGAGACGGCGGCCACCCCGAACACCGCCGGCCAGAACCGCCAGAGCCCGGGGATCTGCAGCACGCCGAGCTGCATGAGCAGCAGCACGGTGCCCAGGCTCATGAGAAAGAGTCCCCAGACGATGCGCCGGCGAGCCGGCGACTCCCGCGAGAGATGGATGCCCCAGATCAACCCCGTGCCCTGCCCGCTGCGTTCCACGTCCATGACCGTCCTCCTCGCGTGCAGGCTACGGCGCCCTTTCCGGTGCCGCTCCGTCTTTTCGGCGAACGCGCGCCGGCCACCGGCGAGCGACGCCTCAGCGGCGGAACAGGCCGTCGGGATCGGGAGAGCGGGCGCCCTCGCGGAAGCTCTGGAAGGAGCCGGTGGCGGCGATCTCCCGGGCGGAGCGGAGGAACGCGCCCCAGGCCACGCGGGACAGCGCCGCGCCCACGGAGATGCGGCGCACCCCGAGGTCGGCCAGCTGCGCCACGGTCAGCTCCGCGTTCCCGGCATAGACGAGGACGTTCACGGGCCTGGGGGCGACGAGCCGGACCAGGGCCTCGATCTCCCCGGGCGCGCGCACGCCCGGCGCGTACAGGCAATCGGCCCCGGCGGCGGCGTAGGCGGCCAGCCTCTCCCGGGCCATGGAGAAGGGATCGGGGACCCCCACCAGCCACGCCTCGCAGCGCGCGGTGAGCACGACGGGGACGCGGGAGGCGTCGATCGCTTCCCGTGCGGCGCGGAGGCGCGCGAGGGCGACGTCGATGGGGAAGAGGGGGGCCGCGGGATCGCCGCTCGCGTCCTCGATGGAGAGGCCCGCGCATCCGGTGCCCACGCAGCGGGCGACGCTGTCGGCCACGCCTTCCGGCGTGTCCGCGTAGCCGGACTGGAAGTCGGCGTTCACCGGCAGCGGCGTCGCCTGCACGATCTCCCGCACGTGCGCGAGCACGCCGTCGCAGGGGAGCGCTGCGGGATCGTCGGGGAGGCCCCGGGAGAAGGCGAAGCCCGCGGAGGTGGTGGCCAGGGCCTGGAAGCCGAGGTGCGCGAGGTGGAGCGCGGTCCCCACGTCCCAGGGGTTGGGGAGCACGAAGCACCCCGCGTCGTGCAGGGCGCGGAAGCGGACGACGGCGTCGTGCCGGTTCACGGGAGGTGGTAGGTGATCCGCGCCTCGGGCCGGTGCGAGAGCGCCGTGGCCGGATCGAGATTGGTCGTGGTCTCCAGGGGGAAGCCCTTCCCGCACAGGATCTTCCGGTTGGCGTCGCGCGGGGCCTCGTCGGCATCGGAGGACTTGAGCATGAAGCCGTGGTTGGTGGAAGGAGCGTTCAGCCAGCCCTGCACCAGGGGCACGAGCGCCGGCGAGGTGAAGTTGAACTGGGTGTCGATGGGGGGCGTGACGGTGCCCACCGTCCCCACGAGCACGCTGTCGGTCGCGCCCGTGCCCCCCGCCACCTCCCAGGTGGTGGGGAACAGGGAGCAGTTCCAGGAGGTCTGGCCCGCGGTGGCCGGGGTGTCGTTGTCCGTGAAGCTCACGGGATAAGTGAACGGCTCGCCGTAGTTCCAGGCCTTGAGCATCTTCCGGACCTGCACCGTGATGGTGCCCGCGTTGTTGGCGACGTCGCCGTTCGGCCCCACCGCGCCCGGGTTGCCGCTGGTCGTCCAGTAGACGATCACCACGTCGTCGATGATCGCGTTCGCCGGGATCGGGGAAAGATCGATCCGACCCAGCGTGCGGTACTTTCCGCCGCTCCGGAAGCCCAGCCGGTTGGTCGGCTGCTGCCGGTGCTGGGCCCAGGTGGGGAAGTCGCTCCGGATGTCCTGGCTCAGGATCTTGATGGTCACCGTGACCGGCACCGGCTCGCAGGCGTCGCCGATCCCGTCCTGGTCGCTGTCCGCCTGGCCCGGGTTGGGCACCGTGGGGCAGTTGTCGGCGTTGCCGCAGACGCCGTCGCCGTCCACGTCGTTCTGCGCGTCCAGGGGACAGGCGTCGCAGGCGTCGCCGTGGGCATCGTTGTCGGCGTCCGTCTGCGTGGGATTGGCCACGGTGGGGCAGTTGTCGGCGTTGCCGCAGACGCCATCCCCGTCCACGTCGTTCTGGGCGTCGAACGGGCAGGGGTCGCAGGCGTCTCCCACGCCGTCCAGGTCGCCGTCGGCCTGGGGGTGGTTGGGAACGAAGACGCAGTTGTCGCAGGCATCGCCGCGGCCGTCGCCGTCGGCGTCGGCCTGCCCGGGGTTGGGTGTGGCGACGCAGTTGTCGGCGTGATCGAGGATGCCGTCGCCGTCCCCGTCGGCATTGGACTCGTTGGACTGCCCGGGGCTGCGCGGTCCCTGGGTGGTGCTGGCCCCGGAGGCCTCCCAGTCCCCGCCGCCGTCGGTGTCCACGAACGGCGACCCGTCGTAGCGGGAGACGCTCGTGCCCGTCACGTCTCCGTTGGTCGGGGGAATGCCGGTGAAGACGCAGTCCGGCGCGGGGCCTTGCACCTCCGGCCCGGGCTCGAACGCGACGTAGTCCCGGCAGGCGCCGCCGGCGTCGCGCAGGGTGAGATCGTCCCCGTTGTTGTGCAGGAAGGGCGGGCCGGGGAGATAGATCTCCCGCACCGGGCCGGTGCAGACGGCTGCCTCGCTTCCCTGCCAGAGGACGACGTGCTCCCCCGCCTGGAGGACGAACGGGGTGGGACAGGGGAAGCGGGGGTCGCTGGCGGAGAAGGTGAAGGTCATCTCGTCGCCGTCGGCGAGGGTCCAGCCCGTCAGGTCCACCGGCCCTTGGGCCACGAACAGCTCGACGAAGTCGCTCACCGAGCCGCCGTCGTACAGGACCTCGTTGACCACCACCTGCCCCGCATCGCAGGCGTCGCCGACGCCGTCGGCGTCGCCGTCCGCCTGATCCGCGTTCGCCACCGCCGGGCAGTTGTCCACGTTCCCGCAGACGCCGTCTCCGTCCTGATCGTTCTGGGCGTCCTGGGGACAGAGATCGCAGGCGTCGCCCAGCGCGTCGGCATCGGCGTTCGCCTGGTCCGCGTTGGCCGCGGCCGGGCAGTTGTCCACGTTCCCGCAGACGCCGTCGCCGTCCTGATCGTTCTGGGCGTCCTGGGGACAGAGATCGCAGGCGTCGCCCAGCGCGTCCCCGTCGGCATCCGTCTGGCCTGCGTTCGCGATCGCGGGGCAGTTGTCCGCGGCGTCGCAGACGCCGTCCTGGTCGGCGTCGGGGGAGACGCCGTTCAGGCAAGGATCGCAGGCGTCGCCGATGCCGTCGCCGTCCGCATCCGGCTGCTCCGGGTCGGCCGCCGCCGGACAGACGTCGCAGGCGGAGCCCACGAAGTCGTGATCGGGATCCATCTGGCTCGAGTTGGCGGTGAGGACGCAGTTGTCCGCCAGATCGGCGACACCGTCGCCGTCCGTGTCCGCGCTGGAGGGAGCGCATGCAGGCGAGGGAACGATCGCGGTGCCGTTGCTGCGGTGGCCGGCGGGGCTCTCGCCGCACGTGTTCACCGCCGCGACCAGGTAGTAGAACGCCTGACCCTCGGGCGGGATGTCGCCATCCGCGAGCTGGGAGGCAGGGTTCTCGAGCAGGCAGCCGGGCTCGGTCCACGGAGCACCGGGCGCGATGACGCCGCGGTACACGGCGGAGTCCGGACCCTGGAGGCCGCGCCTCCAGCCCATCACCGCCGTGGACGATCCCTCGGCATCCTTCGTCACCGTCAGCGTGTTGCCGGGCTCACCGGGAAGCGCGCTGATCCCTGGCGTCGTCGGGCTGCAGTCGGACGCGTCGGGAACTCCGTCGCCGTCCGTGTCCACCGGCGGATCGGCGAGCGCGGGCGCCGCCAGCGCAAGCGCGAGCAGCAAGGCGCACGTGCGCATGCGCCATATGCCCCGGGTCCTGGACATCTCTGCCATCGGTGGCGAGAAACTATACGACGATCCGGGGCCGGTGCCGCCGATCACGATATCGAAATCGATCCGACGGACCTGCGGATGGCAGGGCCGCAGGAGAATCGCCGGCCGGGGGCTCGATCCGGGCCCGCATTCCTTACAATCCCTGGCGATCCGGGATGCGCGCCCGTAGCTCAATGGCGGGACGGCGGCCACACGCGACGAGGGCGTTCGTTTCCGGGAGCCCGGCCCACGCGGCGACGGCTCACGCCGAACGTCTGCTCGTGGGGGTCGGACCCTCCCGGGTGCGAGGTGCGGAAGGGCACGGCGACCTCCACCGCCTGCGGATGCCCAGAGCGCCGGCCCGTTAAGCCGGAGGAGCGGGTTCGATTCCCGTCGGGCGCACCACTTGGAACGAGCCTACGACTTCCGCGCCCTGGAGGCGCGCTGGCGCGATGCCTGGGAACGGGCCCAGGCCTATCGCGCTCCCGCGCGCCCCGGCCGGCGCAAGTTCTTCAACTACGACAGCGGCCCCTTCCCCAGCGGGCCCTTGCACCTGGGGCACGTCCGCACCTACACGCTGGGGGACGTGACCGCTCGCTACCAGCGGCTGCGCGGGCGCGCCGTGCTCCACGGAACGGAATGGGACGCCTTCGGTCTTCCCAACGAGCTGGCGGCCGAGGAGGCGGGCCGCTCCCCGGAAGAGCACACGCGGACGTGGATCGGGGTGATGGAGCGGCAGCTGCGCGCCCTGGGCATCGGCTACGACTGGTCGCGCGTCCACGCGACCTGCGACCCCGCCTACTATCGCTTCACGCAGCAGCTCTTCGTGGACCTGCTGCGGCGCGGCCTGGTGGAGCGCGCCGAGGCGGAGACCCTGTGGTGCCCCTCCTGCCGCACCGCTCTCGCCCGGATGCAGGCGGCGGGGGAGCGGTGCTGGCGCTGCGACGCTCCCGTGGAGCGGCGCCGGCGTGCCCAGTGGTTCGTGCAGGTCGCGCACCGGAGTCTCGACGAGCTCCCCGGCTGGAGCGACCGGATCAAGAAGGTCCTGCGCTCCTTCACGCTGGAGGACGACCGCTCTTCACGGTCGGGGCGGTGGCTCGTCTCCCGCCAGCGCGCCTGGGGGACGCCCGTGCCGATGGTGCACTGCCCCCGGTGCGGGCCGGTGCCGGTCCCCAAGGGCCGGCTTCCCGTGCGCTTGCCCGCGCACGGGGGCACCGGGAGCGCGCCCGTGCCCTGTCCGCGTTGCCGCGGGGAAGCGCTGCCCGATCCGGACACGCTCGACTGCTTCTTCGACGACCTCTGGTGCTTCCTGGGCTGCGCCGCCGGCCTCGAGCAGCCGCCCTTCAGGCGGCGCGCGGTGGCGCCGTGGATGCCCGTGGATCACTTCCACAGCGGCTTCGACACCTTCGCTTACCTGCCCCTGCATCGCTGGCTGGCCGGCGTGCTCGAGCTGGGCGAGCCCATCGTCCGCCACGTCGGCCACGACCTGGTCACCGCGGGCGGGAAGAAGATGAGCAAGCACCTGGGGAACGCCGTCGCGCCCGACGCCATCCTGGAGAGCTCGGGAGCGGACGCGCTCCGCGTGGCCGTCCTCTGGGCCGCGGGACCGCAGCGTCCGCTGGAGTGGCGCCCGTCGCTGGTGTCCCGTGCCGAAGCCTTCCTGGACGCGGTGTTCCGGATCTACGCGCGCGCTCCCCGGGACGGGCCGGACGTCGAGGGGACGCACGTCCTGCGCGCGAGCATCGTCCGCGCCGGGAGGCTGATCGACGACTACCGGCCGAACGCGGCCTTGGCGGAGCTCTCGCTCGCTCTTCCCCGGCTGGAGACGATCGTTCGCCGTCTGGAGAGCGGCCGCCGGCAGCCCGGGGACCGGCAGGCGCTGGGGGACTTCGCGCAGGCGCTGGCGCCCTTCGCGCCCCATCTGGCCGAGGAGCTGTGGCACGGGCTGGGCGAGCCGCCGTTCGTGTTCCAGCGCGCGCTGGCTCTGTGGAGCACCAACTAGGCCCGCTCGTACCTCCAGCTCTGGGTCTTCCCCTCGGACATCCACTCCACGGCGGTGGCCAGGCGGCGCTTGCGCGTCTCCTCGCGCTTGGCGTCCGCGATCCACTCCAGGTACTCGCGCCTGTGGGAGGGGCTGAACCCCTCGAAGGTGGCCCGGGCCTTGGCGTTCTTCTTGAGGGCGGCCGCCAGGTCCGCCGGCACCCTGAGCGGGCCCTTGGGAGCCGTCTTGTTCCGCGGCGCCTTCACGCCCTTGTCGTTCAGCTCCATGGCCTTCTTCACGTAGGCGGTGAGGAGCTTGCGCGCCGGCAGGTCCTTGACCGAGGTGATGCGGCCAAAGCTCCCCATCGCCTCCTCGCTCTTGTCGGACATGCCGGTCACCAGCTCGTGCTTCCAGAAGCCGAAGGCGCAGTGCTGCTTGAAGGCGGCCATGCCGCACAGCAGCCCCTTGTACTCGAAGCTCGGCGAGCGCCACTTCAGGCTCTCCTGGACATCGGGGCAGGCGGCATGCACGACCTCGCGCAGGTGCGTGAGGACCGGCTGCGCGAAGGGCGCCGCGTTCTCGATGTAGGCGTCGACTCTGGGATCCCGCTGCCCCATGGTGCCCCTCCCTCAGGAATCTGTGTCGCGGTGGTCCCCCAGGTGGGACGCCACCATCTCGGTGTCCAGGACGACGGATCCGGCCGGCGACACGCGCACCACGTGGCGCGCCAGGACGCCTCCCCGGGGCGACCAGGTCCAGAAGCGCACGGCCTTCACGTCGTCCTCCTCCGTCTGCACGCGCGGCGGCGTCACGGCCGCCCGCGCCAGCGCGTGCACGCGGCGGCGCGCGGACGCGGACAGCTCGCAGCTCAGGGGGTCGTCGCCGGCCAGGCGGTCGAGGTCGGCGGGAGCGCCGAGCAGGATCAGGCGCTCGTGCCCGGCCCCCATGGCGGCGTGGTCGGCGAGCATCGCCAGGGCCAGGGCCCGCGCCACGGGCTCGCCGGGGGGGAGGGGCCGTGCCGCTGCCGCCACCGCGCGGTTGTAGCCGCGGATCGCGGTCTCGCCCTGGAACCAGGCGTCCGCGGTGGCGGGGATGTCCCCGGCGAGCGGACGGCAGACGCCTCCCTCCACGGAGAAGATCGTGCGCTGGACGCGCCCTCCGCTGCGGCGCTCCACCTCGTAGAGCGGGATGGGGAGCGCCTCCCATGGCCGCCCCTCGAGCAGCGCGACCTGGACGCCCTCCGCGGTGCCGCCCCGGTCGGCGCCGACGATGCGTCGCCAGCAGGTCTCGACCTCGTCCCGGGGAGCGGCCGGGGTCATCGAGACCGTTCCAAAGGCCGCTCGGGCCGCGCGCCAACCGTCGGCCGGGCGCCATTCCGGCGGGACGGGGGAGCGAGCCCACGCCGCGCGAGGGACGCGAGCGCCCGATGGCGGGAAGGTGCTGGCCGGCGTCCAGGCGGGATCGCGCGGCCCCGGCTGGAAGAACGAAGGGGCGAAGTTGTTCCCCTTGCGGGGATCGCTGGGCCAGTCCGACTTGGGCCAGGGGTGGGGCAGGAGCGGGCTCTCCGCGAAGCGCGAGGGCTCGCCCACGGCGGCGGTCTGCTCACGTGCCGTGCTGGGATCGATCGCGTCTCCGGCCAGGGTGGTCGGCTTCGCGCGGATCAGGCCCGTGGCGTCCTGCGTGCGCTCCTCGGGCTCGGGAAGAGCTCGGATCTCCACCACCCGGTGGACCGGCAGGCGGATGCGCGCCCCGGCCTCGAGCGTGATGGCGATCTGCTCTCCGTCCCGGATCGCCCCCTTGCCGCGGACGACCTCGCCGTCGTCGAGGACGACGAGCACGGCGGCGAGAAGGGACGCCACGGCGAGCATGATGTGCGCGTCAGTGTACTCCCGGGACCTCCTTCGCGGTGACGCGCCACACGGCATTCCCCACGTCGTCCGCCACGAGCAGGGCCCCGGTGCGGTCCACCGCCACGCCCACCGGCCGGCCCCGGGCGCGCGTCTCCTCCTCGAGGAATCCGGTGAGCACGTCCTCCGGCGGTCCGGACGGCCGGCCGTCCCGGAAAGGCACGAAGATCACCCTGTATCCGGCGGGCGGGCGACGGTTCCAGGACCCGTGCTGGCCGACGAAGGCCCCACCCCGGTACCGGGCGGGGAACTCGACCCCCTCGTAGAACGCGAGCCCCAGCGAGGCGGTGTGCGCGCCCAGGGCGTAGTCGGGGACGATGGCCTTCGCCACGAGGTCCGGGTTCTGGGGCTTCACCCGCGCGTCCACGTGCCGGCCGTAGTAGCAGAAGGGCCAGCCGTAGAACCCTCCCTCCTTCACCGACGTGAGGTAGTCGGGGACGAGGTCGCTTCCCAGCTCGTCGCGCTCGTTCACCGCCGTCCAGAGCACGTCCGTCCCCGGGGCCCATGCCAGCCCGACGGGGTTGCGCAGGCCGGAGGCGAAGACGCGGCTGTGGCCGGTCGCGAGGTCGATCTCCAGGATGAGGGCGCGGCCGTCCTCCTTGTCGAGGCCGCGCTCCGCGACGTTCGAGTTCGACCCCACGCCGACGTAGACCTTCTTCCCGTCACGGCTGGCCAGCAGGCTCTTGGTCCAGTGGTGGTTCATGGGGCCGGCGGGGAGGTCCGCGACCTGCTCCGCCTGGGCGGTGATCCGCGTCTCCCCCTCCCGGTAGGGGAAGCTCACGACGGCGTCGGTGTCGGCCACCAGGAAGCGGTCCCCCACCAGCGCCATCCCGAAGGGGGAGTGGAGACCGGTCAGGAAGGGGGCGCGCACGTCGAGGACACCGTCCCCATCCACGTCGCGCAGCAAGGTGATGCGGTCCGCGCTGGGCACCCCCGAGCCGTTCCTCTTCATGAGGAGCTTCATGACCTTGCCCTTGAAGCCCTTCCCTTCCTCGGGGCGCGGCGGCGCGTTCGTCTCCGCCACCAGGACGTCCCCGTTGGGAAGGACGTAGAGCCAGCGCGGGTGGTCGAGCCCGCGGGCGAAGGCCCGCACCTCGAAGCCGTCGGCGGGCGTGGGCGCGCCGTCCGCGGGCCAGCCCGTGGCCCGCGCCACCTTCACCGTGGGGATCGGTTTCTTGTTGGGCTGGGGAAGCGCCGGGTCGGGGCCGTAGGGCGCACCGGCCGGCAGGCTGGCCCGTTCCAGGCAGCCGGAGAGCGCGAGCAGAGCGAGCACGACGAGCGGCGGGGTGCGGGACATCGGAGTTGCCTCCATCTTATGCCCGCGCAACGTTTCCGGCGTCCTCCGCACTCTTGTGAGGGGGACGGGCTGGTCTAGAATCTCGCCACCGATCCCATGGAGAGGAGCGCATGCCGATCTACCTGGACCGTCATCACATCCACGGCGTCACCGCGGAGGCGGTCGCCGATGCGCACAAGCTCGACCTCAAGTGTCAGGACGGCCACGACGTCAAGTTCATGACCTACTGGGTGGACCAGGGACGGGGGTCCGTGTTCTGCCTGGTGGATGCCCCCCACAAGGACGCGGTGGAGGCCGCGCACCGGGAAGCGCACGGCCTGGTACCGGCCGACATCGTCCCCGTGGACCCGGTCCTGGTCGAGGCGTTCCTGGGCCGGGTGACCGATCCCGAGCCCGTGCAAAAGGGGGAGGCGGTGATCGACGAGGCCGCCTTCCGCGTCGTCATGTTCACCGACATGGAGGGCTCGACGAAGCTGACCTCGGGTCTGGGCGACGACGAGATGATGCGCATCCTCCGGCACCACGACCAGCTCGTGCGCGCCGTGGTGGGGAAGCACGACGGCCGCGTGGTGAAGCACACCGGGGACGGGTTCCTCCTCTCCTTCGCGAGCACGAAGGCGGCGGTGGCCGCGGCGATCGAGGTCCAGAAGGAGCTGGAGCGGTACAACGCCCTCGCCACCCCGCCCATCCGGGTGCGGATCGGGATGTCGGCGGGCGAGCCCCTGGCGGACAACGGCGACCTCTTCGGCGCCACCGTGCAGCAGGCGGCGCGGATCTGCGCCGAAGCACCGGCCGGCTGCATCCTCTGCGCGCCCGTGGTGCGCCAGCTCTGCCTGGGGAAGACGTTCAACTTTCAGCCCTGGGAGCGGCGCAAGCTCGACGGCTTCCACGAGGAGGTGGAGCTGGTCCGGGTGCACTGGGAATGACGGCGGAGGAGCTCCGCGCCCTGCAGGCCCCTCTCAAGGAGCAGTACCGCGCGCAGCCCGACGCGGCGCGCGTCACGCTCCGCGCCGAGGCCAGCCTGGACGCGGGTGTTTCCTGCTCGGTCGAGACCGGGCGTCGGCTCGTGCAGGCCGGGCTCCATCCCGCCACCGGCGGCAGCGGGGAGCTGGCCTGCTCCGGCGACATGCTCCTGCAGGCGCTGGCGGCCTGCGCCGGCGTCACCCTCCGCGCCGTGGCTACCGCCCTCGACCTCCCCATCCGGGGGGGCCGCGTCACCGCGGAAGGGGACCTCGACTTCCGCGGCACGCTGGGGGTGGACCGGGAGGCGCCGGTGGGGTTCTCCCGCATCCGCGTCCACGTGGACCTGGAGGGGGACGCCTCCCCCGAGCAGGTGCACAAGCTCCTCGCCCTCACCGAGCGGTACTGCGTGGTGCTCCAGACGCTGCGGCGCGGCACCGAGGTCGTGCTCGCGTGATCCGCACCTCCTGCACGCGGGACTGCCCCGACGCCTGCGGAATCCTGGCCGAGGTCGAGGACGGGCGGATCGTCCGCCTGCAGGGGGACCCCCACCACCCGGTGACGCAGGGGTTCCTCTGCTACCGCACCAGCCGGTACCTGGAGCGGCAGTACGCGCCCGACCGGCTGACCACGCCCCTCCTCCGCCGGGGCGGACGCTTCGTCCCCCTCTCCTGGGACGACGCGCTGGACCTGGCGGCGGAGAAGCTCCTGCGCATCAAGAGCGAGTCGGGACCGGCCGCCATCCTTCCCTACAGGAGCGGCGGGTCCTTAGGGATTCTGAAGCAGGTCACGGACGTTTTCTTTCAAGCGTTCGGTCCCACCAGCGAGCGCGTGGGGGACATCTGCTCGGGGGCGGGGGAGGCCGCGCAGACGGCGGACTTCGGCTTCTGGGATGCGCACGACCTCTTCGACCTCGCGCACAGCCGCGCCATCGTGATCTGGGGCCGCAACCTCTACGTCTCCTCGGTGCACCTGCTCCCCGTGGTGCGCCGGGCGCGGGCGGCGGGCGCCCGCATCGCGCTCGTGGACCCCGTGCGCCACCGCACGGCGGAGCTGGCCGAGCTCGTGCTGCAGCCGCGGCCCGGCGGCGACCTGGCGCTGGCGCTCGGTGTGGCCCGCCGCCTGTTCGAGAGCGGGGGCGTGCACGCGGATGCCGCGACGTGGTGCGATCACCTGGACGCCTTCCGCGCCCAGTGCTTCGCGAGGACCCTCGAGGACTGGGCTGCCATGGCGGACGTCACGGCGGACGCGCTGTGTGCCCTGGCGGACCTGTACGCCGGTGGGCCCGCCGCCATCCTCGTGGGCTGGGGGTTGCAGCGGCGCGCGCGCGGGTCCGCCACGGTGCGGGCTCTGGACGCGCTGGGCGCGATCACCGGGAACCTGGGGATCCCCGGCGGCGGCGTCTCCTTCTCCATGAAGCGCCGGCGCGCCTTCGACTGGTCCTGGACGCCGACCGTTTCCCCCCCGCGCACCTTCCTGGAGCCGCTGCTGGGGGAGCAGGTCCTGGCCGCCGCCGATCCGGCGGTCCGCATGATGTGGATCTCCTGCGCGAACCCGGTGGCCATGCTTCCCGATTCGCGGACGGTGGCGCGCGCCCTGGAGACGCGGGAGATGACGGTCGTGGTGGATGCGTTCCTCACCGACACCGCGCGCGCCGCCCACCTGGTGCTCCCCACCACGACGATGCTGGAGGACGACGACCTGGTGGGGGCCTACGGCCACCACTGGCTGAACGAGGTGCGGCCCGTCGTCCCCCCGCCCCAGGGAGTGCGCAGCGACCTCCGGATCATCCAGGGCCTGGCGGAGCGGGTGGGCCTCGCGCACGTCTTCGACGGGGAGCCCGAGACCTTCAAGCGGCGCGTGCTCGCCGGTGTGGCGGAGCGCGGCGCCTCCCTGGAGGCCTTGCGCCAGGGGCCGGTGCGCAGTCCCGTGGCGGAGCGCGTGCTGTTCGAGGGGAGGAGGTTCCCCACGCCGACGGGCCGGGTCCAGCTCGCTCACGACCTCGACCCCACGCCCATCGCGACCCTTCCGGAGCGGCCGCTGCTCCTCACCGCCATCTCCACGGAGAAGGCCCAGTCCTCGCAGTGGGCGCACACGCCCAGGGACGGCGCGCCCACGGCCACGGTGCACCCCGAGGCGGCACCGGGGTGCGCGGACGGGCAGGTGGTGCACCTGGAATCGGAGGTGGGCACGCTTCCGGTGACCCTCCGCTTCGACGCCCGGCAGCGCCGGGACGTGGTGCTCATGGCGAAGGGTGGGTGGCTCGCCAACGGGCAGTGTGCGAACGCGCTCACCGTGGCCCGCGCCACGGACGACGGCGGCGGTGCCTGCTACTACGACACGCCGGTGCGGATCGTACCCTGATGCGCCTCGCCTTCGTGGGAGCGGGCGGGGTGGGAGGACTCTTCGGCGCCCAGCTCGCGCGCGCAGGACAGGAGGTGGTTTTCATCGCGCGCGGTGCGCACCTCGACGCGATCCGCGAGGAGGGGCTCACGGTGCACGCGGACAGCGAGGTCTGGACCGTGAAGCCGGCGCTGGCCACCGACGACCCGCGGGAGGTGGGCCCGGTGGACGCGGTGGTGCTGGCGGTGAAGACCTTCCAGCTGGAGAAGGCGGCCGCGCAGATCGGGCCCATGCTGGGGGAGGACACCGTCGTGCTCCCCCTGCAGAACGGCGTGGAGGCAAGAGAGCAGCTCGCCGCGACCCTGGGGGAGGAGCGTGTGCTGGTCGGCCTGTGCGGCACCCTGAGCTGGATCGCCGCCCCCGGCCGCATCCGCAGCCTGGGAGGGACCCACTTCGTCCGCTTCGGGGAGCCCGACAACGGGAAGAGTGCGCGCGTGCAGCGCCTCCATCACGCCTTCGTGGACAGCGGCATCCGCACCGAGGTGCCCGACGACGTGCACGCCGCGCTCTGGGAGAAGTTCCTGTTCGTCGTGCCCGTGGGCGGCGTGGGGGCGGTCACCCGTGCCCCCATCGGCGTGACCCGCGCCCTCCCCGAGACCCGGGCCGTGCTGCAGAGCGCCATGCAGGAGATCGCCGACCTCGCCCGTGCGGGAGGCGTCCGCCTGCGGGATGACATCGTGGAGAGGGCGCTGCAATTCATGGACGGGCTCGACGCCGGCGGCACCAGCTCTCTCCAGCGCGACCTCGCCGCCGGCCGCCCCTCCGAGCTCGAGGCCTGGAACGGGGCGGCCGTGCGCCTGGGTCGGGAGCGCGGCGTCCCCACCCCCACGCACGGCTTCCTCTACGCCAGCCTCCTCCCCCAGCACAGGGCGGCCACGGGCGCCTGACGGGCTCAATCGCGTCCCGGGCGATCCGCGATCCAAGCCAGCACGAAACGGCCGTCCACTGCTTCGAAGGTCAGGTCCAGTGAGGCACCCATCTGCTCCATCGCGCAGGTGTAGCGCACGGCCAGGTTCGAGCTATCCGCAGACTCCGGGACGAAGCGCTCTTGCTCCCCCCTCGGGAAGCACACCTCGGGACGGGCGTGGAGCTTCGCGTGCCAGGCGCGCGCTGCCTTGCGCGCGGCGGGAGCCACGTCCCCGGCAGCAAGGCTCCAGTCTTTCGACGCCCACGACTCGAGCCAGGCTCCCAGGCTGAGCACGATGGGAGCCTGCGCCACGACATGGTCCCCGGAGAGGGTGTGGCGCAGGAAGAAAGGCCCGTGGTGGTCTTCGGCATTCGTGAAGTCCCAGTAGCCCAGCCCGAAGCTGTCGGAGAAGGCACGCACCGTCGAGTCCGCGCCACAGTCATAGGCAGACACGCGGCGTGCGAAGAGGACCTTCGGCGTTTCCGGATTCGGGCCTGGGCGGATGACCCGGTAGCGCAGCCCAAGCCAGCACGAGGTGCACCAGGGAGGCACCTCCAGCGTGACCAGGTACGGGTCCGCCCCTGGGGCGACGAAAACGCGAAGCCCCCCCTGTGCCGCGTCGATGCTTCGATACCCGTTCGCCTCGAGATCCAGGAGCGGCGCATAGCCGCCCCGGGAGCGCCGGAACACGTAGACGGACGTGTCGGAGCCACAAGGGAGAGACACCGTCGTGCTCGCCAGCAACCAGCCAGGCTGCTCGGGCACAGTCCACAGAGAGACGTCGACCACGTTCCCAAACAATGGGTACGGGTCGTCCGGCCATCCAACGACCACACCTTCGCGCAGGAGCCGCCGTACGACGGCAGCGCGCAGGGCTTCCGGGGGCGCGCGCAGGGCTTCTGGAGCCGCGACCACCGCCACGATCCGTTCCCGCACGCCGCGTTTCAGCGCGCTAAGGAGGTCGGCGGCTTCGGCAGGTACGTCGGTCCCGCCGTCCGTCCCGATGTCCGAGGCGCGCAGGCGCTCGATGGTCGCGGAGAGCGGAGCTTCCTGCGACGCGTCGGTGAGGGCGGCGAGCAAGACCACGGCGCCGAGCACGGCGGGAGCATAGCTCCGGCGACTCCGACAAAGGAGATCGTTCTGGATATGCGCGTTCCGCCGCTTCCGGTTAATCTCGAAGCATGGAGTGCGACCGGAGGGTGCGCTCCCGCTTCGGCGAGGAGCTGGCGAACACGCTGACCCACGGCCTCGGGCTGGTGGCGAGCCTGGTGGCCCTCCCCGTTCTCGTGGTCGCCGGACTGGCGCGCCACGACCCCTGGCAGGTCGTCGCCGGCGCCATCTACGGCTCGATGCTGATCGTGCTCTACGGTGCCTCCACGCTGTACCACGGCCTCCCACCCTGCCGGGCCAAGCAGCTCTGCCGCTTCCTCGATCACGCGGCGATCTTCCTCCTCATCGCCGGCACCTACACCCCCTTCACGCTGGGGGCCCTGCGGGGGCCCATCGGCTTCGCCTACTTCGTGGTGATCTGGGGACTGGCCGCCGCCGGCATCGCCGTCAAGGCGAAGTTCGAGCTCCATCCCGGGCTCTCCGCCGGCGTCTACGTGGCCATGGGATGGGGGATCCTGCTTGCTGCGCGCCCCATGGTGCAGGCGGTGGGCCTTCCCGGAATCACGCTCATCCTGGCCGGCGGCGCCTTCTACACCCTGGGCGTCACCTTCTACCTCTGGCGGCGCCTGCGCTGGAGCCACGTGGTCTGGCACCTGTTCGTGCTGGGCGGGAGCGTCTGCCACTTCCTCGCCGTCCTCTGGTACGCCGCCGGCCCCGCCGTTCGCACCTGAGCCGCTCCCCGGCTACACTCGAAGCAACCCGATCCCTCCCCTCCAACAGAGAGAGACACGCGTGTTGCTCCATGCCGAAGAGGCCCTGGGGCTCCGTCAGGAGTCCCGCACCTTCCCTTCCTGGACCCTCACCCCCCGCCAGCTCTGCGACCTCGAGCTGCTGCTGAGCGGCGGCTTCGCGCCGCTGACCGGCTTCCTCGCTCGCGCCGACCACGCGCGTGTCGTCTCCGAGATGCGCCTGGCCGACGGCACCCTGTGGCCGATCCCGGTCGTGCTCGACGTGGACGAGGCCTTCGCGGACGGGCTCGCCCGGGGGGACCGCATCGCCCTGCGCGATCCCGAGGGGGTAATGCTGGCCGCCCTGGAGCTGGAGGAGGCCTTCACGCCCGACCGCCGGGAGGAGGCGGCCGGCGTGTACGGGACCGAGGACCCGATCCACCCGGGCGTGCGCGTGCTCCTGGAAGACACGCGCCCCGTCTATCTCTCCGGGCGGCTCATCGGCGTCGAGCTCCCCACGCACCACGACTTCATCGCACTGCGGCGCACGCCGCGGGAGGTGCGCGATCTCTTCCATCGCTGGGGCTGGACGAGGGTGGTGGCCTTCCAGACCCGCAATCCCATGCACCGCGCCCATGTGGAGCTGACCTTTCGCGCCATGCGGGAGGCCGATGCCAAGCTCCTGGTGCAGCCGGTGGTGGGGCTCACCAAGCCCGGCGACGTGGACCACTACACGCGGGTGCGCTGCTACCAGCGCGTGATGGAGAACTATCCGGAGGGGAGCGCGCTGCTGTCGCTCCTGCCGCTGTCCATGCGCATGGCCGGCCCCCGGGAGGCGCTGTGGCACGCGCTCATCCGGAAGAACTACGGGTGCACGCACTTCATCGTGGGCCGGGACCACGCCGGGCCCGGGAAGGACCGGGAGGGGCGGCCTTTCTACGGGCCGTACGACGCCCAGGACCTGGTGGCCAGACACCAGGAGGAAGCCGGCATCCGCATGGTCCCCTTCCAGGAGATGCTCTACGTGGAGAGCCGCGCCGAGTACCTCCCCGCCGAGGAGGTCATGCCCGGGCACAAGGTGCTCTCCATCTCCGGGACCGAGCTGCGGCGGCGCCTCACCCGGGGCCTGGAGATCCCGGAGTGGTTCTCCTACCCGGAGGTGGTGCAGGAGCTCCGCAAGACGTATCCCGTGCGCAGCCGGCAAGGAGTGACCGTGTTCTTCACCGGCCTCTCCGGCGCCGGCAAGTCCACCATCGCCAAGGTGCTTCTCTCGAAGCTCCTGGAGCTGGGGATGCGCTCGGTGACGCTCCTGGACGGCGACGTGGTGCGCAAGCACCTCTCCAGCGAGCTGGGGTTCTCGCACGCGCACCGGGACCTGAACATCCTGCGCATCGGCTACGTGGCCAGCGAGATCACCAAGCACGGAGGGGTCGCCCTCTGCGCCCCCATCGCCCCCTACGCCTCCACGCGGCGGAAGGTGCGGGAGATGATCTCCGCCCACGGCGGCTTCTTCGAGGTGTACGTGGCCACCCCCCTCGAGGTGTGCGAGGCCCGGGACCGCAAGGGTCTCTACGCCAAGGCCCGGGCGGGGGTGATCCGGGAGTTCACGGGGATCAGCGATCCCTACGAGGCCCCGGAAGACGCCGAGATGGTGTTCGACACCCGGAAGACGACCGCCCTGGAGGCCGCAGAGGCCGTCCTCACCCGCCTGGAGGCGGAGGGATACGTGCGTTAAGGGCCCCGTTCCCCCCCAGCTGTGTTAGGGTTTCGCAGCATTTGTCGAGGGGGGATCGCCATGAAGCATCGGTGGACGTGCGGGATCGCGCTGGCGGCGTTGGTGTGCCTGTCCGCCCAGGCCAGCATCCTGAGCAACAAGAAGGGGAAGGGGGGGAGCGAGGTCCAGGGGGCCGCCGGCACCGAGGGCGCCCAGGGCGAGGCCTCGGACCTGCAGAAGTGCGAGAAGCCCCTGGGAGCCATCGCGGTGGTGGAGCCCCAGGACACCGTGCACGTGGCGCTCTCGCACTACGGGCTGCAGTCCCCGGTCCCCCTGATCCGCATGATGATCCAGCAGTCCAACTGCTTCCTGGTGGTGGAGCGCGGCGCGGGCATGACGAACATGATGCAGGAGCGTCAGCTCCAGCAGTCCGGCGAGCTGCGCCAGAACTCGAACATGGGCGGCGGGCAGATGGTCTCTGCCGACTTCGTGCTCACCCCCAACGTGGTCTTCTCGGAGGGGAACGCGGGCGGCGTCGGCGGCGGCATGGGGAGCTACCTGAAGGGGAAGATGGGCATGGTGGGAGCGGTGGCGGGCGGCCTCAAGTTCAAGGAAGCGCAGACCAGCATGCTCCTGGCGGACGCGCGCAGCGGGCTGCAGGTGGCGGCCGCGGAGGGGAGCACCAAGAAGGCCGACCTGCGAGTGGGCGGCATGCTCTGGGGCGGCGGCAACGTGGGGGCGCTGGGCGGCTACACCAACACCAACGAGGGGAAGATCATCGCCGCGGCATTCCTCGACAACTACAACAACATCGTGAACGTGGTGCGCGGCGACGCCAGCCTGCAGCGCGAGGTGGGGACGCTCAAGGAAGAGGCGGGGAAGAAGACCAAGGGCGGCGCCGTCTACGAGGAAGGGGACCTGCTGCACCCTCGCATCGACAACGTGAAGGTCTACGCCGACGCCAGCGAGAGCGCCAAGGTGGTGAAGACCCTCCACAAGGAGGACGAGATCATCTTCCTGGGCGAGGAGAAGGAGGGCTTCCTCAAGGTGGAGGGAAGCGGCACCGGCTGGGTCAAGAAGGTGATGGTGGGGCGGTAGGGGCGCCTCAGTCCGTCCCGTACTGCACGTCCATCCGGCGGATGCTGACGCAGGCGCCCCAGAGGAGGGCCGCGGACAGCACGGCGATGCCGGGGACGGAGAGCCAGGGCGAAGGGGGATCCGAGAGGAGCGCGAAGGGACCCCCGGAAACGGGGACCGGGCAGAGCGCCTCCAGGTAGTGGACCATGGTCAGGCGCTTGAGCGCGGGCGGCAGCAGGAAGCTCGCCGATTCCCAGAGCCACACGATCGCCGAGAAGGTGATGGGGTTCTTGAAGCGCAGACCCATGGTGAGGAACAGCGCGCCGTACCCCACGCAGCCCAGGAACACCACGCAGAGGTAGGCGAACGCGTGCCCCAGGCCGGGACCGCGGAGCAGGTGCTGGGCCATGGCTTCCCCGCCGTGCGGCAGGTAGAGGAAGAACATCGAGGCCAGGGTGGAGAGGCCGAAGATGACGGCCGAGGCCAGAAGGCCCGCCGCGTACTTCCCCGCCACCACCACCTCGCGCCGCACCGGCGCCAGGAACCAGTAGTGGAGGCTCTTGTCCAGCACGTCCCCCCGCGCCAGGTGGGAGAAGATCCCCGCGCAGCCGAAGAAGATCACGCAGCGCAGGATGAAGCCCTGGAAGATCATGGCGAAGACGTTCACGTCCTCCGTCATGTTGATGTTGAACTGGTTCAGCAGCACGGAGACCGCCACGAACCGGATGGCCAGCAGCACCACCGGCATGGCCGCCAGCAGCCACACCAGCAGGGAGCGCTTCCCCAGGAAGTGCTTGCGGAGCTCCAGGCGCATCACCGCCAGGCCTTGCGCCACCCGGGGGGTCATGCCGCACCTCCCGCGGCGCCGTCGCCGCCCACCAGGTACTTGTAGACGGACCGCACGTCGTCGTCGGCCGGGGCCACCGTCTCCAGCAGGAACCCTTCCTCCACCACGATGCGGTTGAGCATCAGGTAGAAGCGGTCGGCATCCTTGGTGTGCACGAGCAGACCCCGCCGGTCGTCGTGGATCTTCACCTCCACCACGTGGTCGGTCTCGAACAGGCGCGCCGCCAGGCGCGCCGGGTGCTCGCAGCGGAGCAGGATCTGCATGGGGTGGGCCTGCATCTCGCTGCGCACCCCCTGGATGTTCCCCTCCGCCACCACGTAGCCCCCGCTCATCAGGATCACGCGGTCGGAGATCCGGTCCACCTCGTGCAGCACGTGGCTGCTGAGCACCACGTGCAGCCCCTCCGCGGCCAGCGCTTCCAGGAGCTGCAGGACCTCGGCCCGGGCCATGGGGTCCAGGCCGTTCAGGGGCTCGTCCAGGATCAGCACCGAGGGCTGATGGGCGATGGCGTGGGCGAGCTTGATGCGCTGGCGCATCCCTTTGCTGTAGCCGGCCACCTTGCGGTCGGCGGCCTGGGTGAGCCCGACCCGCTCGATGGCCGCAGCGGCTCGGGTTGTCGCGTCGGTTGCAGAGTACCCATGGATGCGCAGGAACGCGGTCAGGAACTGCCGTCCCGTGAGGGCGCGGGGGAAGGCGTCGTACTGCGTGCAGTAGCCCACGCGGCGGAACATGCGCTCCGGGTCGCTGGGTGCGATCCCCAGCACGTGCACGGCGCCGCGGGTGGGCCGGAGGAGACCCGTCATCAGATTCATGAGCGTGGTCTTCCCCGACCCGTTGGGCCCCACCAGGCTGGTGATCCCGGGGGGGATGGCGAGGGAGACGCGGTTGACGCCCAGGACCTCGCCGTAGAACTTGGAGACGTCGTCGAGGACGATGGAGCGCGCGGGATCCGGCCGCGGCTCCGCCCCCGGATCGCTCTTGGTGGGCACGACGGCTTCGGCGGCGCTCACGACACCACCTCGTGCGCGCGCACCTTGCGGGCGAGCTGCCGCAGGCACAGCAGGCAAAAGGCGACGGCCGACACCCAGGCGGCGGGCACGCTCATGCCGTTCGTGGACAGCGGGGCCACGCCGAAGAGGCTGGCCCAGATGCGCTGGATCACCTCGGAGAGGGCGAGCATGGCGCCGTAGCTGGTGCCCAGCACGACGTTCACGATGGCGCCGAATGCGGCCAGGATGAAGAAGAAGCCGAGGAGGGTGGCCTGGGCCAGGATCCTCCGCTTCACGGTGGCGGAGATGGCCAGGGTGAGCAGGGAGAGGAGCAGGATCCAGAGCAGCCCGCCCACCACCAGCGCGGGCACGATGCGCAGGTGACCGGCGGCCCAGGAGGGATCGAGCACGGCCTCCAGGATCCAGACCAGCAGCAAGGGGACCCAGGACACCGCCGACTGCAGGATGACCAGAACGGAGAGCTTCCCCATCACGTACTCGGCCCGGGAGAAGGGCCGGGACAGGTAGAGCGGCAGCGCGTCGTGCAGCAGGTCCCGGGAGATGAGCCCGGGCCCCACCAGCAGCGTGAGGAGGAACCCCAGCATGAGGGCGCTGATGGTGAGCAGCCACAGGAAGAAGCGCCCATCGATGGGCAGGAGCTGGTCGGGGGTGAGCTCGAAGACGGCCAGGGCCTTCAGGTTGTGGTGCAGGTAGACGAGGACCGCCCCCACCAGCGAGGGGACGAAGCAGAGGGCGAAGAACGAGGTGAACAGCTTGGAGGCGAACACGGTCTCGAAGGCGTAGCGCGGCAGGACCAGGAACCGCGACCAGGTGGGGGTCACGGGTCCGGCGTAGCCGCGGTAGGCGCGCTCATAGATGGCCACGGGGCTCCTCCATCGCGCGCAGGAAGATGTCCTGGAGCGAATCGCGGCGGTGGGTGAGGCGGCGGATCTGCACGCCGCGCTCGGCGGCCAGCCGGTAGAGGTCGGGGATCTCCACGCGCTCGGGGAGGATCATCTTGATCCGTCCCTTGCCGCCGGGGGCCACCTCGCAGCCCAGGGCGGCGGCGGCGTCGGCGAAGCTCCCCTCGCCCCCGCGCGTCTCCAGCTCCAGGAAGCGCCGGTCCGCGCGCCGCTCCTCCTCCAGGTTGCAGTAGACGGCGATGCGCCCCTCCTTGAGGACCAGCACCTCCTCGCAGCACTCCTCCACGTCGGCCAGGATGTGCGAGGACACGATGACGTGGACCTTGCCCGTGTCGCGGATCTCCCGGACGAGGCGGATCATGCGGGCCCGGGTCTCGGGATCGAGGCCGTTCGTGGGCTCGTCCAGGAAGAGCAGGCGGGGGGTGGCCACGATGGCCTGGGCCAGCTTGGCGAGCTGCTTCATCCCCAGGGAGTAGGTCTCGAGCTTCCGGTAGCGGGCCTCGCCGAGGCCCACGTAGTAGAGCGCCTCGTGGGTGCGCTCCAGCGCCGCCTCCCGGGGGAGCCCGTTCAGCTCCGCCATCATGCGCACGAAGCGGACGGCGGAGATTCCGGGGACGAAGGCATCGTTCTCGGGCATGTAGCCGATGGAGGCCCGGATCTCCTTGGCGTGGGTGCGGATGTCCATGCCGAGGATCCGCGCCGTCCCTGCGCTGGGAGGATGGAACCCGAGCAGGGTGTGGATCAGCGTGGACTTGCCCGCGCCGTTCGGACCGAGCAGGCCGATGGCGCGGCCGCCCAGGCGGCCGCGCAGGTCCTGCAGGATGGGACGCTTGCCGAAGCGGACGGACAGCCCGTCCAGCTCGACGATCGGTGCAACCTCCACGGCCCCTCCCCTCGGCTCTTCGATGCTAGTTCAACGTGCGGGAGCGGCGCCGGGTTCTCTCGAATCGATCTCCCGCGCCACGTCGGCCTGCCCGTGGAGCAGCCCAGGGATGCCGAAGAGCCGGGTGAGGTCGTCCTCGAGGCCGGTCTTGCCGCCCGAGGAGAAGGTGATCCGGTCCGGGCCGGCCACGGCGTAGACCAGGGTACCGGGCCAGTCCTCGGCGAGGTGGTCCAGGCCCGGATTCCCGGCCTGCCCGGCGGCGCTCGCCGCCTTGCGGGCCGCCTGGAAGGCGGGACCCAGGTTCTCCCAGCCCAGCGCGGAGACGTGGGTCCCCGTGCCGTCCGGGAGCATGGAGGCGAACTTGCTCGAGGTGGGAAGGCCCAGCCCCGACGCGCGGCGCTCGATGGCCTGGTCGAGCAGGACGCGCATGGGCGCCGCCACCAGGTAGCCGTCGTCGAACGTGTAGTGCAGGTCGAGCACCGGCGTGTGGATCACGTGGTAGGTGCGCCCTCCCGCGGTCTCGCTCTGCAGGGTGACGTGGCCGCGGTTGGCCTCCTGGGCCGCCTTGTCGGCCTCGCCCACGAGCTTCTGCAGCGTGGCTTGCAGCCGCCCCGCGTCGTAGACCTCGACCACGAGCTTCCAGGCCGGCTTGGGGAGCATGGGGCCGTCCAGGGCGAAGACGAACTCGCCTCCCAGCGGCTCGGCCAGGTCCTTGCGGAGGTCGATGCCGTGCTCCTGCCGGAAGCGCTCGGCACCTTCCGCCAGGCTGTGGTCCGTGCCGCCCATGATCCCGAGCACGTCGTCCACCAGGGTGGCCGGCTCCTTCACCACGAAGGCGGCGGCCATGGTGGCGTCGGGGGAGACGAAGTCGAGGCCGCCCATGGGCGCGGGCTCGGCGAGCCAGGAGGCGAGACCCCGGCGCGGGCGATCGAAGGTCAGCAGCGCCGTGTCCAGCGTGTGCTCGCCCCGCCGCTGGTGCTCGACCAGCAGGTGCTCGGCGTCCAGGACCCCCATCTGCTCGAGCGTCCCGGCGTTTTGCTCGTCTCCGGGTTGGAGGAGACGGGCGACGTCCACGGCGAACAGCCAGTCCGTGCCGTCGGCATAGGCGCCGGCGATCCGCTCCCGGAAGGGGGTGCCGGCCTTGGGGCTGCCGGACAGCACGTCGGCCAGGCGCGCCCCGGACATCGAGGCGGCGAAGAGGCCGTCGTGCGCCCACAGGAGCAGCGTCTGCCCGTCGCTCTGGGGGGCGCGCTCGTCGGCGGCGAGGAAGCGCCAGCGGCGCGGACCGTCGCTCTTGGCCGCCGCCCGCTCCAGCTCGGATGCGAGACCGGTCCGGAAGGACTCGGCGTTGCGCAGCTCCGCCAGCACGGTGAAGCCCTCGGGATCCCCCTTCGGCCCCGCCTGCACGGTGACCACGATCTCGTCCCCCAGGTCGCGCCCCAGGGTCTCGATGCGCTCGATCACGCGGTCCACCTCGGCCTTGATGGCGGGCGCCCCGGGCGCACGCTCCCACCAGCCGGCCAGGGCCTGGTCCCCCTGCAGGCGCTCCTGCAGGATGCGGCTGGCCTCGCCGATCTGGGCGGAGAGGTTGGGGAGGGCGGCGTAGATCACCGTCCCCTCGGGAGCCAGGTCGAGGAGGCGCGTGGAGGTGCGCATCGCGGGCATGGGCACCCGGGTGTCGATCTCCCGTCCCAGCGCGCGCAGCGAGTCCAGCATCTCCGCGTACTTCGCGACGTTGCGGCTCCAGGCGAACTGCTCGGCCAGGGGCACGGGCGCCATCCCGGCGCGCGTCGCCACCTGCTCGCCGGGCTCGAGGACGTCGGTGCTCCGCCCGTGGCGGACGTGGACCTCTCCCTCGATCACGCCCACGCGGGAGCCCAGGGTCCCGTGGTCCACCGAGAAGATCGTGCCCGTCACCGCCACCAGGCAGTCGGGCGTGTGCACGTAGAGGTGGCCGGACCCCTGGGGGCTCGCCTCCACCACCACGCTGCCGCGTGCCAGCTCGATGACCGCGCCGTCCCCCTTGCGCTCCAGGGCGATCTCGGAGCGCTCCCGCATCTCGATGCGCGAGCCGTCGGCCATCCGCACCACCGCACCGCCGTCCCGGCCGGTGCGCACCACATCGCCGCGGCCGATGGAGGTGCCGGCGGCGACGGGCGTCAGCGACGCGTTCTCCACCCGGTACAGCGCCCCGTCCACCTGCTGGACGCGGCCGCTGGCCGCGAGGACGGGAGGCGCCACCGTCTTCCAGGTGAGGTACGCGGCACCCGACACCCCGCCCACCAGCACCACGGCGGCGGCCGCCCGCAGCCAGGTTGCGGCGTTCCGCCTGCCCGTCCCGGCCTGCTCGGCCGGGGCGTGGCTGGCGGCATCGCGCCGCGCGCGGGCCTCCAGGAGGGCCCGGCGGCAGGGAACGCAGTTCCGGGTGTGATCGGCGACGAGCTTGGCGCGCGCCATCGGCAGCCGCTCCTCGAGCCAGGCCGGGATCAGAGCCTGCACGTCGGCGCAGCCCCGGATCCGCACCGGCTCGCCGGAAGCGTCCGCCAGGGCGGGCGCGGCCTCGGCGGCCAGGCGCTCCCACACGCGCCGCGCCGAAGCCTCGACGGCCTCGGGGTCGGGGGCATCGAGGCGCGCGGCCTCGACCGCACGGTCCAGCGTCTCGCTCTTCTTGCCGTTGCCGTTCATCGCCGACCTCCCACAAAGACATCCAGTTCCTGACGCAGCCGCGTGCGGGCGCGGTGCAAGACCACGCCCACCGTCATCCGCGGCATCCCCAGCAGGCGTGCGATCTCATGGTTGTCGTACCCCTCGAGGTAGCGGAGCGCGAAGATCTCCGCCGCCCGCGGGGTGAGCTGGGCCAAGGCCCGGCGCAGGGCAGCCCGGATCTCGCGGTCCCCCTGGCGGCGATCCGGCCCGGAGCGGGGGTCCTCGACCGGCTCCACGCTCCCGAGCTCGTCCGTGCGGGCGGCCTGGCGGCTGCGCACGACGTCGAGGGCCGCGTTCACGGCCGCCCGATGCAGGTAGGCCCCGGGGGCATCCGACAGGGCGGGGGCATCCGTCTCCCGCCGGGCCAGCCGGAGGAAGACCACCTGGGTCACGTCCTCCGCGTCGGCCGCGTTGCCGGTGATCCGGTAGGCGGCCCGGAACACCCGCTCGTGGTGCTCCCGGAACACCTTGGCCAGGCCGGAGTCGGCCTGCCGTTCCACCGCTGCACTCTGGGTCGCCTCCACGGCCCCCTCCTTCGGCGCGTCGCCGTCCGTCATGACAACGGGGGACCGGGGGCGAGGATTTCAGTCCTTTCGGTCCCGGTCGTCCCGGGGCCCCGGGACGACCAGGCCCAGCACCCAGGAGAGCACCGAGACGCAGAGGGCGCCCAGGACGGCGGGGACGAATCCGTGGACCCGGAACCCGTGGACGAGCCGGGCGGTGAGGCCGAAGGCGATCCCGTTGACGACCAGGTAGAAGAGCCCCAGGGTCAGGCAGGTGATGGGCAGGGTGAGGACGAACAGCACCGGCCGGACCAGGGTGTTCACGATCCCCAGGACGATCGCCGCCAGCACCAGCGCCAGCGGCGTGTCCACCGCGACCCCGGGCACGATGCGAGCCACGAGCCACAGCGCGAGCGCGGAGACGGCGAGGTGGACGAGGAACCGCAGGATCACGGGGAGATTCTAGCGGGAGAGGGTGACCACCGTGAGGGAGCGCCCGCCGTAGCTCGGGAGCACCAGCCACTCCGGCCTGCCGTCCCCATCGAGATCGACGGGCTGGATGGGCTCCTCCACCGGGGTCATGAGCGGCAGCGACTCACGGCCACCCTCCCCTCCGACGGTGATCTCGGTCTCGCTGTTCCCCGTGGCTCCGATCGTCACCCGCTTGCTCGCCGTCTTGGCGACCAGCGTCTTCCCGGACGCGCCCGGGTGCAGCTCCAGCGCCCCGTTGGCGATCACCAGGAGATCGGGCCTTCCGTCCCCGTCCGCGTCGGTCCCCCACTGGATCGTGCTGCGGTCCCCCTCCTCGACGTCGAAGGCGGCCCCGGCAGCGCCGCGGGCGAAGGCGCCGTCGGCCTTCTGCATCCAGGTCTCGAGCACCACCCGGCTGTCCTTCAGCCCCTTCCAGTACCCGAGCACGAGGTCCTCGCGACCGTCCCCGTCCACGTCGCGCACGAACCAGTGGGCGCCCTGCCAGAGGTTCATGTTCGAGTTGACGGCGAGCACCGGCAGCTTCCCCGTGCGCGTGCGGTCGGCGGCGAGGAGCCACATCCGCATCCGCTTCTCGCCGAACAGGCTCAGCGAGCCCCGGGGGATCGTCGTGACCACCAGGGCGGGCTTCCCGTCCAGGCGGAAGAAGGCGTGCTCGAGGATCCGCTCGGGCTCGGGAAGGCGCAGCCAGCACTCCGTGGTGAGGCTCTCCTCCGGCGCGTCGGGGGCGACCAGGACGACCCGCAGCCGCTCCGGCCCTTCCACCTTGAAGCCGGCGGCGAAGACCGTCTCCTTTCCGGGGAGGCGCTGCACCGGCATCCCGGTGAGCTTCAGCCCTTCCCGGCCGCGCCCCAGCGTGATGGGGAGCGGCGCCTCGAGGGAGGGGTTCCAGGGAAGCGCGTCCGCCGTTCCCGCCCAGCAGCGCAGGGCGCCCACGACCGCCGTGCACAGGCGTCCCGGGTCGAGGCTCACCCCGGCGGGAGGCTGCAGGTCCCCGCCATCGAGGTCCAGCGCCTCGTCCACGACGAGCGGCTCCAGCGCCCCGGCGTAGCGTCCGTCGGCCCCCGCGCGCAGGAGCAGCGCCCGGCCGGGAGTGAACACCACGAGGTCGGCGTGGCCGTCGCCGTCCACGTCGGCCGCCAGGGGCCCTGCCATGCGCTCCTCCGCGGGGAGCTCCCGCAGCACCTCGAACGTGATCCCCCGCAGGCGCCAGAGCTGCCAGGGGGCGGGGGCGCCCCTCTTTCCCCCTCCGGCGAGGCCGATCAGGGCGACGCCCTCCGGCTCCTCGATCCGTGCCACCGGCCTCCTCGTCCCCTGGATGCGGCGGGCATCCACGGCGACGTTCTCCAGCGCGACCGGGGGCTCCGGGGGTGCGGCCGCCTCCGCCGCGAGCATCGCCCCCGCCAGCGCGAGAAGCGCGATCACGGCCTCGCCTCCTCGGACCCGCTCAGGTACAGCTCCAAGGTGACCGGAGGGAGCACCCCCGGCTCCTCGTTCTTTCCCGGGCGGGAGATGGCGAGGTCGGCTCGGCCGTCCCCGTCCAGGTCCTCCACGCGCACCTGGGCGAGGTCCTCGATCGCGCTCTCCAGCGGGATGGAGAGGTCCGGGTTCTTCGGGTAGTGGGCGCCCTCCTGCCCCCGGTGGATGGTGACGGTCTTCCCCCGGCCGAGGTGGACGAAGTCGGCCCTCCCGTCCCCGTCGAAGTCCCCGGCGAACTGCGCGAAGCGACCGATGCGCAGGTCGTTGAGGTCGATCTTCAGCTTCTCGGTGAGGTCGAGGTCCTTCACCTCCGTGAACGCCCCGTCGGTCCCCTGGTGATAGACATGGAACTCGAGCCCCAGGGAGAGGTGCTTGGTGGTGAGGATCTTCACGATCTGCCACATGGAGAAGTCGAGCGTCACCGTCACCAGGTCCTTGCGGCCGTCGGCGTCGAGGTCCTGGAAGGCGGCGATGTCGAGGAAATCCTCGTCGTCGATGTCGAAGGCGTGGCCGATCACCTCCGTCGTGCGGTACGGCGCCTGGGGGACGAGGTCCTTGAGATGGTGGAAGCGGTAGCGGAGCGTCGGCCGCTTGGCCTGCTTCATGTCGCTCTTCCCCGTGTCCACCTCCTCGCTGGTGACCAGCTCGGCGCGGCCGTCGCCGTCCAGGTCGCCGAACCAGGCCACCTCGCGGGCGCCGTCTTCCGGGGCCGGCTTCTTCTCCTCCTTCTTCTCTGCCTTCTTCCCCTCGTGGACTTCGGGGAACTCGCGTACCCCGGCCGCGGCGAGGTCCACCTCGGCCGCCTCGGCGAACTTGCCGCCACCCAGGCCCCGCAGCACGTGGAGGTGGTGCCGGAGGTTTCCGTCGGTGCCGTTGACGATGAGGTCGGGCACGTGGTCTCCATCCACGTCCTCGACCCGGGGGAGGGGATAGGCGCGGCTGGGCCGACGGCCCGCGCTCTTGCGGTCGCCGGGGAGGCTCAAGCGCGAGGCGGGTGAGGGGGCGATCCCCTGCGCCGTGCCCAGGTAGATCGCGGGCCCGCTCCGGGCCGGGAGCACCACGTCCACCGTGTGATCGCCGTCCACGTCGGCCACGATGCCGAGCTTCCCGGGAAGGAAGGTGGCGGCCCCGGCGGCGGCCGGCGGGTCCGCGACCAGGGGGTCGATCCGGAGGGCCCGGGATGCGGGGTCGAGGCGCAGCGCGGCCAGCCCGTCGTCGGTGAGCAGGAGGACCGGCGCCCCGGGCGGGCCCGCCTCCGCCGCGATCACGGTGGTGGGGAGCGGCAGCGGTGCGGCGGCCGGCGTGTAGGTGCCGCCGGCGCCGGCGAGCCACACACGGATCTCGCGCCGGTCGATCAGGGAAGGGACCACCTCGGTGACGTAGACGAGCCCCTCCATGCGGTCCTCGCCGATGGAGATCCAGGCGCCGTAGACGAGGAAGACGACGAGGTCCTTGCGGCCGTCGCCGTTCAGGTCGGCGGAGAGGAGGCTGGCGGGTGGGCCGGGGAGCTCCAGGGCGAGGGGACGCAGGTGCAGGGTGTCTCGCCGGGCGGCCAGCGCCGGGGCGGGGAGGGCGAGCAGGAGGACCAGGAAACGGAAGAGGCGGCGCACCATGGACCCCCAATCCGGCGACGGAGGGTACAACGGAGCGCCGCCCCGAAAGTTACGGCTTGGCCGCCTCTTTCTTCTCCACCAGGTCGAGGGCAGCCGAGTTCATGCAGTAGCGCAGGCCGGTGGGGCGGGGGCCGTCGTCGAAGACGTGGCCGAGGTGGCCGCCGCAGCGGCTGCACAGGACCTCGGTGCGCACCATCCCGAGCGTCCGGTCCTGGTGGTTCTCCACCGCGTCGGGCCGGATCGGCTTCCAGAAGCTGGGCCAGCCGGTTCCGGAGTCGAACTTGGTGTCGCTCGAGAACAGCTCCTGCCGGCAGGCGACGCAGACGAAGATGCCCGCCCGGTGGTCGTCCCAGTAGGCGTTGGCGAAGGCGCGCTCGGTCCCGCCCTGGCGCAGCACCTCGTACTGCATGGGGGTGAGCTGCGCCTTCCACTCGGCATCGGTCTTGGTCACGGGGTAGGTCCTCCCGGCGGCGTCGGCCTGCGCCGCGCAGGCCAGGAAGCCCCCGGCCAGCACGAGCGCGGCGATGAGAAGGATGGGTTTCATGGTGCCTCCGCGGAGTTGGATGCCGGGCGGGGCCGGACGTTTCACTACGACCGGTAGTTCCCGAACTTCAGCTCCATGCCGAAATCGTGGCCCTTCAGGAGGGCGATGACCCCCTGCAGCTCGTCCCGGGAGGGGGAGGAGATCCGGACCTGGTCCCCCTGGATGGCGGACTGCACCTTCTTGAGCTTCTGGTCCTTGATGAGCTTGACGATCTCCCGGGCGGTCTCGATGGGGATCCCCTGCTGGAGGTCGATCTGCTGGCGGACCGTGCCCGCGCTGGCGGATTCGACCTTCCCCCGCTTCAGGTTCCTCGGGGGCACCCCCCGACGCACCATCTTGGACTGCAGGACCTCCCAGATCGCGTTGAGCTTGAACTCGTCCGGGGTGGACAGCACGACCTGGTTCTCCGCGCGCCGGAAGTCGATCTCGAACTTCACGTCCTTGAAGTCGTACCGCTGCGCCAGCTCCTTCCGGGCCTGGTTCACGGCGTTGTCCACTTCCTGCAGGTCGCACCCGACGGTGACGTCGAACGACTGGGTGGGCGGCATGGGCTCTCCAGTGCCGGAATTCTAGCGGATCAGTCCACGCTGGGCAGGGTGGAGGCCTCGTCCTCGTCGGCCCATCCCAGGAGACGAGCCCGGGTGACCGCCTTCTCGCCCATGCGCTCCCGGACGGCGTCGGCGCCGCGCGCCATCCGCCGCGCCCGCTCCTCCCCGGGGTCGACGAACAGGTCGGCCTGGACGCTCTCCCGCGGCTCGATCCCGCTCACTCCCAGCCCCAGCAGGCGGATCCCCCGGCCGCCGAGATCGATCTTGTCCCGCAGCAGCGCACGCCCCGCCTCCACCAGCACCTCCGCCAGGTCGGTGGCGACGGGGAGGGTGTGCGCGCGCGTCCAGGTGGTGAAGTCTCCCGTCCGCACCTTCAGGTGCACGGTGCGGCCCACGAGCCCTGACCGCCGGAGCTGACGCCCCACGCCTTCCGCGCGCTCGAGGAGCGCGCGGTCGATGCGCTCCCGGTCCTCCAGGTCGTGGGCGTAGGTGCGCTCCTCGGAGATGGACTTCGCCGCGTGATCGCGCACCACCGGCCGGCCGTCCTGGCCATGGGCCAGCGCCCGCAGGTGCCGCGCCTGGTTGGAGCCGACGAGCGAGGCCACCGCCTCCTCGGTCACCTTCGCCAGGTCGGCCACCGTGGCGAGCCCTCCCAGCCGCAGTCGCGCCGCCGTCTTCGGCCCCACCCCCCACAGGCGCTCCACCGGCATGGGCCACAGGCGCCGCGGTACGTCGTCCATGGGAAAGACGACGAGCCCGTCCGGCTTCTCCAGATCCGATGCCACCTTGGCCAGGAACTTGTTGGGTGCCACGCCGATCGAGCAGGTGAGGTGCTCCTGCGCGGAGATCGTCTCCTTGAGCGCGCGGGCACGGGCGGCCCCGTCCTGCAGGGACGACGCGAGACCGGTGAGGTCGAGGAACGCCTCGTCGATGGACAGCGGCTCCACCAGAGGGGCCGCATCCTCCATGAGCCGCCGGATCGCTCTCGAGACCTCTCCATACAGGTGCATGCGGCCGGGAAGCCAGACCGCGTCCGGGCACAGGCGCGCCGCGATCAGCGAGGGCATCGCCGACCGCACCCCGAACTTCCGCGCCTCGTACGAGCAGGTCGCGACCACCCCCCGCCGCCCCGGGTGCCCGACGATCACGGGGAGGCCGCGGAGCGCCGGGTTCTCGCGCACCTCCACCGAGGCATAGAACGCGTCCATGTCGAGGTGGAGGACGACGCGCGTCAGAGGCTCGGCCACCCCCGGATTGTCGCAGGAGTCAGAGGCGCGTGCTTCCGCGCCGGTCCGAGAGCACCTCCACCGCGACCGCCACGGCGATCCCCACCCCGATCGGCGTCAGGATGCCGGGTGGGATGTGGGGGACGTGGTTGCCCCAGGCCGCGACCCAGAGGGGGATTCCTGCCGCGCCCAGGAGGCGGTGCGACCACAGCAGCACGGCGGGCGAGGGCCTGGGCATCCCCTCCACCTCGAGGCGCGGCATCCAGCCCGGCAGGAGGATGGAGATCAACGAGTAGAAGCCGCCGAGAGCCGCGCAGACCCTCCCCAGGCCGGGATGGCCGGTGAGCAGCCACGCGAGCACGAGAGCGGCGAGGGCATAGCCCGCCCAGAGGACGGGTCGGCTAGGTACCGTCTGACGCATGCGACGAACATACGTTCAGACGAGAAGCGAGGCGAGTGCCTGGGGCGCATCCAGCGGCACCAGGTGCGCCGCGCCGGGGACCACGACCAGGCGTCCCTGCGGCGCGGCGTCGGCGAGCTCCCGCATCCGTTCCAGAGGCGTGATCGGATCCGCCGCCCCGGCCACCGCGAGGACCGGCTGCGTGAGACGGGGAAGGACGGCGGTCCGGTCCGGCCGGTTGGCGAGGGCCAGGAGCGCAACCGTCAGCCCGGCGTCGCCCGCGCGGCCCGCCATGCCCGCGAGATGGACCTCGTGCTCGTTGGAGGCGACCCAGCGCGCCCCCGCCTGCTCGATCCAGGTCGCCCAGCCCTGCCGATCCACGAGGCTCAGCGCCTCCGCCCGGGCCGCTCGTCCCGCGGCGTCCTCGGCTCGGGCGTGCGTGGAGACGAGCACCCAGGAGCGCGCCATCTCGGGCCGTGCCGCCGCCATCGCCAGCGCCACGTAGCCGCCCATGGAAACCCCGGCCACGCCCGGTCGGTGCAGCTCCTCCACCTCGAGAACCTCCAGCACGTCGTCGGCGAAGCGGTCGACGGAGGGAAGCTCCCAGCCGAGCGTGGACCCGCCGTGCCCGCGCATCTCCGGGATGACGAGGCCGACGTCCTCGGGCAGGGCGCGCACGACGGCGTCCCACAGGGTGGAGTCGCAGGCCAGCGCGTGCAGCAGGACCCAGGGATCGCGCCCCGGCCGCACGCGGTAGGCGAGCTGGGCGCCGTCGGAGGCGAGGTGGACGGCTTCGCGGAAGGCGGTCATCGAGCCAAGGAGATCACAGAATCGAGCGTCGTGACCTTGGACTATCCCGGCCGGCGCGTCCACTTCACGAAGACGGGTGACGGGACCCTCCGGTGAGCGTCCCGTCACCGTCTCCCCATCTTGCTACTGGCGCGCCATGACCACGCGCATCTCCGCCTCGGTGTCCTTGATGAGGTCGCCGCTCACGTCCACCGTCACCTTGTGCAGCGTGCCCGTGAACTTGAAGGGGGGCTTGTACTTGTCCCACACCGGCGAGCCGGCGTCGGCGCCGCAGACGAAGCCTCCGCCCAGACCCAGGGACAGCGGCATGGTGAGCGGCACGTCCACCTGCCCCACCAGCTTCCCGTCGATGTAGAGCTGTCCGCGGCCGGGGGCGCCCTTCCCCGACTTGATGTCGGGCTTCCCGGTCACCTCGAACTCGAGCCGGAGCTGATGCCGCCCCTCGGGCACGGGCACGTTGGACTCGGCGTGGAAGAAGCGGCTGCTCACGTAGTTGTACACGTACTGGAGCTTGCCGCCCTGCACGTAGAACGAGAACCCGCCCTGCACGTCGCCGCCGCTCAGCAGCGCTCCCTCCGCCCCGCCCTTGGGGATGTCCACGTCCGCCGTGATGCTATGGGCGCGGTTCAGGATGCTGGGGGCGGCGTTGATGGGGACGGCCTGCGTCCCCGGGTAGTAGATGTAGGAGGAGCGGGCCACCGCGATCTGGGGGCGGGGGTCGGCGAAGCGCAGGGTGCCCCGGCTGTCGATGGGCAGCACGTTGTAGCGGCCCGCCTCCACGTACCACAGCGTGATCATCTCGATCAGCTTGGCGCGATGGGTGGCCGCCAGATCGTGGTTCTCCGCGAAGTCCTCGTCCACGTGGTAGAGCTCCCACTTGGTGGTGTCGAGCTCGGTCAGCTTGTCCTTGTCGATCGGTGCGCCGAAGAAGGCGCCCGCTTCCTTGAAGGACGTTCCCGGCCAGGGGCAGACCGCGCGCCACCCGTCGTGGTAGAGGGAACGGTGCCCCATCATCTCGAAGTACTGCGTGTGGTGGTTGCTTGGCGCCTCCCCATCGTCCAGCACGTGGGCGAAGCTCAGGCCCTCGATGGGGGACTGGGTGACGCCCTTGATGGACGCGGGCGCCTCGATCCCCAAGGCCTCCAGGACCGTGGGCACCATGTCGATGGCATGCGCGTACTGCGTGCGCACCTCGCCCTTGGCCCGGATCCCCTTGGGCCAGTGGACGAGGAAGGGATCGCTGATGCCGCCGCGGTAGGTCTCGCGCTTCCAGCGGCGGAACGGCGTGTTCCCCGCGAAGGTCCAGCCCCAGGCGTAGTGATTGAAGGTGTTCGGACCCCCCAGCTCGTCCAGCATGGCCAGGTTCTCTTCCAGGGAGTCCGGGACGTTGTTGAAGAACTTGTTCTCGTTCACCGATCCGGTGGGGCCGCCCTCCGAGCTGGCGCCGTTGTCGGAGATGAACATGATCAGCGTGTTGTCCCACTGCCCGATGGACTTGAGGAACTCGAAGAGCCGGCCGTACTGCTGGTCGGTGTGGGTGAGGAAGCCGGCGAACACCTCCATCATGCGCGCGTAGAGCTTGCGCTCCCCCTCCGGGAGCTTGTCCCAGTCCTGGACGTCCGGATCGTGACGCGACAGCTCGGCGTCGGCGGGGATGATCCCCAGCTCCTTCTGCCGCGCGAAG